>Ga0208105_1000011_pt1 | contig 149874 bp, 121 predicted proteins | sample CryBogCBE16Jul07_FD_184574 | JGI IMG/M metagenome (GOLD analysis project Ga0208105, IMG submission 184574) | Freshwater microbial communities from Crystal Bog, Wisconsin, USA - CBE16Jul07 (SPAdes) | ecosystem: Environmental > Aquatic > Freshwater > Lake | place: Crystal Bog, Wisconsin, USA... | reverse complement strand
CAGGGCCTCTCCCCTTCGCTACCTGTCAATCCTGTCAGTTATGCTGACTGGGCTTACTGGCAGAAGGAAAATATCTCCAACGAACTCAGTGAAAAAATACAGCGCGCGCAGCAACGGCTGGAAAATATGCCAGAGCTGCTAACACTGCCGCTGGATTTCGCCCGCAGTGCCGACAGGTTAAGAACAGCGGGATATGTCAATACCGCTTTACCTAACACGCTGGTGGTGCAACTCGAATCAATCGCGACGCGTCTGAATACGACATTATTTTCAGTATTGCTTGGCGCCTATGCTTTGACCTTGCACAAAATCGCGGGTCAGAATCAAGTCGTGATTGGTGTGCCGGCCTCAGGAAGAACACACACACAGACTGCTCACCTCATGGGCATGTTTGTAAATATGCTGCCAGTCCCTTTTGAGCTGAGCGCGTCTGATACAACTGGCGATTTAATTCTGCAAACAAGAAAAATCGTCCAGGAGGTCCTCAATGACCAGGACTTGCCTTTTGAGAGATTGCTCGAGGACTTGCACACGAACCGCTCGCTGGATTATTCGCCTGTTTTCCAGACGATGTTTGCATATCAGAACTCTACAGCTTTAGCCTTGACTCTGAATGACGCCGCCGCTTCACTCAGGGAGGTTGAGCTTCCTACGGCAAAATACGATTTATCGTTGTTTATAAGCCTGGACCGCGAGCGTGCATTGCAATGCAATTTCGAATTTGATGCTGATTTGTTCAAGTACGAAAATGTTGATTCGTGGACGAAATGTTTTACTACCGTACTGAATAATCTTGCTCACTCAAGCGATCTGCCGCTCGCAGAACTCGCCTATTACGATGATCAGCAGTTCAAAAGCTTGCTCGCTGGCTCGCTGGTTGCCGCAGCCTCGAACAAAATTGATAATCTGCTCGACGTATTTGGGGACTGCGTTAAAAAATTCGCCCATTCAACTGCAATTACTTTTCCCGAGCATGACAAGCTGCAGACGCTCAGCTATCTAGAGTTAGAGCTGCGCTCAAACCAGCTTGCCAATTTGCTGCGCGAACGGGCGATAGGCGAACAAGACGTTGTCGCGATTCTCCTTGATCGCACACATGAAATCATTATCTCGATGCTAGCCTGTCTCAAAACAGGTGCGGCGTATCTGCCACTCGATCCTGAGTTTCCAGTCAACAGGATTGGTTATATGCTTGAGGACTCCAACGCGCAGCTGCTGCTCTGCTCCAGTCAGCATCAGGAGGTTCTGAATACGATTTCGACAGGCAGTACAACAACTCCAGTTCTCGAGCTCGACAACCCGAGTGTTCTGCTTGCGCTTAATAACGCTTCCACACTGTTTGAACGAGCAGAGGGTGCAGGACCAACAAATCAAGACCATCTCGCCTATCTGCTCTATACCTCTGGTAGCACCGGCAAACCCAAGGGTGTTGGTATCAGCCGTAAAGCCCTCAGCCTTTTCCTGGCTTCGGTGCAAACAACACTGCAGATCAAACCAGCTCACAGGGTACTGGCCTTAACCACAATCGGTTTTGATATTTCCGGTCTGGAAATTTTTCTGCCCTTGATGCATGGTGCAGAAATCGTTTTACTCAATGCACAAGACAGTCACGATCCACATGCCATTATCCGGACCATCAATTCCTTAGCTGCAACGCATATTCAAGCGACACCCTCACTGCTCAGCGCAGTACAAATCGAAGCCGCCTCAACACCCATTCAACAGAGTTTGCACTTCTTAAGCGGTGGTGAGGCGCTTCCCAAGCATCTGGCGTCTTCACTCTTAAGTTTAGGCAAGGTCACAAATCTTTATGGGCCAACCGAAGCAACGATCTGGGCTAGTTTTTATGAACTCAGCACATCGCACATTACAAGCGAAACCTTAAGCTCTGCACCAATTGGCAAACCGCTGCCCGGCTATGGAATATACGTGCTGGACTCCAATCTCAAACCGGTGCCTGACGGGGTTGTGGGAGAGCTGTACATTTCTGGAGAAGCCCTCTCCCGTGGGTATTACGGACGACCTGGTCTAACTGCAGAACGATTCATTGCGTGCCCCTTTGAAAGCACTCAAGACGCTGGCCAAAGAATGTACAGGACGGGTGATCTGGCGCGCCGTCATCACGACGGCAACATTGAATACCTCGGCCGCGCAGATGACCAGGTCAAGATTCGCGGCCATAGAATTGAACTCGGAGAAATCGAGGCGGCTCTGATGAGCACTTTCGGGATATTTTCCCAGGTCGTTGTCGTGGCCAAAATGCTCGGTCAGGAACAACATCTGGTCGCTTATCTGGTCACAGATTTCGATCACGAAATGCCCGAGCAGAACATCCTTAAAACAGAATTACAGAAACATATACCTGAGTACATGATCCCAAGTTATTTTATGGAACTCATGGCACTCCCCCTGACGCCAAACGGTAAAATTAATCGGCTCGCCCTTCCTGAGCCAACGGTCACAAGCGCACAATACCGGGCGCCTGAAACAGCTATTGAAAAAACCCTTTGCGGATTATTCAGCGAGCTGACTAAAACCACTTACGTTGGTCTGGACGACAATTTTTTCTCAATTGGCGGACACTCCCTGCTAGCCATGCGTCTGATTACCAGAATCAGACAAGATCTGGGCGCAAGCTTGCCTCTTAGGGATCTGTTCAAGTTTCCAACCCCAGCGGGCATGGTTACGCAGATTCAGAGTGTTCAGACAAACCAGGAAAATCGTATCAAAGCGGGCTCAGGAAGAATCAGCGAGAACGAAGTAACACTTTCCTTCGGACAAAAAAGATTATGGGCGCTCAATCAACTCGACGCAAATTCAAATACCTATAACGTACCCGCTGCGATTCTGATCAAGGGCTCACTCAACGTAGAGGCGCTGGGCAAAACGCTGGTCAAGATTACTGCTCGTCACGAATCCTTACGCACAGTGATCACAGAAGGTCAACAGGGTGATCCAGTTGGAAAATTACTGGCCCCTCTGACAGCAGAGGAATTGATGCCCGTCAGAGACTTGACCCGCATCTATGGTTTGCAAACTACCCAAGGTAAAAAAGACTTCATCCAAGAGCTCATCCAGAGCGAAAACGCGAAATCGTTCGATTTGAGTCAGGACAGACCCTTCCGGGCTGAGCTCATCCTCCTCGGCACAGATGAAACATTATTTTTGATCACACTACACCACCATGCCAGTGACGGCGGCTCGGCCGAGGTGTTGATCAGGGAAATTCGCGAAGGCTACATTGCCTACCTTGAAGGAAGAGAACCAAACTGGCCGGCACTGAATTTCCAATACAGTGATTGGGCGTATTGGCAAGAGCATGTTCAGCAACAGAACTGGCAGGAAAAGATCGACAGGAACAAGGAAAGACTTGCTGGCATACCAGAGCTCCTAACCTTGCCAGAAGATTTCTCACGCGAGGCTAATCGCTACAAAACAGCGGGTTATGAACCCGTGTCAATCTCTTCAAAACTCACCAGCGGTCTGCAAAGCCTTGCAAAAGCTGAAAGTACGACCTTATTCACAGTCATACTGGCAGTCTATGGCGCCTTACTTGCCCGACTCGCTAAACAGGAAACGGTGGTGATTGGCTCGCCAGTCGAGGGACACACCAGCCATGAAATGGAGGGAGTTGTAGGATTTTTGGTCAATACCCTCGTCTACCCAGTGTCCATAGGACAGGCTATTTCAGGTCGAAACTTAATTAGAGCCACAAAGGCGATGGTAGAAACGACACTGGTTGATCAGGATCTCCCCTTCGAACAACTAGTTGAAAATCTGAATGTCAGTCGCTCATTACTGCACACCCCAGTCTTTCAGGCGATGCTAGCCTTTCAGAATAAAGATGATTCAGCGATTGTTTTTGGAGACTTGGCTTCGCAAAGGATTTTCTCAGCACCGCCAAGCGCAAAATTTGATTTGACGCTGAGCATATGGCTCAATGAAGCGGGTGAATTACATGGCCAGTTTGAATATGATGCGAATCTTTTTGAAAAGCACTCTGTCACTCGCTGGGCCCAGTATTTAAATCGTCTGATCGAATCTTTCATCAGCGATGCTGAACAACCAGTCCTGACCCTTGAACTGTCAGATTCCGCTACAACGCAGCAGAATCTGCTTGCATCACAAGGAGCAAACGAAAAATTACCCGCAAGCTTTACCAGTTTGCCCTCAGCCTTCGCTGCACAAGTCCTAGAGCACCCCGAAAATATTGCACTAGCTTACGCGGTCAACGGCCTCGAGCAGACGATGACTTACAGCGAGCTCGATAAAAAGAGCAATCAACTTGCGCGGATGCTGATTCAACGTGGCATCAGACGAGGACAAACAGTAGGGATCCTATTGCATCGGTCAGCAGAAATGATGGCCGGGATTTTAGCGATCCTGAAAACTGGCGCGGCCTATCTGCCCCTGGATATGAGTTACCCGTCAGAACGCCTCTCGCACATGCTCACGGACAGTCAAGCAAATATTACGCTGAGTACGACCGAGTTGATTGAAAAAATACTCAGTAAAACGTCTGATTATCTCGGCCATTGCCTGGCTCTGGACAGCGCGGAAATATTAGAAGAAATACATTCCTGCTCAGACGACGTTTTATCGTCAGTACATTCTGCCGAAAACATTGATTACAACGACATTGTTTACGTCATGTATACCTCTGGCAGTACGGGTAAACCTAAGGGCGTCGGCTTTTTACATGGCTCGCTGATGAATTTAGTCTATTGGCAACAACAGACACTACCCAAGCTTGGCGAGCGTGTACTGCAGTACTCCCCCATAGGGTTCGATGCCTCAGCACAGGAAATTGCGGCAATCCTTTCGCGCGGCGCCACGCTTGTTCTGGTCGATGAGGAAACCAGAAAAGACTCAAGAGCCTTGCTCCAACACATTGAAAAACATCGCGTTGATGATTTGTTTGCGCCCTTTGTTGTTTTGAATAATCTGGCACTGGCAAAAAAGAATTTCTCAATGTCCGCCTGGCCTAAATCGATTTTTACGGCCGGCGAACAATTACAGATCAATCCTGAATTGCGCGAAGCCTTTCTCGCACATCCTGCTTCCCGTTTATATAATTTTTACGGCCCAACAGAAGCCCACGTTGTCAGTAACTTTTCACTTCCTGACGATCCGCAGACCTGGGAGTTGCTTCCTCCGATTGGCTACCCGATCTGGAACAATCAGTTATATATTCTGGATCCTTCGCTAAACCTGACCCCAGAGGGCAGTGTTGGCGAGCTCTATCTTGCTGGCGATGGTTTAGCCAGAGCGTATATAAACAGACCGGGCTTGACTGCCGAGCGTTTTATCGCCTGCCCTTTCCTTAATGGAGAGTCTGGAGTGCGAGAAACCCGCATGTATAGAACGGGCGATCTCGCTCGCCGCAGAAAAGATGGCTCAATCGAGTTTTTAGGCCGTGCAGATGAGCAGGTAAAAATTCGTGGTTACCGAATAGAGCTAGGTGAAATCGAAGCGACTATCCTGACTAAATTCCCTCAAATCCGACAGCTCGCGGTTATTGCCCGCGAGGAGTTGGGAGATAAAAAATTAGTCGCTTATCTGGTCCCTGAAAAAGACAACACAGCACCCTCTGCCAGCGAAATTCGTTCGGCGTTGGCTGTAGATTTGCCACATTACATGATCCCGAACGATTATGTGGTCCTTGAGGCTTTACCTTTGAGTTCTCATGGCAAGCTCGACAAGCGTGCTTTACCTGCACCGGATCAAGCTGAAAATCTTACCGACTATCACCCCCCAACAAACGAGCGCGAACAATTGTTATGTAACTTGTTCGCTGAAATCACCAGCGTAGAACGCGTCGGTATTCACGATAATTTTTTTGCAATTGGCGGACATTCCCTGCTCGCGATGAAATTAATCGCACGTATCCGGCAGAAAACCGATAAGACGGTTTCTTTACGCAGTATTTTTGAATTAACAACACCAGAGATGATTGCAACCATTCTTGACGAAAAAGAGTCGGATGACGCGATGCAACTCATGTCTGGCTTAGGGCGAATTGATGAAGACGACTAAAGTAGTAATTTCCTATGGCCAACAAAGGTTCTGGGCACTAGACCAGCTAGAAGGTCCATCAGGGACATACAACCTTCCCTTTTGTCTCGATATTCACGGCGAGCTTGATTCAGCTGCGCTGGCGCTTGCTCTGAGCGATATTGTTCAGCGTCATGAGCCCTTGAGAACCGTCATCGTTGAAGGTAAAAACGGTAAACCTGCGGGCTATCTGCTTGCGACGCCTGAGCCGCAAGCGCTGTTAGAAATTAAAGACTTATCTTTTGAATATAAAAACGATTCTGCAGTTTGTCTGGAAAAGGCCGAACAATTCATCAACCAAGAGGTGGAGCGACCTTTTGACTTTCAGCACAATATTTCACTCAGAGCCTTTTTAATCCGGTTCAAACCAGATTACTGCATTCTGACCATTACGATGCAACACCACGCCTCTGATGGTTTTTCACAGGCGGTTTTGGCCAAAGAACTGAGCCATGCATATGCTGCGCGGTTATCCGGTCAAGCGCCAGTATGGAAAGCTCTGGCTGTGCAATACAGCGATTGGGCGGCCTGGCAAAAAGCCACCTTAAAAAACTCACTCAGCGAGAAGCTAGCGCGTGCCAAACAGGCACTCGAGGGATTCCCTGAAGTGATCTCACTGCCTCTTGATCGCGTCAGGGATGAAAATCGCTCACGCATCGCACGTTATGCAAATATCAATATCAGTAGCTCGACTGCCACCAAACTAGAGTCTATCGCCAAACAAAATCAAACGACTCTTTTTACGGTTTTATTGGGCGCGTTTGGCTCGACACTCAGTCGGCTGACGAGACAATCGCAAATTGTCATCGGAACCCCTGTATCAGGAAGAAGCCGGGTTGAAATCGAATCCTTGATTGGTTTTTTTATCAATACCCTTGCCATTCCTCTGAACATCAATCCTCTGAGTTCACCGACGGAATTAATCGCGGCGACGAGAAAAAGTGTCGAAGCAACACTGTCCGATCAGGACCTTCCCTTCGAACGACTCGTCGACGAAGTCGCCAGTGCACGATCGCTGGCACACACACCAATTTTTCAGGTGATGTTCAGTTTTCAGAATCAGGAGATGCCGCAGATCAAGTTACTGGGTACAAACTGTGAAGTCAGAACTCTTGGTGTGCCTATTGCTAAATATGATTTGACTCTTGTCATTAAGCAAAATGCAGATAAAAGTCTTTCAGCGGCTTTTGAATACGATGCGGATTTGTTTGAGCATCACCATGTCGTGAATTGGTCGCATGTATTTGAAAACACCTTGCAACAGTTTTTAAGTTCGGATCAACAGCCTCTTCACGCCCAGTCCTTGCTCGATGGGACAGCTACTGAGCAGGTGCTTGAACTATCCCAAGGACTCAGCGTCCCTGCGGACGAGAACTTAGCCAGCCTGGTTGATCTGTTTAATCATCAAGTTAGTAGCACCCCGGATTTGCCTGCACTGATTTATACGCAGACGCAGATGGAGCAAACGCTTCACTATTCTCTGCTTGATAAGAAAAGCAATCAGCTCGCCAGACAACTGATCGACAGAGGTATTGGTCCAGAGTCTATCGTCGCTCTTCTACTGGATCGCTCTCCTGAGTTGATCATCTCCATGTTAGCGGTCATGAAAGCAGGTGCGGCTTATCTGCCCCTTGATCCCGAATACCCGAGTGCTCGTCTTGAGTTCATGCTGCAAGACTCAAACTCAAAACTACTCATTACCTCGACAAAACAACATCCCTTGCTTGTCGAGTCGCTGATTTCATTACAGGCTATTCCTGTACTGGATCACGCACAACCCTCGAGCTTTGAAGCGTTGACTGCGCTGGACGATACCCGTATCAAAGAAGAAGAAAGACTATCGCCCCTGCTGCCAAAAAATCTTGCCTACTTGATCTACACCTCAGGTTCAACAGGTAAGCCAAAGGGTGCTGGAAATACCCATGAGGCCGTGATCAATCGACTGCAATGGATGCAAAATCTGGTCCAGCTGCAAACAGAAGACAGAGTGCTTCAGAAAACAGCTATAGGTTTCGATGTGGCTGTCTGGGAGTGGTTTTTACCGCTTATGACAGGTGCGGCACTAGTCATCGCGGAACCGGGCGGCCAGAAAGACAATCAGTACCTGCGTGAAACGATTGAGCGACACCACGTCAGCGTGCTGCATTTTGTACCTTCAATGCTCGATGTGTTTCTTGAGGATCTTGATCGAAATCAGTGCGCCTCAATTAAACAAATCGTGACAAGTGGCGAAGCGCTCAGCGGAAATCTGCAGGCGAAAACTTTCTCGGTTTTACCGCAAACCAAATTATGGAATCTCTACGGACCGACTGAGGCTGCGATTGATGTCTCATTCTGGGAATGTTTGCCTGAGCACCTGACACAAACTCCTCCGATCGGTCATCCAATCTGGAATACCGAACTCTACATTCTCGATCAGGGACTATCGCCTGTGCCTGTCGGCGTTATTGGCGAACTCTATATCGCTGGAGTTGGTCTTGCGCGTGGCTACTTGGGACGCAGCGGTTTAACTGCCGAACGCTTTACCGCGAACCCTTTCTCCACAGCTGGAGAAAGAATGTACCGCACGGGTGATTTGGCTCGAAGACGCGAAGACGGTGCGATCCAGTATCTGGGACGCGCGGACGATCAGGTAAAAATTCGCGGCTTCAGAATTGAACTCGGCGAGATTGAGGCCGCATTGCTCACTGCAATCGATGGACTCGCTCAAGCAGCGGTCATCACAAAAGAAATCAACCACGATCAGCGTATCGTGGCGTACCTCGTTATGCAGGGACAAACCCCCTTGCCTGAGCTTCAGGGTATTCGTGTCGCGCTTGGACGCTCATTACCTGAATACATGGTGCCCAGTTATTTTATTGAAATACCGTCGCTTCCGCTCACGCCAAACGGCAAACTCGATCGCAAGGCCTTACCAGAACCAGTTCGCGATGCTCATGAGAAGCATTACACCGCTCCCACAACACATCACGAATTAACCCTCTGCAGGTTATTTTCGGAATTGACAGGTATTGAGCGTGTTGGCGTAGAGGATGATTTTTTTGTAATCGGCGGAGACAGTATTTCTGCAATTCGTCTTGTCAGTCGAGCTCGAGCAAGCGGAATTTTATTTTCAGTCAGGGATATTTTTAAATATAAATCGCCCCAGGGACTTGCAGCGATTTGCCAGGATGCCGACAGTATCGACGAGGGTCCAGTCTGGATCGAAGATGGCGAATTTACAGCTCTCCCCATCTATCAGCAATATTTAAGCAAAAGCGGACCGCTTAACCGGTTTCATCAAGCCGTCATTCTTCAGGCTCCAGCGGATATGACGCTCGACAGGGTGGCCGCAGCGTTGCAAGCTCTGCAGCAGCAGCACGGTGCCCTGAGGCTCAGGACAGAAGGCAAGCAGGCTCAAACCCGATTTATCATCGACCCGATGAGCGCCCTGCCTCGCTTGAGCATCGAGACACTGGATACTAGCCATCTCACTGATGAGACGGCATTGACAAAGTTTGACCGCGCATTCTTGAAACTGAGCGATCAGCTTGACCCGCAGAAACCTGGCGCAATGATGGCTGTCTTATGGTCGGAACGCGCAGGTCGCCCGCCTCTCTTAGGCCTGGTCATCCATCACTTCGCAGTCGATGGCGTGTCCTGGAGAATCCTGCTCGATGATCTCAGCGCCTTGACGCGGTCAGATCACGCGACGCTTGCCGCTAGAACCATGCCGATCAGAACATGGTCGCAAATACTGGTTGATCAAGGCACCCAAGGCAGCAGACGCCGGGAGGAGTCTTTCTGGCTTTCACAGCTCAGGGATATTACCCCTCTCGCTAAAAATTCACCTATTGCAGAAAGTGAAAATACGCTTGCGGCAGCACTGCACAGCGCGGGAAGTCTCAGCGCCGAGGAGACAGAGCTTTTATTGCGTGCCCCTGCAAGCTACCGTGCCAATATCAATGATGTGTTACTGACAGCACTTGGCTTGGCGATCTGTGATTGGACACGCGATGAGTTCAACCAACACATACAGCATCCTGTTATTGCTCTTGAAGGACACGGTCGTGAATTAGATGCAGACCTCAGCAGATCAGTTGGCTGGTTCACAAGCATTTTCCCATTCAAGCTGGAAGTCGAACACAACCAGAGGCAAGAGTCTGCAAACCTTGACTTGACGCTTAAAGCGATCAAAGAGTCTTTACGCGCAATGCCAGACAAGGGTATTGGCTACGGTGTGCTTCGTTTTCTGGACAAGGAGAGTCAACTCTCTACAATCGCCTACTCGGAACCTGAAATATGTTTTAACTATCTGGGACGTCTGGACGCTGAGCGCAGTCAAGCAAGCGGCTGGCAAGCTTTTAAAACGTCTACGACGCAGTCCGCAGAAGATGAAAACAGGGTTCGCCTGTATACGCTGGAAATCAATGCAATTATCGATGAACAGGGCCGTTTTAATTTTGATCTGGTCTATCCCTCAAAAGCTTATAACCCCGGCACGATTCAAGCTTTAACAAAAGGCTTTGAAAAAAGACTCAGGCAGCTTGTGGCGCACTGTAACGCCTTGATTGAGCAGCCGCAAAGCACGCCTTCAGACTACCCTTATCTGAAAAAGGACGAACAGAGTTTTAAACCGCTCTTTACTCAAAGCATCATTGACAGGTTATCAAAAAAATATCCTTCCATTGAGGATATCGTCCCGCTGACTGCAGTGCAGCAAGGTCTCGCCTTTGAAATTTTCGCCAATTCCAGTGAAGGGGAACAACCCTTTCATGCTCAATACCAGATTTTTCTTAAAGGCGATCTCGACCTTAATGCTCTAAAAGAAGCCTGGATTAACTTAGTCAAACGACACGCAGTGCTCAGATTAAGTTTGCCTCCACCAGCTATCGCCTCGCAAACAGCAGTCATCACTCGAGAAATACCGGCTGATTTCGAATTTATTCAACGCGACCTGACTAAGCCCGTCGATCTGGAAAAGATAAAGGCCGACGAACGCGCGGAGCAATTCAATATTGAAACCGGCCCGCTTATCAGAGCGCGACTTGTTGAACTGCAGGCAGAAAAAGAATATTGCTTGATTATTTCCAATAATCATCTGATTCTCGATGGCTGGTCATTACCCATCATGTTCGATGAGCTTCGACAGCTCTATGCACAAGCACTGCAGAAATTACCACCACACTTGCCACGGCCATTCGCCTGGCAAGATCATATCTCCTGGCTTAACAATCAGGACAGTACTAAAGCGATTGAATACTGGGCGCAATATTTAAACACCCTGACTGAGCCGAGCCGACTCTCACTGGCAAAGCCCAAAATCAAAAAACGGGGAATGGGAGAAGTCTCGCGCAAACTTGATTACCAGCAAGACCTGAATCTTGAGCAGTTCGTCAGACAACAAGGGATGACGCAAGCTGCCTGCGTCCAGGCGCTCTACGCGCTGACGCTCGGAAGAATGAGCCGTCTGAATCAAATCGTAATCGGTAACGTCAGAAATGGACGTTCAGCCTTGCTACCTGGTATCGATCGGGCACTGGGCATGTTCATCGAAACGCTTCCCGTTTTTACTGAATTAAATATTGAACAAACCCTTGGTCAATGGATCCACAAACAACAAATTGATCAGGCTGAGCAAAATGCCTACTCCCATATTGGTCTAGGTGCTATACAAGCCGCCTCGGGATGGAATGCGACTTCACTTTTTGAAGCAATGTATGTTTATCAAAACTATCCTTTCGATCGAACAACCCAGACCTTTGGAAATCTTGAAATCCTCAGCATGGATGGCAAGGATGGTTCACACAAGAACACCATACTTTTAACAGTCGCTCCTGAGCCTGAGGGACTTGGCTTGAACTTGTCTTTTGATCAAGAACGGTTTGATGAAAATCAAGCCACCTTTATTCTTGAAAAACTGACCTATCTGATCAATGCGCTACCAAGCTTGATCGATGCAAGACTGCGCAGCATCTCGCTGCTCAATGAGGAGCAAAAAGAACAGACCGCTGTAAAAAATATCAGTCCACGCACGCATCATGACGACTCGCTACAAACGATTCAGGACTTACTCTTGGAGACTGTGCTCCAGCATCCTGAGCATCCGATGCTTCTTGGTGAAGAGGATAACGCAAGCATTGAAATGAGTTATGGTGATCTGGATGCTCAATCCAATCAGCTGGCACGTCATTTAATCAAGCAAGGTCTGGGACCAGGCGATACCGTTGCGATTTTGCTGGACAGGTCAGCCAATCTGATCGTCTCGATCTTTGCGGCATTGAAGGCTGGCGCGGCTTACTTGCCTATCGATCCTGAGTATCCGATCTCGCGCATTGAGTTCATGCTCAAGGATAGTCAGGCAAAAATAGTTATCTCCAATGCTTCCCTCTACGAAAATATCGAACTCAAAGCCAAAAATTCTTTGCCTCCGGTTCTCGATCTCGATGATGATTTCCTTAATCTATCCCTGTCGATTCTGAGCGAAGAAAAAATTCAGCAAGAGCAAAGAACGGCGCCTCTCCTGACCGATCACTTAGCTTATGTGATTTACACCTCTGGCTCAACGGGAACACCCAAAGGCGTTGCCCTGACCCATGCAAATGCGATCAATCTTGCTCTGGCGCAACGGCAAGTCTTTAAGCTGAGCCCAACAGATCGCGTTCTACAGTTTGCCTCTCAAGCCTTTGACGCCAGTGTCTGGGAAATACTCAACGCAATTGGTGCGGGAGCAAGCCTTGTGCTGACACCGCAGTACGTCAGAAAAAACTCCGTCGAACTTTTAACTGATTACTTTAAAAAATACTCGGTAACGCATGCAACACTCCCACCCGCTCTGGTGGTTGCTCTGACCGATGAAAATTTAGGTCCACTCAAAACACTCGTGTTAGCAGGAGAAGCATGTCCGACAACATTGGTTGCGCGCTTTGCGGATAGTCTGAGCGTGATTAACGCCTATGGGCCGACTGAAGGAACGGTCTGCGCCACCATGAGCCAGTCGCTCAACGCAATCGAAGACGGACGCGACAATACCAATACCGTCACGATTGGACGAGCGCTCAGCAATATCGATGTTTTCATTCTGGATGAAAACCTTGACCCCGTTGCCGATGGTGCGATAGGAGAGCTTTATATCGCGGGAGCCTGTCTGGCCAGAGGCTATGTAGGACGCTCGGGTCTGACTGCTGAACGCTTTATCGCAAATCCTTTTTCCGCACTTGGAGAGAGGATGTACCGCAGCGGTGATCTTGCCCGACAGGATTCGAACGGAAACGTTGAATATCAGGGTCGTGTCGACGACCAGGTAAAAATCCGCGGCTTCAGGATTGAACTCGGAGAAATCGAAGCAACGATTCTTGAGCAATTTCCCGAAATCGCTCAAGTTGCGGTCATCAGCAGAGCAATCAATGCTGATCAGCGACTAGTTGCCTATATGGTGACACACACAGGCGCTGAGACACCAGAGGTAGATACGATCCGTTCAACTCTGGCTCAGAGATTACCTGAGTACATGATTCCGAGTTTTTTTACCTCGCTTGCAACGTTACCGCTTACTGCAAACGGCAAACTTGATCGTGTTGCCTTACCTGCCCCTGAAATTAAAGGCACGAGCGAAACAGAAATCACCCTTCCACGTGACGACAAAGAAGCTATATTTTGCAAAGTATTCTCTGAAATAACGTTAAATCCTAGTGTCGGCATCCATGATAATTTCTTCATCATGGGTGGCGATAGTATTTCGGCCATGAGGTTAGTCAGCCAGGCGCGAGAACAGGGTTTTAATATTTCAATCGCAGATATCTTCAAATATCCCACCCCCGCTGGTTTAGCCGGTATCGCGCAGAATATTGCTATCGATGAAGTAGCAACGGTCTGGGTGGAGGATGGTTCCTTTGCTACGTTGCCTGTTTTCCGTCAATTCCTCTCGCAAGACGATTCGCTGAAAACTTTTCACCAGGCTATTTGCCTGCAAGCCCCTAAGGGCATCACTTTAGACCAAGTGCTTGAGGCCTTGAACAAACTCCAGGCACACCACGGTGCGCTTAGACTTTGCGCCTCAGGAACCGGCGCAGAAGCCACCTTCACGGTGCTTGCCGCGGACAAAATGCCAGCAATCAAACCAATCGTTCTGGATTTGAGCGGTTGCGATGAACAAAACACGGAGCGCAAGCTAACTGAGGCATTTATGCCGCTCAGTGAGCAGCTCGACCCAGAACGTGCCGGTGGCATGATGGTAGTCCTGTGGGTTGAGCGTGGTGAACAGCCTGCCTTGCTCGCACTGTTGATCCATCACTTTGCCGTCGATGGTGTCTCCTGGCGTATCCTGATGGAGGATCTCGCGACGCTGACCCTGGGACAACTCGTCTCGCTCCCTAAACCCACGATGCCTGCCCGCGTTTGGTCCGAGTTGTTGCTGACTCAAGGCGAACAAGGTTTGCGTCGAAATGAAGAACCCTTGTGGATTGAGTTACTGCAACAAGCAAAACCCTTACCGCAAGACTTTCAGGTGCAGCAAGGGTTCAACACTGTTGCCAATGCTGCGAGAACTACCGCGAAATTAAGCGCTGACGATACCGAAAAACTCCTGCGCTCGCCAGCCACCTACGGGGCCAGTATCAATGACGTGCTGTTAACAGCCATGGGATTAGCGCTGCACGATTGGTCACTTGAGCAATATAGCTACGATATAGGTCATCCGCTCATCGCCCTCGAAGGGCATGGACGTGAGGGATCTGTAGATCTCACGCGCACTGTCGGCTGGTTTACAAGTGTATTTCCAATGCGGCTTCATGTACCTGATCAGACCTACGCCCTGTCCGAGCGGGCTGGTTACGCAATCAGGATGAACAAAGAAACTCTCAAATCCATGCCGGATAAAGGTATTGGCTATGGAATTTTGAAATATCTTGACCCGGAAAGCCAGCTTGCCACGACCGCTTACGCAGAGCCGCAACTGAGTTTCAATTATCTCGGTAGATTTGAACAGGGTGAAAAAAACTCTGCAAAATGGCAGCTTTTTAAAGATGGTTTGATCGGCGCAGCAGATGATACAAACAGAAAAAGACTACATTTAATCGAAGTCAATTCGATCTTGAATTCATCAGCAGAACTGGATTTCAGTATTACGTTCTGCACAAAAATCCATTCGGCCTCCTCAATTGAAAAATTGACAGAGCACTTCAAAAAAGCACTGCTTGAAGTCGCTCAGCACTGCCTGGATACTCCGCTAAGCTTTAAAAATACACCCTCTGACTACGCTTTAATTCCTAAAACAGCAGGGTTGAACAAGCCTGTCCTGACGCAGGAAAATCTTGATTCGTTGCATAACCGGTATCCAGATATTGAAGACATCGTCACGTTAACTCCCTTGCAACAAGGCCTGGCGTTCGAGAGCTCATTCTTGTCCGAGGACGAACAAGATCCCTACCATGTTCAATTGGTTCTGCAGCTCAGCGGTAATTTCAACATCCTCGCGATGGAACGCGCGTGGAAACAGCTCATCAACCGCCACAGCGTATTACGTTTAAGCTTAAGTCCAAGTGAAATTTCGGCTGAGCTCGCTTTGGTTCATGGCTCGGAATATTACAGTTTTCAAAAGCTTGAATTTTCAGGTTCGGATGCTGAGCGTATTGCAAAATTAAAAGCTTTTGATTTTGAAAATAAGATCGTCCTCGATCAGGGACCCTTGATCAGACTCTATATTTGCGAATTGACCAACTCCAGGGTTGCGCTATTAATTGGTAATCATCACCTGATCATAGATGGCTGGTCGACTGCGTTAATGGGACGCGAACTTGGGGAACTCTATCAGGCTCAAGAGCAGAACATCACCCTGACTCTCGAACCCGCTTTTGCCTGGCAAGAGCATCTCGAATGGCTAGCTAAACAAAACAGAACGGAAGCGCTCGCCTATTGGAAGTCCCATCTGCAAGACTTATCCGAGCCAAGCCGTCTTGAGTTTGCAACGCCTGCCAAGCCCACGAAATCGATGGGAAGTATCCAGATTGAACTGGATGCTGACACACAAAAAAGTATCAATGCCTTTTCAAGTCAGTATGGTTTGACACAAGCAACCATCCTGCAGGGAGTCTATGCGCTCTTACTAGGACGCATGAACAGAAGCAAGGATATTGTGATCGGGAGCGTTCGTAACGGTCGCTCGAGTCAGTTAAAAAATATCAATAGCGGGTTAGGCCTGTTTATCAATACACTGCCCTTGTATCTGGATCTAAGCAGTCCTCAGAGCCTGACGCAGTGGCTTGTCCAACAACAAAGCACACAAGCTGAACAGGACACGCATAGTTATCTGGGTCTCAGAGATGTACAGGCGGCTGCGGGCTTCCCCGGCACTCCGATTTTTGAAGCAATGTTTGTCTTTGAAAATTATCCTGTCGATCATTCGAAGCAATCGCTCGGGCAAGTTCAACTGGAACAGGCTGAAGGTCAAGACGGCAATCATTACCCCATCGGACTGATTGCGATGCTGGGTGAAACCCTGACGCTACGTTTGACTTTTAATCAGCAAAGGCTTGACGAAGACCAGGCACGTGAGATTCTCAATCTTCTGATTGAGCAATTGCGCACGCTACCTGAGCATGCAGCCATGGAGCTTAAAGACATTCCGCTCATTGGCGATACGGAATTGAAGCACTTGCTGGCCAAGAGTTATGGTCAAGTCCAAGCCGTACAGCCCGATGCAAACACCCTTCCCGCTTTGTTTGAACGACAGGCAAAGCTGACACCTGAGAACATCGCACTACGCATCGACCATTCAACCTTGACCTTCAAGGAACTAGACCGCGCGTCGAATCAGTTGGCGCGACATTTAATTTCTCAGGGTGCCGGGCCGGGACAAGTTGTCGGGATTTTGCTTGACCGCTCTTTCGAAATGGTCATAGCGATTGTCGCAACGCTCAAAACCGGAGCAGCCTATTTGCCTCTGGATACTGAATATCCAGCGCAACGTATTGGATATATTTTAGAAAATAGTCAGGCTAGTCAGTTGATTACGCACGCGAGACTCTCAGATGATTATCAACACGGTCGCGTAAAAATCTCTCTCGCTGACAACAAAGCATTCCAGTCGTCCCTCGCAGACCTCAGTGCACTGAGCATTGCTGACTCCGAACGAACCAGACCACTCACACCACGCGATCCCGCTTATCTTATCTACACCTCTGGCAGTACGGGAGTTCCAAAAGGCGCTACAGTTTTCCATCAAGGTGTCGTGAATCTGGTGAATTGGTATGTGCAAGAACTCAAACTCACCTCAAGTGATACGGGCTTGCTGATCAGTGCTGTTGGTTTCGATTTAACCCAGAAAAACATACTCGCACCGCTGGCTTGTGGTGCGAGTCTCAGGATTCCCTCGGAAACAAAATACGATGTCGACGCCTATCTGAATCTGATCAAACAGGATTCGATTACCTGGGTGAATTGCACCCCAAGTGCGTTCTATCCCTTTATTGAAGAGCAAGAAGCCTTCGCCTTTGACAGTTTGTCCTCCTTGCGCTGGGTCATCCTGGGCGGCGAACCCATACAGCTTGCTAAATTAAAACCGTGGTTGAGTCATGCTAGCTGTCGTGCGACAGTCATGAACTCCTACGGCCCCACTGAGTGTACGGATATCGCCCTGACCTGGAACCTCTCTGGTCCAGAAGAGCTTGAGCCTGTAGCGCTTGGTTTGCCTATTACTAATACGCAAGTGTTGATTCTCGATGAACAACGACTCCCCGTTCCGACTGGAGTCATTGGTGAAATCTGGATTGGAGGCACAGGTGTTGGTGGCGGCTATGTGAATAATCCTGAATTAACCGATAAGGTTTTCTGCGCTGTCCAGTTAAATCAACATACCCACCGTATGTATCGAACTGGCGATCTTGGCAGATATCGTAAAGATGGCGTCATTGATTATTTGGGGCGTGCGGACGATCAGGTAAAAATTCGCGGCTTCCGCATTGAGTTAGGTGAAATTGAAAACGTTCTGCTGAAAAGCTTCCCTTCACTATCCCAAGTCGCTGTGATTGCCCGTAAACTCGGCAATGAGCAAAAAATTGTTGCCTATCTGGTTACCCACGCTGACCAGCAATCTGTCGGTGTATCAGAGATCAAATCCACTCTGGCTGAGATCCTGCCAAGCTACATGGTGCCAGCGGCCTTTGTCTATATGGAGGCATTACCGCTCACGCCAAATGGCAAAATCAACAGAAGAGGTTTACCCGAGCCTGAGCAACAGGATCGTGAGACAAACTTCAAGCAAGCAAATACTGCGCAAGAGCGGATACTGTGCGAAATATTTGAACAACTGACGGGTTATGACGCAGTCGGTATCGAGGATAACTTTTTCTCAATTGGCGGCGATAGCATCACAGCGATCAGATTGGTCAGTCTGGCCAAAGCGGCAGGCATCAGCTTTAAAGTCCGCGATGTATTTCAACATCTGACGCCCGCGCAACTCGCCTTGCATGGGGCGCGGGTTCAACAGACATCGGTCAGCGCAACGATCGCAGCCGATGAGGGCATCGTACTGCCCTCACCCATCATGCTCAAAGTGCTTGGGCAATCAGGCGAGATCACCCGTTTCCATCAGGCAATTTGTTTGCAAGCACCAACGGGTGTTTCGTTCGAACAGGCGCTTGCGGGCCTTTGTGCTTTACAGCAACATCACGGCGCCTTAAGGCTTTATACCGAGGGCTCAGGTCTGGACACGCGCTTCAGGATCCCTGCGCCCGGGCCGTTGCCTGCGCTCAAGACAATCCGGCTTGATCTAACGCCGCATGGTCAAGATCAAGTCGCTGCAGAAAAAGCGTTAATTGAGTCTTTCATGCAACTCAGTGGCTTGCTGGATCCAACCCAGCCGGGCTCAATGATGGTGGCTTTGTGGGCAGAGCGTTTTGAGCAAGCTCCTTTGCTCGCCATACTGATCCACCATTTTGCTATTGATGGCGTCTCCTGGCGCGTATTGATGGAGGATCTCGCTACACTGACGCTGAAAGAAAACCCCCAACTCCCAGAACGCAGCATGCCTGTGCGCGTATGGAACGAATATCTTTACCAGCAAGGCAGAGAGGGCTCCAGGCAAATTGAGGATCCACTCTGGATCAGTCAGATCAAGGACCTCACGCCATTGCCGCAAACTTATGCCGCGAGCCCCGAGGCCAATACCGTTGGTCAAACTGCGGAAGTGATCGGCTGTCTCAGTCCTGGTGCTACAGAACAACTCTTGCGTGCGCCGAATGTGTATCACGGCAGCATCAACGATATTCTGTTGACAGCTTTAGGACTTGCCTTAAGTGATTGGGCACGCGAGGAATTTAATTACGACTTGCGCGATCCGGTTGTCGCACTCGAAGGGCATGGACGCGAAAGTGATGCTGATCTGACACGTACGGTTGGGTGGTTAACGAGTGTATTTCCTCTGCGTATTGAGCTTGGGGGCATTGATCACTCTCACTCAAGTCGCAGTGGCCAGGTATTGCAACGGGTCAAAGAAAGCTTGCGTGCGATGCCTGACAAAGGTCTTGGCTACGGCATCCTGCGCTATCTGGATCCGCAAAGCGCGTTGGCCAAACTTAATCATCCGGAACCAGAAATTAGTTTTAATTATCTGGGCCGATTTGAAAGACCCGCATCAAAAGACAAAGGCTGGACACTTGCGGGCGATGGATTAGTCAGCTCTCTAGACAATCCAGACCGTCAAAGAATGTATCTGATCGATGTTAATTTGATGATTGGTGCGGATAATGGTTTGAATTTCCTCATCTCTTATTGCGACAAGATTCATTCCAGACAGACCATTGAAGTACTTTCAAAACGTTTTGAGCAAGCACTGATCGAAGTCACGCAGCACTGCCTGAGCGAGCCCTTGTTCGGCACGCTGACTCCGTCAGACTTTGTGCTGTTGCCTCGCTCGACAGAAACGCTCAGACCGTTGCTTAGCCAGGAAAGTCTGGATTGGCTCAGAGAGCAAAATCCCGGTTTACAAGATATTGTCTCGCTCACCCCGCTTCAGCAAGGACTCGCTTTTGAGAGCTCTATCCTGACAGAGCAGGAACAGGACCCCTATCACGTTCAACTCATTTTTACTTTTAAGGGTTCGCCAGAAATTGAAGCGTTAAAGCGCGCCTGGGAGATCGTGATTGAGCGCAATGCGGTGTTACGGTTAAACCTTGCAGCGGGCTTGATCTCGTCCGGTTTGGGCATTATTTCGAAAGCACAAAGCAATAATTTTGAAGTGCTGGATCTGACCAATTTCAAGGGTAACAAAATAGAGGAGATTCGCAGTCAGGATCTGAACCAGAAGTTCAAGCTTGAAAGTGATCCACTTGCTCGACTTAAAGTTTGTATTCTCGGGCAGGATGCGTTCGCCCTCTGCCTGTCCAATCACCATTTAGTCATGGATGGTTGGTCGGTCCCCCTGTTATTGGGAGAGTTTGCTCAAGCCTATCGCTCTGAAATGAACGGCAGCCCGCTTGCGCTAAGTGCCCCCTTCAGCTGGCAGCGCCATCTGGCTTGGTTGCAGGATCAGGATAAAGCGCTCGCCAAACGCTACTGGCAAGAGTATTTGTCTGAGGTCACGGCACCTTGCCGCATCGAACTGCCTCCTGCATCAGTCCCACTGTCAGGCACGGCAAATATACGCACACGTTTAAGCGCAAAGGCCGCGCAAAACATGGAGCGCTTCACCAGGAAACATGGCCTCACACAGGCGAATGTCATACAGGGGTTGTTCACCATTCTGCTGGCCCGTATCAGCAATATGAATGAGATTGTGATCGGTAGCGTAAGAAGCGGCCGCTCAAGCGGTGCCCCGGGTCTGGAACGAGCGATTGGTCTTTTTATAGATACGTTGCCTGTTTTTGCGGATATTTCTCATCCAGGCTCCCTGGTGGAGTGGCTCGCATCACAACAAACCGGACAAGCCGAACACGATAGTCACGCGCATATAGGCTTGAGTGAAATCCAGAAGATTTGTGGGTTTTCCGGAACACCTATTTTTGAAGCTATTTTTGTTTATGAAAACTATCCGGTCAATAATCCAGATGAAAATTTGATGGATCTGACTCAGACCGCGAGTCAGGGCCAGGACGGCATTCACTATCCTATCGGTTTGATCGTGATGCCCAAACAGGATTCACTTGACTTGCGACTGATCTATGACCAAGCCCGTATGGATCAGGAGCATGCAAATTCCTTCGCGACAATCCTTTCGGACTGGATTGAAAATATTTCTGAACTCGCAGAGTTACCACCCAGGTCCATCCCGCTACTGGATACGCGTGCAAGTCAGGAAATCATTGATCAATCAAGTGGCCAGCAAAACACGAGTATGTTTGCGTCCGCTACGCTTGTCGATCTTTTAAATCAGAGAGTAGAACTTTCAGCAAATCAGCTCAGTATCGATTTCTATGGTCATACCCTGACCTATGCGAAACTTGATCAAACAGCAAACCAGTTGGCAAGAGGGCTTATCGCACGCGGCGCAGGTCCGGACAAAATCGTCGCGATTCTGATGGATCGATCGATCAACATGATTGTGGCGATGTTGGCTACGCTCAAAGCCGGAGCAGCCTATTTACCGCTTGATCCTGAATATCCAGCCTCAAGACTAGAGTTCATGCTCGGTGATAGTCAGGCGCTCTGCTTGATATCTGGCCATGAGCAAGTAGATAGATTTGTGGCAGAACTGAATTTGACCAAAACAAGTCCAGACCAAGTTCAGATCGAGGACTTGGTGACAGACATTCTCTATCTGGATGACCCAGCCTTTATCAAACCGCTGCGCCAACTTTCAGAAGCCGCAATCACGCAACAAGAACGTACCGTGCCCTTGTCGCCCCATCATCTCGCCTATCTCATCTATACCTCAGGCTCTACAGGCAAGCCCAAAGCAGTTGGAATGCCACACTCGAGTCTGGTGAATCTGATGAGCTGGGAGGAGCATTTCGAACAACGCGAACCCTCTCGCATCTTGCAGTACAGCCCAATCAGCTTTGACGTTTCCGCACAAGAAATACTCTATGCGCTGACCCAGGGTCATACGCTTGTATTGATAGAGGATGAAACGCGACGCGATAGTTCTGCCTTACTGAAGCATATGCAGGATTACCGTATTAATCAGCTTTTCGCACCGTTTGTTGCACTCAACAGCCTGAGTGAAGCGTGGCTTGTAGAGGGTAACGGGTACTGGCCCGAGATGGTCATTACAGCTGGCGAGCAACTACAGATCACGCCTTCATTACGCAACGTCTTTTGCGCTCATCCGGAGTCAAAACTCTACAACCACTACGGTCCGACAGAGACGCATGTGGTGAGCGCGCTGGAGTTATCTGGTGACGCACAGCACTGGGCGAATTTGCCCTCGATTGGGTATCCAATCAACAATACCCAGTTGTTGATACTTGACGCAACGCTCGAACTCGTGCCTGACGGTGTAGCCGGAGAACTGTATATTTCAGGTTCTTCGCTTGCGCGTGGCTATCAGGGCCGCTGTGGCCTGACCGCCGAGCGTTTTATTGCCAACCCCTTTGTCAGCGATGGTCAAAGGATGTATCGCACAGGCGATCTGGTCCGACGCCAGAATGATGGTTCGCTGCAGTTTTTGGGACGGGCGGATCAGCAAATCAAGATACGAGGCTATCGGATTGAACCTGGAGAAATCGAGACTGCCTTGCTCAATAACTTTAAAAATATTGTGCAAGCTGCGGTGATACCCGTCGCTATCGAGAAAGACTTCAGTTTAGTCGCCTATATCGTGACTGATTCGCCAGATCACGGCGCTACAGCGCAAACTTACAAAACAGGGCTGGAGCAAACACTGCCCGCCTACATGGTGCCAAGTTATTTTATTGAAGTACAGGCATTACCGCTGACGCCAAGTGGAAAACTGGATCGAAGAAGTCTTCCGCAACCGCAGGCGAGCGCTCGTATTACGGCCTACCGTGCACCGCGCTCAAGCAAAGAGATGAAACTTTGCAGACTTTACGCGCAGATCACAGGTCTTGTTCAAGTTGGGATAGACGATAACTTTTTTTCGATTGGTGGACATTCATTGCTCGCGATGAAACTCATTGCAGGCATCAGACAGGAATTTGATTGCAAATTACCTTTACGCAAAATATTTGAATTCCCAACTCCAGAGGGTTTATCCACGCAAATTGAAACAGGTAAAACCTGGGCGTTTGACCCTTTACTTGCCTTAAAGCCAGGCGGTCAACAAACACCTCTGTTTTGTGTGCATCCTGGTGGCGGCTATGCCACGGTCTATCAAAATCTCGCCAACCAACTTGAGACGGAGCAACCCGTCTGGGGCTTGCAGGCAAGTGGCTTTGAGCCAGGCGAAACAACGCACGATAGTGTTGCTGAAATGGCCAGAGAATATGTCACTGCAATCAGAAGAGTTCAGCCGGTTGGTCCTTACCGACTTTTAGGCTGGTCCTTTGGCGGAACTATTGCGCAAGAGATGGCCTGCCTGCTGGAACAGGCTGGCCAGACTGTTGAAGCTATTTTCATGCTGGACACATACGCGGACACTTCTCAAGAGCACACTGTTGCTCACACAACTGAGGAGAAAATCAGTCTTACGCTAAGAGAATTTGCAGATTCCTATGGCCTGGCCAGCGAAAACCCTTCGCTCACCAACCGTGAATTCATGACGCAACTCAGGGCGCGCGTTGCTGAACTCGGACTGATCCCGGCATCGACCTCACCCGAGTCACTGGAGATTACGATTCGGCAAATGATTCGGGCTACGCAGCTGACGGATCAACATCATAAACAGCATTGCCAGGCACCCATCATTCTGGTGCGCGCAAGTCTCGAAGCTGAGCCACTAAATCCTGAGGCTTTTAACTGGGGAAAATTTACCGATGCGGCCGTGATCAATGAAACGGTGGCTGCAAAACACGCCGATCTGTGGCGAGAAGAACCCAGTAAACAAATCGCAAAGATTGTCGATTCCTTCCTCACGCAGACAGCTGTTCGGAAGTGATCGATCCTGATAAACAAATACTGAATCAAAAAACACCCAATTAACAATCTATTTATAAAAACCATGAATAAATCTAACCGTCACACCGAAAACGAAATTGGATATATTGCTCGCGTTTCCGTGCATGATCTAACGCCGGAAATTTTCCACCGGGAATATCGTCTGCCTGGCAAACCCGTCATCATTACGCACGCGCTTGACGCGGTGATCCCTCTCGAAATCAAAGAAATCAAACAAGCGATCGGTGAACTCAAAGTACCGATACGCTATCTCGGGGCTGGCCATTTCAACAAACCGAAAACAGAATGGAAATCCCGCTCTGACGTGCGCGAAGGCACTGTCGGGGAGTATTGCGACTTATTAGAAAGCGGTACTGCAGGCAAAGAACAAATCTATCTCGGTGCCGTTGATCTGACAGACTCTAAACTTTATGAAATCGTTGGTCCTTGCATCGATTATCTTGGAAAAAAAACAGGTCTGAGAGATCACATCCCCACCAATACCAACCTCTGGTTTGCGCCGAGCGGTCATCTGGAACCACTGCATCTGGATGGGCGGGACGGCACCTTGTTTCAATTGCGGGGTGACAAACGCATTTCGTTATTTAGCCCGAAGCAAACAAAAAATCTCTACCCCTTCCCGATTAAAGACAAGCGCATGCCGCCTAACTTTAGCCAGCCCTATATCGACGCTCCGGATTTTGATAAATACCCAAAGCTCGAGAAAGCCTTGAAAACGCGTATCACGACGATTCTGGCAGAAGGTGAAACGGTTTATATACCTTTGGGTTGGTGGCACGAAATTGAAGCATTGGGCGACGATTACATCTGCTCAATCAACCGGTTCTGGCAGGTTGATCCGGCCTGGCGGGTTTTCACAGCACCTCGCGCAAGTTTTTTCTACGGCTTATTTGTTTTAGGCCAGTGGATGCACAAACGCAAAAACAAAAAATGACTCGCTAAAGCGATTGACTAAAGACCGTTTCTGAAAAGGTATTCCGATGGATTTCAGTATTATGTTCTGGGGCAATATGGCCCCTGATTCAGACCCTTCACAGAAGTATGAATTACTGTTGAAAGCTAGCCAGTTTGCTGACCAGCAGGGGTTTAAAGCCTTATGGATTCCAGAAAGACACTTTCACCCCTGGGGCGGTCTTTTTCCCAATCCCTCTGTCATCTGCGCCGCCCTGGCAACGATTACCAAACAAATCCGCCTGCGGGCCGGTAGTGTTGTAGCCCCATTGCACCATCCGCTGCGTATCGCGGAGGAATGGGCTGTCGTTGATAATCTTTCCAACGGACGCGTTGAACTGGCCATGGCTTCAGGCTGGAAAGACGATGATTTTGTGCTGGCACCCGAGGGCTACAGCACAAGAAAAAGCGGTCACATGAAGGCCATTGAAATGGTTTCAGCCCTCTGGAGAGGTGATGCCTGCGAGTTTAAAAACGGCTCAGGTGAAATGGTCTCAATCCAAACCTACCCTCGTCCGATTCAACCAGACCTGCCTCTCTGGGTGACAAGTGCAGGCTCAATTAAGTCGATGACCCGAGCCGGTAATGGTGGGTTTAATCTGCTGACTCACTTATTAGGTCAAAGCTTCGAGGAACTCGATCAAAAAATCAAACAATATCAAGCCTACAGGGTCAATGGAGGATTTAAAACAAAAGGGAAAATATCCCTGATGCTCCACACTTTTATGGGTCAAGACATAGAAACAGTCAGGGAAACTGTCAAAAAACCCCTTTCAGAATACTTAAAACAAAGTATTGAGCTCGCAATCCCTGCAGATCTGCGTGCCCAATGGGAGACCGCGGACACGTCTCTAAGGGACAAAATGGTTGAAGACTCCTTTAACCGCTACTTTGATACGTCAGCACTGATGGGTACGGGCGACTCCTGCGAACGGATTGTCAACAAGGTCAAAGCGCTAGGGGTGACAGATATCTGCTGCCTGATTGATTTTGGCTTGCCCGCGGAACAAGTGCTCAAAAGCCTGGAGTTATTAACTTTATTAAAAAATAAATTTAATTAAAGACAAAATTTATCAATCTAAACAGGAAATCTGTAAGGTTCAGAAAGATTTAACGTTACCGGATTTGTTTAAATCTATCCATTGAATTTTTCCAACTAAACATGAAAAACACTTTTAAAACGGGTGTTTCAGGTGTTACTTGTCCATAAAGCGAATACAGCATATGAGTATTGATGCAAACAATATTGCCGCATATCGAAAAAATGGCTTTTGGGTTCAGCCTGAATTGTTGTGCGCTGCTGATACACAAGCACTCGTTGATTGTCTGGAAGATTTTGCAAAAAACCCACAGCCCGGGCACGTACAGGAAAAAAACAGTACGGTCTATCGAGCTTTCCACGGCTGTCATTTTTACAGTGACGTCTATGACAACTTAATCAGGAAACCTGAGTTCCTGAATACCGCCAGGACATTGCTGAAAGACGAGGTTTATATTCACCAGCTCAAGGTGAATTTGAAACAGGCGTTTTCAGGTGAAATGTGGCCCTGGCATCAGGACTATATATTCTGGCGCAACGAAGACAAAGTGCCCACCAACAAAATACTCAGTGTGATGATTTTTCTGGATGACATCACTGAATTTAATGGCCCCTTGTTTTTCATCCCGGGTTCACATCAGCAAGGCTGTATCGAACCGAAGATTCCAGAAGATGCTCCAGAAGGCTGGGAAGGAAACGTTAGTGCTGCGCTGACTTATCAGGTCAGTGATGAAGAGGTCGCCAAGCTTGTCAAACAAGGTGGGATGTTTTCTGCGACTGGCAAAAAAGGCACTGCGGTCTGGTTTGATGGAAATCTGGTCCATGCCTCACCAGCAAACATTTCGCCTCACCAGAGACGTATCGCCATCCTGACTTATAACGCGGTCTCGAATGCACCGAAAGATTCTGGTCCGGATAAAAGACCGGATTTTCTCAATGCGAGAGATCGAAGCCCCTTGAAAGAACTGGAGTTGGAACACGCTCTTTAACAAGCGAATTTTTTATTTAAAGTTATTTACCCACAAGGAAATATTATGAAAGCCCAAGCCACAGAAGTCTCCTCAGTTCCTGAAGCTGAAAAAATCATCGCGACGCCTACTGCCGATCAACTCGCAAAAGCTGCTGAAGTCATCAAGCACAATGTTGCCTGGTCTGCAGGCGCAGGCATGTTGCCCCTTCCAGGTCTGGATCTGGTCGCCATTACCGGCGTACAGTTGAAAATGATCAATGAATTGTGCTCTGCATTTGGAATCCCTTTCAAAAAATCACTCGCACGTCCAATCGTTGTCAGCCTGATCGGCAGCCTGGGTGCAACCATGCTCGCACCAGTTCTGGCCTCGACAACTTTCAAATTAGTTCCCGGCATCGGCATGCTGCTGTCTGGCACAGCCTTGGCAGCGACCTCCGCAGGCATCACCTATGCTATCGGCAACCTGTTCCTGGACCATTTCAAAGCAGGTGGCTCACTGGAGGACTTTAATCTGGTTGCTGGACGCGGTATTTTCAAGCGTAAAGTTAAAGAAGGCATGGCTGAAACCGCTGCAGCGAAAGAAGAAGTTGTTGCCGCTTAATCGGTTAATCACCGCTTGATCAGTTTGAGATATTTAAAAAAGCATGGTTGTTCACAATCGTGCTTTTTTATTGATATACGAGATGAGAGATGGAATTAAAGACTCCAAATACGGCGCCCAGTTATTTTGTTTCACAGGACTGGCTCAATCGCTATACTCAGACTGACCATAGTGTTTGGGCAACGCTTTTGAAATCAGCTAAAAAGCTGTCGCTTCGAAAGTCCTGTTCGCTATACCTCAAAGGTAGTGAGTTAATCGAATTTGAGCCACATCAAATTGCGAAATTTGACGAACTTTCTGCCAGGCTACTGAAAATAAATGGCTGGGAAGTGATCCCCGTTAATGGCTATCTACCTGACGAGTTATTTTTTCAATATATTTCAAATAAAAAATTTCCAACCAGCTGTGAAATTCGCTCCCTTGACGAATCTAGCTTTCAGGAATATCCCGATCTTTTTCACGATATTTACGGCCACGTCCCACTGCTGATTTATCCTGCAGTCACGGACCTTCTTTTGTCCTGCGCCACAGGTATCCTCAAAGCGTTAAAACTGGGCCGTAAAGATCTTGCAAAAAGAATTTCAGCCCTCTACTGGTTCACCATCGAAGTTGGTCTAATCCTTGAGTCAGGTGACTTGCGTGTTTACGGCGGAGCGATCACCTCTTCTGAAAAAGAAACTTTTTTTGCGACACTGGATAAAGCCCCGAACCTGATCCATTTCAATCTCAGCCGCGTCATGAGAACCGAGTACAACATGCTCGATTTGCAGGAAACCTATTTTGTTATTGATAGTTTCGATCAGTTAAAACGCATCGCCAGACAAGATCTTTTTAATGTTGCGCTCAGTCTGGAACACCTGGCTTCTATTAAACAAGGTGAGCTATGTGATGACGATGAAATCATTCAGGAAGGTACCGGCGAATATCATGCGTCAGAAGTCGCCTCAGCCCTGACCTAAAGCCCGGGCTTTGACTAAGAGCGTTGCGGTAGAAGCATCCCGCACGTATTCGACAACGATTACTCATCGGCCTTTATATTGGCCTGTTTGATCACTTCGGCCCATTTTTTCGTTTCCGTCTGAATAAAAGCAGCATATTCTTCGGGTGTATTGGAAATCGGAACACTGGCTTGGGCAAGTATCCTGTCTCTCACCTCAGGCATCGCAATAATTCGTGCGATGTCTTTTGAAACTTTATCAATAATGGCTTTGGGTGTTGCTGCGGGTGCCATAAAACCAAACCAGGCAGTAATTTCAAAATCAGCGATTCCCACTTCAGCCATAGTCGGAACCTCAGGCGCTGAGGGACTGCGCGCACTACTCGTAATCGCCAAGGGTCGCAGCGTACCGGCTTTCATGTGCGGTAACAGCACAGGTGCATTATGAACCAGCAACTCGATCTGACCGCCGATGCCATCTGTAGTCATCTGGGCACTCGACTTGTAGGGCACGCTGGTCATTTTGATACCCGCACGCAAATTCAATAATTCACCAGATAAATGCTGTGTGGTTCCTGGACCTGCGGTACCGTAACGAATCTTACCCGGTTCTTTTTTGGCTAAGGCGATCAACTCCTGCATACTGTTAATTGGCAAGGTCGCGCTGACCGTTAAAAAGTTTGGCATTTTTGCGACAAGACTGATCGGCGCGAGATCTTTGATCGGGTCGTAAGGAAGTTTGCCCTCAAACAATGCGTAATTAACGGCAATAGGTCCAAGCGTATTAAATAGCAAGGTATAGCCGTCAGGGTTCGCTTTTGCGACACGATCTGTGCCGATATTGCCTGAGGCGCCCACAACGTTTTCAACCGTCACGGCCTGCCCCCAGCTCTCAGACATTTTCTGTGCAAACATGCGCACCAGCGCATCTGGCGCACTACCGGGTGGAGCTGGTACAACAATACGTACAGCTTTTTCCGGCCATTTTAACGACTGCGCCTGCAATGGCAGTGAAGATAAGGTAAGCGAAAGTGGTAAGGCCAGAGCAAGCAGTTGCAAAAGCTTTCTTTTCATCGTCGACATAATCTTGTCTCGCTTTATATTTTTTTACTTAAAACTTAAACAGGTTGACGGACATATTTGAAAGGTACGCGAACGCTCAAACCGAGCAAAATAAATGAATTACTTTTGCCATGACCATCGAGGTTCAGACTGCCGTTCACGCCACCCTCAAGGACATCATCGATTACAAAATTCATGGCGGGTAATTTCGGTAAGTCGTAACGTTTCACCGAACTTGCGCCACGATGCGCATAGGCAGCCAGTACACGACTCTCCTTTAATTGCTCTGCGAGCAGCTCAAAACAGGCTGGATCATAGGGCATGATGCTGACATTGAGACGATTGCCTTTATCACCTGCGCGGCCATGGGCAACGCTATGCAAGGGAACCTCAACGAGCGCGTCGGGATTTTGCTGTTGGATATTATTTTGATTGGCTGTCGTCATTATGCAAGCTCCTTGGCAAGGTGAAGCGAATAACCGGGCGCCAGATCACTCGGCAACATAAGATAGGATTGCGTTCTGATCCGTGGCGTTGTTCGCCATCTGACGCCTCCTCCCCCTGCAGGACCGCAACAGTAAAGCGCGAGCGCCTCACGTGCAGCTTGATCCGCGTCATCCTGGGTACGAGCCGAGACAGCGAGCCGAACGCGAATGTCTTGCGGCGCCAGGCTAGAGGCGCGCCATTTATCCCCACCATCGCCATCATGGACACTGGAGACCCCAATTAAATCTACGCGCGCCTGCACATCAAGCTTGCGTATTTTCAAGCGCTCGAGCAACACATCGGCCGCCGCGCGAGCGCGTGCCTGACAGTTTGGACCGGCATAGGAAATTTCGCCCTCACCTAACCAGCCACCATCAAAACATACGGTCGCTTTGATGGTACGAGGAGCCGGACTGCCTTTGAAGCCCTTTACCTCAACACGGTCTTTGCCGATTTCAGTTACCGTGACATCAGAAAAATCCAGAACCACATCTGGTGTGATGTAGTGCCTGGGATCATGAATCTCATATAACAATTGCTCTTTCACGATCTGTGCGTTGACCAGACCTCCCGTACTGTCTGCCTTGGTCACGACAAGTCCACCCTCGGCAGTCACTTCAGCGATCGGAAAACCGATGTTGGCGGGATCCGGGACATCTTTATAGCCAGGGTCGTAGTAATAACCACCCGTTAATTGTGTACCACACTCCAGCAAATGACCTGCAGTCGCACCAGCCGCCATTTTGTTCCAGTCATCGTAGGCCCAGCCAAAATGATGAATCAAGGGCGCCAGACAGAGTGAAGGATCACCTGTTCTGCCCGTTACAACAATTTGAGCACCTGCTTTGAGAGCATCCACAATTGGTTTGGCGTCCAGATAGGCGTTCGCCGACACGACCTCACCACCTCCCATGTCCAGTCCAGTATCGGCCTCATACACCTCATGGGTGTCGAGATTGAGTCGCTCACGCACGTCATCGCCATAAACAACACCTATTTTCAACTCTGGCAATCCTAAACGCGTAGCGAGTCTGGCTATGACTTTGGCTGCACCGACCGGATTAGCCGCACCAAAATTACCGATGATTGGTATGCCGTGTTTTGCGCAGCGCACCAAAACTGGCTCGAGCAACCTTTCAAGCATTGGCTCGTAGCCACGCTCCGGATCACGACGCTTTTCAAGCTGTGCCAGGGCGACGGTTCTCTCACCTAGGGTTTCAAAAAAAATTGCGCTTGGGCCACCCAGTTTTATAAGTGTCTCGACAACAGGCGCTGCGGCATCGACCCGATCTCCGGAAAAACCGGAACAGTTTCCGACCCTGAAAATGCTACTCATCGTTGTATCCTCTTCTTTATTATTCATATATGTATAGTTTCCACTACTTTAATGGATGGCGCGCCAGCCCACAACAGCTTAAAAGATAGGTGTTGTGACACTATGGTAAAAAGACTTATCGCCCACAGACATTTGATCAGCCTGCCCATGACTACAGCAAAAAAAACCACAGCTAAAACAGCCTCGCCCATGACCATCGTCTATGCGATGATCCTCGGCATCTTGATTGGCTACGTCATCAACACTCAGGCTAGCTCTGCGCAAAGCGCCTTTCAAATTGCCAGTTATTTCTCACTCATTTCTGATGCCTTTTTACGTCTGATCAAAATGATTATTGCCCCCCTGGTGTTTTCAACACTGGTTGTGGGCATCGCGCACATGGGAGACGCGAGTTCTGTAGGGCGTGTATTTGCAAAATCACTTGGCTGGTTTTTTACTGCCTCGCTGGTCTCACTGCTACTCGGACTAGTTCTCTCTAATCTGATGCAACCCGGCCAGTACATGCATTTAACTTTGCCAGAGGCTGGCGCCACGGCAAATCTGGCGGTGAGCAGTTTCAGCCTGAAAGATTTTTTGAATCACCTGATCCCTGATTCTGTCGTTGCCTCCATGGCTAAAAACGAAATTTTGCAGATCGTAGTTTTTTCAATGTTTTTCGGTATTGCGATGTCCGCAATTGGTGAGAAAAATAAAACGCTTCTGGACTCGATTGATGGGCTTTCGCACATCATGCTCAAAGTCACAGGCTATGTCATGAAATTCGCGCCCGTTGCGGTGTTGGCCGCCATGGTGGCTAACGTGGCGGAGAACGGGATTAGCATCCTGGAAAAATTCGCAATTTTCATGGGTGAGTTTTATCTAGGCCTGATTGTTTTATGGTGTATTTTAATTTTCGCTGGCTACCTGTTTCTGGGTAAGAGAATCAAAACACTCTTGCAAAATGTAAGAGAACCTTTTCTGATTTCTTTTGCTACGGCGAGTTCAGAAGCGGCCTACCCTAAAATCCTGATTGCACTCGATCGTTTCGGTGTCAGCAGAAAGATATCGAGCTTTGTGATGCCTATGGGCTACTCGTTCAATCTTGACGGGTCGATGATGTATTGCACCTTTGCGACGCTTTTCATCGCGCAAGCCTATGGAATCCACCTGGATTTTGGAACCCAGATTACGATGCTCCTCATCCTGATGCTTACCTCCAAAGGTATGGCAGGTGTCCCGCGCGCATCGCTGGTGGTCATTGCCGCCACCCTTAATCAGTTCAATATTCCGGAAGCCGGTCTGCTGCTGATACTTGGTGTGGACACTTTTCTTGATATGGGGCGGTCAGCCACAAACGCGGTTGGTAACTCAATTGCTGCAGCAGTCATTGCAAAATCCGAGGGTGAGCTCTTATCCGAAGCACAAGCACAAAAACTCGCTGCGTCCATTGATGCCGAGGCCAGCACAAAGATGCATGGCGCCTAGGTTGAGCATGGCCGGTTTATCCTCGGTTAGCAATCTTTGACTCAAACTCCCGCAATCTTTTATATACGGAGATGAGCTCAATAATTGTTGACCAGCTGCGGACTAAAAATTGAAACGAGGTCTCCACACGTGTAAACGCTCGAACGATCTGCTCCATCAAACCAAGAGTAATGACGCCCGCGATAATGGTTGGCCACATCAAAATATAAGGCACCACTATCGTGAACTGGAGATATGAGTATTTGGCAATATCAAAATACAAGTAATGAAAATACAAGCGAAAATAGTTTTTTCTGAGCTCGGAAAACAGGTCTCTGAATATGGGAATGTCAACGCGTGAAAGATCGTCTTCCGCGTTGACCATTTCCTTTCGAAAGGCGGCTTCGACGCGTTGATTGAAAAATTCCAGCCCTGGCAGATACATACCGACTATCGCCAAAAAAACCGTAACGAACAATGCAAGAAGTATCGCGCCATAAATCAGCGCATGATTGAGTTCACCGAGGAACGGTACGATCTTGACGTGCCGTGATAACTCCCAAAGTATTGGTAAAAAAACCAAGCAACACTGCAATCAGCACATAACCTGCCGCATACTTACCCAGACCGATTAGCAAAGAATAGTAGGAGGACAGCGTGACGCTACCCGGTTTGCTCAGTGCCTCTTGAATCGTATTATAAAAATCACCAAACCAGCTGTTGATCGCAACGTCAATACTGACTTGTATGAGCGTTCCGGCTAAGATCAACAGCGCACCGCCCCAAGCCCACTGGGCCCAGTATCTAGTTAAAAAAAATGACTTGAACATTTAATATTTGCCTTACTGGAAACCAGCGTTTTAGACGCAGTCCGGATTGAAGTGTGCCTCACACCTACATTTTGCCTTACAGCGAGGCCTGAAGGTATTAATATTTCTCCCATCCAGTCGCAATTTAGGCATAATCAAGCTATATAAAAATAAACGAATCAGGAGAGCAGGACATGCAAATTGATTTAACCGGCAAACGCGCACTGATTGCAGGATCCAGCCGGGGAATCGGCTTTGCGATGGCACAGACCTTCGCACGCGCTGGCGCTCATGTTGCCATCTGCGCACGCACTGAGGGACCGCTGCAGGAGGCGGCAAAAAAATTACGCACCTACGGTCACACGGTCAGCGCGCATGCCTGTGATCTGTCGGATGCTGAAGCAATTCAAACCTGGATTGAACAAGCTGCGAGCGATCTTGGCGGCATCGACATTCTGGTGAATAACGCCTCGGGATTCGGTCGCTCCGATGACGAACTAGGCTGGGGCTTAGGCATACAGGTCGACCTGATGGCCACCATCAGAGCCTGCCATGCAGCCTACCCGCATCTTGAAAAACAAGGCGGCAGCATTATTCATATCACCTCAACCGCAGGTATGAAAGCGAGTGTTCGCAACCCTCCCTATGGTGCGGTGAAGGCCGCGATTAACCAGCATGCAAAAACACAGGCTCTGGCACTTGCCGCCAAAGGCATCCGCGTAAACTGTATTTCACCTGGTTCGATTTTTTTCGAAGGCGGCGTTTGGGATCAGGCTAAACACAACAATCCGAAACTCTACGAAAGCACGCTGGCACGGATTCCTTCGGGTCGTTATGGCACCCCCCAGGAGGTTGCAAACGTGGCTGCCTTTTTAGCCAGCGATCTCGCCTCCTGGGTCACTGGCCAGAATATCGCGGTTGATGGTGCTCAGTTACTTTCATAATCTTTATTGTGTTCTAAAACTAAAGCCCGACATACGAATTGGGCATAGTTAAAAAATAATAATCGGAGACAATCTGCGTGCAAAATATTCCTGATTTATCAAAAGGGCCGCTAACAGGTATCAAAGTTGTAGAAATAGGCGTGGCGATGGCAGGGCCTTTTTGCGCCATGATGCTGGGTGACTACGGTGCTGATGTCATCAAGATCGAGCGCACCGAAGTCGGTGATGACAGTCGCGCCTGGTCACCCTACTTTCACGATGCGATGAGTTATTACTACGCAGCAGCCAATCGGAATAAACGCGGGGTAGCGCTGGATTTAAAAACGCCTGAAGGGGTAAAAATCGCTCGCGAACTGATTCTGGATGCGGATGTTTTTGTTCACAATTACCGTCTGGGCGCACTGGACCGCTTAGGTCTGGATTATGAGAGTTTGTCGCGTGACAATCCTCGTCTGATTTATTGCGCGGTAAGTGGTTTTGGCGCCAAGGGGCCGCTGAGCGCTGAGCCCGCCAATGATTTGTTCATGCAGGCTTACTCGGGAGGCATGAGCATCACAGGAGATCCGGAAGGTAGTCCTGCAAAAATGGGAATGTCCGTCGCAGACGTGGGTGCGGGCATGTTTACGACCATCGGCGTAATGATGGCACTGCAGGTCAGAAACATGACCGGCAAGGGTCAGCGTGTTGATACATCCTTGCTCGAAGGGCAGATTTCGATGCTTGCCCACTTTTTTACACGTTATTTTGCCAGCGGTGAAGTGCCGGGACCAAGTGGCAGTGGCGCGCTGACCAGCCCGACCTATCGCGCCTATCAATGCAGCGATGACTGGATCGTAATCTCGGCTTTCAACCAGAAAATGTGGAGGGGTTTATGCGCCACACTGGAAAAACCCGACTGGCTTGTGGATGAGCGTTTCATCGATCCAAAAGCCAGGGCAGCAAACCGGCCAACACTCATCCCGATGATTGCGCAGGTTATTCAACAACAACCGATCGCATATTGGCTCGCCAAGCTCAAGGAAAACGAAGTCCCCTGCTCTCCGATTAATAAAATCGATAAGGTGGTCGTCCAGCCTCAAGTGCTGGAAAGCAAAATGATCGAGGAGCTTGAGCTCACGGGTCTTGGCATGATGAAAATGGCGGGCTTACCAATCAAATTCAGTGACACGCCCGGTACCGTGCGTCGCGCGGCACCCAGACTCGGTCAGCATACCGAAGAGGTGTTACTCGAAACAGGTCGCTCACCCGCAGAGATCACAGCGCTTGCCAACAGCGGTGTAATCGGACTGGATCAGGGCTGGATCAAAATCACCGATCAGGCTGCAGGCGCAACAAAAGGGTAAGGGAGTGCTTTGCCATTGCGATAGGGCAACGCCAAGGTTGCCGTACCAGGGGTAGACTCCTTAGCTGCATCGTTCAAAATACCTAACTCAATATCGATCAAACCATAGTCTGGGGTCTCGCGCTTAGCGACGACCTTGCCCCAGATTTGCAGGGTTTCACCCACCAGATTCATTGCCCTGAACTGGAAGCCTACTTTCCAGACCCAGCCACCCGGGCCCGCCCAATCTGCCAGCAACTGCATCACAAACTGCTGTTTGAGAGAACCATTAATCAAAAGATCAGGCAGCTTGTCATGGCCGATCGCGAAGGGTCTGTCGTAATGGATTTTGTGCCAGTTTTCCATCGCAGCTGACCAGCGCATCAGATGCGCCGTTGTCATGGGTCCTTTTTCCAGCCCGGGGATTTCCTCGCCAATGCTGACGTCTTCAAAAAAGCGTTCGTGTCCAAGTGCCATGACTTATTTCCTCCGGATCTGGGTGCGACGCACACGTATCAGCAAGTCATTTTTTTCATTGCGGTATTCTGATTCAATGACAACCAGGATAATCAGACCTTTACTGGTCTGCTTCTCTACAATATCGGCATAGCGAGATTTCATGCTGATCGTCTCTCCATGCAAAGGATAACGATAAAACTCAAGCTCAGAGCCACCGTTGAGCAGTGCATAGCCTTTAAGTGGCGCAAGCTCTGGCAAGCCAGAAATCGTTGCGGCAACAATGCCATCAAAATCAGGATCGTGCGCGTTGTTCTGAATCGGATCCGGCACACCAAAAGGTCTGCGAAATAAATGCGTTGGAAAAAACGGAGGCGTGACAGGCCCCCCATAGCGTTTATTATTTTCGCAAGCAACAGAGAAAATCGGGTCTTCGTTCATGATAGCCTGCGCGTAGCGTCTGACAGCGCCACGCTCAACCACATCACACGCGGTGTCTGTATGTGATTCAAGCCCGATATATGGCTTTAAAGCTTCTGATAATTCAGACATATCCTCTCTCTCCCTCGCCTGTTGTGCACTGACCAAGCCCCATGCATCCTAAGTCGTCAGATAACGCTGCGGACTAACAGTGAACTTAGTGCGGCAACTGAGCGTATCAAAGTAATACCAAACGCCGTCATGAAACTGGCGCGTGCCCTTGGATGGGTCGATTTCCTTGGCACCAAAAGCCGTCTCACCTGTTTTTGATTCAGCAGCTTGCTGGTCGATAGGCTTTTTACAAACGGGACAATTCAGATTCATGATGATTACCTTATTTTTTAATGTAGCTGCTTTTATCAGGTGGTTGCAGGAACAGGGCCACCCAACACGATATGACCCGGTATATCGAGCAAGGCGTGCGCAATTCGCTCGCGATGCTCGAAACTGGTTCCTAAGCGCATCGCCCAAGCTGTTACCCGGCGATACCAGAGGTGCAGATCAAACTCCATCATGAAACCAATACCACCGTGAATAGACTGTGCGTTACGGACAACCGCTATGCATTTCTCATTACAAAAGGCTTTGGCCTGAGAGACTTCAACAGCTGCCGGCATACCATTGTCCATTTTCCACAATGCCTCATAGGCCAGCAATTCACCGCCGTCAATGGAAATAATCATATCTGCACAGGTATGCTGAATGGATTGAAATGCACCGATCGGCTGACCGAAGGCTTCGCGGAATTTCGCATGCTCAATGGCCATCTCCGCATCCATCCTTGTTGCACCAAGCATTTGCGTGCACAGCAATACAGTTGCGACGTCCAGCATCTCCTGCATGACTGGCCAGCCTTCATTGAGCTTGCCCACCAGACAAGACTTCGGTACACGCACCTGATTGAAAATCACTTCGCATTGCTGATCTTTAGCGAGCGTGCGTAAGGGGACGTGAGAGATACCCGCCGACTTGGAGTCGACGATAAAAAGAGAGAGGCCCTCGTTGGCAGCGCACGCTTGTGCGGTTCGACAGGCGACGAGACAGAAGTCGGAAGCGGCGAAGAAATCAACAAATAATTTTGAACCCTGAATGACATAGTGATCGCCATCCAGAACCGCTGTCGTCTGGACCGTTTCAGGTTTGAATCGTGGATCTTTTTCAGAGAATGCCCATGTCAGAATCGCACGCCCCTCTGAGACTGCGGGCAAGTATTGCTCTTTTTGCTCTGTGCTAGCTGCGCGAGAAAGCGCAAGCGACGTGACAACCGTACTGTGCAAGGGCAAAGGAGCGAGTGCGCGCCCGACTTCCTGCATCACGAGCCCGAGGTAGACCAAAGGCAGTTCCTGCCCTCCATAGGCCTCTGGCAAACACATCCCGGTCCAGCCCATCTCAGCGCACTTGCTCCACAGCTGCGCAGGGTAGCCAAGCGGGCTTTCTTCCATTTCACGAACCAGCGTAGTGGAACACTCACCTTCCAGGAACTCTCGCGCACTGGTCGCGACCATTTTTTCTTCGTCTGTTAACAATACATCCATGATCAATCCTCTAATTCGCTGATGGTGTTATTTGGATTTTTGCGCGCGACGCAAAGAAGGCATTTCAAGACCTCTCTTGGCAACCTGATCGCGCATAATCTGAACACTTCCGTGATTGATGCCAGACTGGAATGCACCCATCGTATTGTGTGCAAACACTCCTTTTTCTACCGCAAGCGGTGAGCCATTCAATAGTTGCGCGTAGGGGCCTAACATCTGTGTAATGGCCTCGGTCGTGCGTACACCATGCTCTGGCGACCAGACTTTCTCAGCCGAACCCTCATAGGAGAATTGGCCGCCCCGCTCAACAATGGACATGCTTCGCAAAGTCATCAAGCGACAAACCTGCGCCTCAATCCACAACTCGGCGACTTTGTCCCTGATCGCAGTATTCGAGGCCGGCGAATAGCCGCCAAAATCTGTTGTCTTGAGCAGATTAACGATATCCTCATCACGTCGCACGGAACGCAAATAACGCGAGGCACCCACACGATCGAGATTCAGCCCCATTGATCCTACACGCCAGCCTTGATTTTCCTTACCCAGCAAAGTCGATTCGTGGACACGAACGTCTTCGAAAAACACTTCGTTACTTCGCGCATCACCATAGCAGGTGCCGCGCGGAGCGCGAGGATTATTCTGAATCGTCCATAAAGGTCTGACCGTCAGCCCAGGCGTATCCATCGGAAAAATAAAAATTGAAATACCGTCATGGCGACTCGCATCAGGATCTGTTCGCGCCATCAGATAGATGTGTGTCGCAAAATGGGCAGAGGTCGTGTACATCTTCTGTCCATTAATAACGAAATGGTCGCCATCGCGAATCGCCCGGCATCGTAAGGCTGCGAGATCGGCCCCCGCATGCGGTTCGGTAAAACCGAGCGCAAAGTAATATTCCATTTTAATGAGCTTGGGCAAGTAATACCGTTTCTGCTCTTCGGTACCTGCGGCCATAATCGCTGGCGCGCCACTGCCTGCGAGACTGATGTTGATACCTACCCTGAGGAACTCTTCTTCAATAATATTCTGGCTGATACGGTCACCGCCCTGCCCGCCATATTCTTTAGGGTAGCTATAACCCAGCCAGCCGCGTTCAGCAATTTTTTCAAACAGCGCCGTGACATGAGGCCCGCGCTGACCAAGATGGCGGGACTGGCCGCTACTCTCCATCGCGTCTTCTGCAGCATCCATTTCAGCGATCACTTGCTCAGTGACATTGCCGCGGATGAATTCGATCAAGTCTTTTCTTAACTGCTGCTGCTCGGGTGAAAAACCGAAATCCATTTGACGATCCTTTGTCTCGTTTTACATTTTCAATCCGCTGCACGGTCGGGGCGTCACCCTCGACTATGCTTACGATCAATCTTGTTTTATTATTTTTTTATTCAATTAAAAGCTAAACCAATCCTAGCATAAACAGTCACAGGAAACAGCTTGTTTTTGAGGGCTCACAGAGGAGAAATTACTCGACTCGCGCTTAATTTTCACCTAGTATCCTTTGAAAGCAGACGGCATCAGGAATCACCCTGAGAACCGCATCAATCATTGGGAGACAAATGATGAAAATTCTATATTTCAACGATTTCAAACTCGGCATCCTGAAAGGCGATCATGTGGTCGATGTCACGCAAGTCGTGTCTGACATTCCTCACACCGGCCCTCACAATCTGATCAGCGGTCTAATCGAGCGCTTTGATCAATATAAAGCGAAAATAGAAGCGGCCGTCAGCGCCAGTGCCGGAGTTCCCCTGAGCTCGGTCAGAATCCGTCCACCACTGCCAAAACCTAACAATATCGACTGCATGGCGGTCAATTACATGGAGGACGGCACCCGTACGTCGCCCGCTCCCATCAACGCATTTAACAAAGCCCCAGGGACCGTCATTGGTGATGGCGACACGATGGTATTGCCCGATGTGGCCGCCACGGTTTTCGAAGGCGAAGCGGAGGTCGCCGTCATTATCGGTAAACGCTGTTCCAATGTCAGCGCCGAAAATGCCATGCCGTATATTTTTGGCTACACCAACTTCATTGATGGCTCTGCCCGCGGACTCGGACCCGAAGGCAATGTGTTTTTTCAAATGAAGTCGCGCGACACCTTTGCGCCGCTTGGCCCTTTTATCGTGACAGCTGATGAAATCAGCGATCCACATAATTTACAAATCAAGTTGTGGAATAACGGCGTACTGATGCAAAACTTCAATACCAGCGATATGGCGCACAAGATTCCTCGCTGCATCGAATGGGTCAGCTCGATTCATACGCTGGAGCCTGGTGACGTGGTGGCGACTGGAACAAATCACAGGGGCCTGAATCCCTTTATGGATGGTGACAAGATAGAACTCGAAGTCGAGGGACTCGGACGTTTGCATATCAAGGTGAGGGATGATCTACAACGCACCTGGGCGCGCGTCACACGCCTCGAACATGCCGAGCGCAAGCTACCAGGTGTCTCAACACCTCAACTGACAGGCAAGTACGCACCCGCAAAGACCTAGCATGGATCAAGTCGTACCGAACCAACCGAAGTAAAAAACACGCGCGAATAATCACCGCGCGTGTGTTATTCCCAGGGTCGCTCAGCTACGGCATTTCTTGCCGCAATGCGCCCAAAGGCAAAGCATTCACCAATATTGCCAGTACCCTGATATAAATAGCTGTAAATCGAACCAAGCTCCCCAGCGCTATACAACCTGGGGACCGGAGTGTTGTCGGGTCTGACAATTTGCGCGCGGGTATTGCGGCGCGGCCCACCTTGGGTATTGAGCATCGAGGGAGATAACTCGACTGCGTAGTAAGGACCCGAATCAAAGGGCGACATCATCAATTTACGACCAAAGTCTGTATCCTGACCCTGAGCCGCCAGCTGATTCCAGCGACTCACACTGGCCTGAAGATTATCCTCAGGCAGACCAAGCTTTTGTGCCAGTGCGGCAAGCGTCGGGGCGGTCTTGATCCAGCCCTTTTCCAGCTCGGCCCGATTATCCTGACTCCAGACATAGCCACTCATCAGTTGGGTCCAGCCATAAGAGGCGTTACCTTCGTAGATCGGACCTGCGCTAAACATCGTGTGATCGAAAATCATGTGCATGGGACAGGGAGTTTGCAAAGCGCCCCAGGTTCCGTTGCGTTTTACCTTGCCGTGATGCGTTTTGTATTTTTCGTCAGTAAAACGCTTGCCATCCGGTCCGACCGTGATCATGCCGCCCGCGGGTTCAAAAGAAAAATGCAAGGCCCGCATGGAAAAGGTTGTTGGAATTTCAGGGACTTTTAATGCCATCGAGGGGCCGGCAAAATTATTCATGTGCCAGAGGTCTGCGCCCACCTCCATGGCCATTCTGACCCCATCACCCTCGTTATAAGGCGACCCCGAGGTATAGCAATAAGACACCCCGGGCAGAAAGTTGCGAATCATTTCCTGGTTATTTTCAAAACCGCCACAAGTCAGAATCACGGCTTTATTAGCCTTCAGTCTGAGGGGCTTGCCGTCACACTCTGCCAGCACGCCAATAATTTCTTGTGTGACAGGGTGCGTAAGCAGTTTTTTTCCAGCCGTCGCGTAGCGGATAGAAATTGGTCTTGCGCGGACGGCCTCGGCGAGCATTTCCCAGGTCTTGGAGTACCCCAATACATCACCATGATGAAACTTGTGAACGCAATCGGCTCCTGGGAGCTCGGGGAATTCGATGCCCGCAGGCTGGTGCTGATGCTCTTGCGGATCACCTCCGATTGAGGACAGCCAGGCATTGTTTTTGCACATTTCGTCTGCCCAGACGGCCACCATATCCGCAGGGACCGGATAAGGGCCGCACATTGCATTCAAATAAGCTGTAGCACTTTCAGGTGTGGAGGTGTTGAGATAGCCCTGAGCAGCTACGCGGGTATTACCGCCTTCGTGCCCGAGGGGCGCTTTATCCAGCAGAAGCACGGAGGCCCCTAATTCTGCTGCGGTAATGGCCGCTGCAGCGCCCGCGCCACCAAAGCCAACTACAACCAAATCTGCCTGTGCATCCCAGTTCATCGCATCAGTGTTGGAGCTCATCATGGTTTGATCATGCCAATGTCTGTGAAATATTTTTTGTACCACTCAATCTCAGCGGGAAAACCTTTCTGAACTTCAGGTCCGCTCATATAGGTTTCAGGCAAATTGTATTTAGCAAGTAACGCTTTGAATTCCGCTGAATCCGCTACCTGTTTAAAGGCGGCACTGAGTTTGTCTGCAATAGCGTCGGGCAAGCCTGCGGGCGAGACAATGATCATGCCATTCGGAGGATTGGTGGGCGGGCAGTTGATATCTTTCATCACTGGAATATTAGGGCGTGCCGGGTCTCGCTCGTCCTGGTGAAAAATGATGAGCTCATTGAATTGCCCTTGCTCAACAAGGGGCAGATGCGAACCGGAGCCCGCAATGAAATCCACATGACTACCCATCAGCGCTGTATTGGAATTCGCGCCTCCTTTGGTTGGCATATGCTTGAAGGTGAGTCCATTGCAGCGTGCAAACGACTCGACACCAACTTGCTGCTGGGTATGCGGACCACTGGAAGCATAGGTCATGCCGGGATGCGCTTTTGCGTAGGCGATAAATTCATTTACGTTCTTATAGGGCGCATCCGCTCTGACCACCAGCCCACCGATATACGAGGTGTACTGGATCAACACTCTGAAATCTTTCGGAGCATAGGCGAGTTTGACCAGCAAAGGGCGTACCGTGATCGAGCCCGTCGAAGTCGCCAACAGGTTATAGCCATCAGGTTTTTTTGTCGCAAGCAGCCCGTTGGCTACTGTCGCGCCTCCGCCTCCTTTGTTCTCGATCGCAATCGGTACACCCAGTATTTTTTCAGCACCCTGCGCAAGTGCCCGAGCAGTAATATCGGTCGTGCCACCCGCGGAAAAGGCGACATACATGGTGATTGGTTTATCGGGGAAAGCGGCAGCAGCCTGGCTGGCAGCACAGACCAGGACAGTTGTCAGAATACTTTTTGCGAACGATTTAAAACGCATAGCTAACCTTGAAAAAAATTAATTGTTCTCGTCGGCCTGAGCGACAAGCTTGCTTCGTTTTTGACGTACGCTCGGCAATACTGCGCTGACGAGCAACACGGCGGCGAGAAACAAAAAACCTGCCGCGATCGGGCGGGTGACAAAAATCGACATACTGCCGCCAGAAATAATCAGCGACTGACGCAAGGAGTCCTCGAGTATCGGGCTCAAGACAAAGGCGAGCACCAAGGGCGCAGGCTCATATTCAAACTTACGCATCAAATAACCAATCACGCCAAACAGCAACATCAGATACAAATCTACTTCGCTGCTGTTAATCACATAAGCGCCAATCAGCGCGATAAATAAAATCAGAGGAAATAGCACGGCATACTGGACGCGTAATAATTTCACCCATAAACCGATGAGAGGCAGATTAAGCACCAACAACATGATGTTGCCTAAATACATACTGGTCACAGTACCCCAGAACAATTCAGGATTTTTTTCAATCATCATCGGGCCCGGGGTAATGCCATGTATCATCAGCGCGCCTAACAGTATGCCCATCACTGCATTGGCAGGAACCCCGAGAGTAAGCAGAGGAATAAAGGCCGCCTGCGCTGCCGAGTTGTTTGCAGCCTCGGGCGCGGCGACGCCCTCGATTGCACCGTGTCCGAAGCGCTCAGGTGTTTTAGACAAACGCTTTTCTGTGCCATAAGAAATAAACGACGCCAGAACCGCCCCGCCACCAGGCAAAATTCCCAAAAGGAAACCGGATAACGAACCTCTGAGGATGGGCTTATAGGAAGCTTTCCAGTCTGCAAGGTTAGGCAGTAGATTTTTGACCCGATCCACTACAACACCTTGTTTGATGGTTTGTTCGACATTGAGCAGGATTTCTGACACGCCAAACAATCCCATCGCCAAGGGCGCAATCCCGATCCCATCAAACAAATCCGGGATGCCAAAGGTAAAACGTGGCAAGCCAGTCATGGTATCGAGTCCGACAACACCCACCAACACACCCACACCCGCCATCATGAGGGACTTGACCATTGATTTTTGTGCGAGATAGGTCAGAATGATGAGACCCATGATCATCAGCGCAAAGTACTCTGGTGGTCCGAAACGCAATGCTAGCGAAGCCAGAGGCGGGGCCAGCAGCATCAAACCCAGCACACCAATCGTGCCGGCAATAAAAGAAGCAAAAGCAGAAATCCCCAGGGCTGGACCAGCCCTTCCTTGCAAGGCCATCTGATGACCATCGAGAGTCGTCACAACCGAGGCAGCCTCTCCTGGTATGCCCACCAGGATAGAGGTGGTTGAACCACCATACTGAGCACCATAATAAATGCCCGAAAGCATGATGATTGCCGTGACTGGTGAGATGCCAAAGGTTATCGGCAACAGGATTGACATCGCGCCGACCGGTCCTAAACCGGGTAGCACGCCAATCAGTGTGCCGATAAAACAACCAACAAAGCAGAACAATAAGTTGTGCCACTGAAACGCAACCGATAATCCGGTCAGAATATTGTCAAACAAATCCATGATGACCCTGTCGCGCTCAGAATCCGAATATACCCGCGGGCAGCGAGATTTTCAGTACGGTTTTAAAAAGAAGATAGGTACCCGCGATCGTGAATGCAGGTACCAGCACTGAAATTTTCCAGTCCAGCCCTTCGAGCCATTTCATGATGATGAAAAGCAGCGCGAAACTACAGATAAAAAATCCCAGGGTCTCGAATACTGCAATAAAAATTGCGATCAGAATAGTTATCAAGATGGCGCGTTGCCATTTCACGCCTTTCCAGAGCTCGGATAAGCGCCGCTGAGCCGCGGCGTCAACACGATAAGACTGCACAAATACGATGACGGCCATCAAGGCCACAAAGCATCCTGCAACAAATGTCAGAAACCCCGATCCTGGCTGCCCCATTTGACCCAGCCCTAAATCCAGCGAGCCATACACAGCAGCCGCACCTAGGACAAACCAGAACAGGCTTGCTAGTCGTTCAGCGTTCATCTCTCGCACCCGCAGGCATTGTTTTTCATTTGTCTCCCTTTATGTCGCAGCGCAATATCGGCAACTGACAACACTGTGTTGCTTCGCTCTCTGGCGAAATCATTCTTTGTTTGAACCCATCCTAGGTGTTAGCCAATCTATTGTCAACCATGCCACGTTGACAATGGGCAAGGTGGCGCATTAATCTCAAAATAATTATTCAAAGAATCACTGGAGACCAGCATGTCGGATTTACCCAAACGCGTCCGTATTCTCGAAGAGGGTCCTCGAGAGGGCTTTCAAATTGAAAAAGGCCCCATCCCAACGGCCCGCAAAATTGAACTGATTGATAGTCTTTCCGAAACCGGACTCGAGCAGATTCAGGTCACCTCCTTCGTCAATCCACAGGCGGTGCCTGGTATGGCTGACGCTGAAGAAGTCGCCCGCGGTTTTAAACGCAAGCAAGGTGTCCGCTATACGGGACTCTGGCTCAACGATAAAGGTCTGGAGCGGGCGATCGCAACCCAGAAGCTCGATATCAAAGGCTCTTTGTCACTCACCGCTTCAGAAAAGTTCCTGCTGCGCAATCAGCGTCGCACGCTTGCGCAAAACGTCGAGGCGGTGCGAAGCATCATCAGCATGTTTAAACATTACAACGTACCGATCAACCGTGGCAGCGTCATGGCAGCATTTGGCTGTAATTTTGAAGGCGATATGCCCACAGCCAAAGTACTGGAAATGGTTCAACAGATGCTGGATCTGGCCCAGGAGGCTGATATCAAAATCGAGGTCCTTTCACTTGCCGATACGATGGCCTGGGCCACGCCAGGTGGGATTCATCGTGTAGTGGGTGCTGTGAGAAACAAGTATCCCGAGCTCGAGCTCTCGCTGCACCTGCATGACACGCGCGGCATGGGGATCGCCAACGCTTACGCAGGCATGCAGATGGGCGTAAAAATTTTCGATGCAGCCGTCGCGGGCCTGGGTGGCTGCCCTTTCGCTTCTCACTCCGGCGCCTCGGGTAACGTTTGCACTGAAGACCTGGTGTTCATGTGTCACGAGATGGGGATTGAAACAGGTATCGATTTGGAAAAAATCATCGCCTCAGGACTACTTGCCGAGGAAATCGTTGGACATCCACTACCTGGCTCAGTCATGAAAGGTGGCTCGCTGGACAAGCTGCGTCAGAAAGTTGCTGCGGATCTCCAAAAATGACCCAACTCACCCGTGATCTCGGCGCCTTTGTCGCGCAATTGAAATACCAACAAATCCCTCAGGCAGCCCTGGATGTGATTCACATGGGCTTTGCCGACTGTGTAGGTGTCATGCTGGCGGGTCGCGACGAGCCTCCAACCAGAATTCTGACTGAGGTGCTACACCCGGTTACAGGCCCCGCCAATCTGGTGTTTGGCCAGCAAAAAGCTCAGGCCCCGGAGGCCGCCTGGATTAATGGGGTCGCCGCCCACGCCTTGGATTTTGATGATGTCGCGATCAAAGGGCACCCAAGTACAGTGTTGGTACCCGCGATCCTGGCCGAAGCGCAAACCTTAGGAAGTAGTGGCCAGGACATGATGGTCGCCTACGCGGCAGGTTACGAAGTCTGGGCCGACCTTGCTCGCCGCGAACCCGATCACTATCACTCGAAAGGCTGGCATCCAACTGGAATTCTGGGAGCGATTGGTGCTGCCGCCGCCTGCGCGTCATTGCATAAACTCGATGCAGAGCAATGTGCTACGGCTATTTCCATGGGTGCGTCACAAAGCGCAGGAATCATGGCGAACTTTGGCACGATGACCAAGCCCTTTCACGCAGGCCGCTCAGCACAATCAGGCGTGATTGCGGCAAGACTCGCCAAAGCGGGCTTTACCGCCTCACTTGATGCTCTAGAACACACCCAGGGATTTTTAGCGGCGGTCTCGCCTTCTGGCAAAATTAATATCGAAGCACCGGTAGACTCAGCACAGGTTTGGCGTCTGACACAGTCCAAACTGTCCGTTAAAAAGTATCCTCTATGCTTTTGTACACATCGTGCGTTGGATGGCATGCTCGATCTGGTTGCTGAGCACAAGATCATCGCCGAGCAAATTCAAAGCATCACCGCGATGACCAGTGAGCGCAATACAAAAGTGCTGCGTAATCACAATCCCCAGACAGGTCTTGAAGCCAAGTTCAGCATGGAGTTCGCGATGACCTCCTGTGTCGTCGCGGGCCGGGCAGGCTTGAGCGAACTCACAGACGATTTTGTACAAAGCCCTACGGTTCAAAATCTGATGCAACGCGTCACGGTGATTGCCGATACAAAAGAAGATCCAAAATTACCTGGTTACTCACCTTTCGATCTGGTCACCGTCACGTTGAAAGACGGCACAAAAATTGAAAGTCGACAGGTGACTGCCGTGCGGGGTGGTCCTGATATACCACTCAGCCGTGAGCAACTCTGGGCGAAATTTGAAGATTGCGCGCAAGTTGGGGGGGCCTCGGCTATTGCCAAGCCACTTTTTGATACGCTAATGTCGCTTGAGACTCTGGAACAGGTGAATCAGATGCCCGGGTTGAGTTAGCGCAACGCCTTGTTCCACAGCGTCTACGGCACTGCATGACCGCTCAGGCCGCTTAACGCTCAACAGCCAAAGGAAAGGCCTGTCAAATCCGGAGTCATCCAGCTTTGACAGGCCCTTTGCTAACTGACCCCGTTGAAGTTCTAACGCTTTCTAGCGGAGGTAAGTTAGTGCAGGCGGATGCTTATCCAATGTTTTTCTTGAAAAACTCCAGTGTCCGCGACAGAGCCAGTTTTGCTGAAGGCTCATCATAGGAGCCGCGCTGTTCACAGTTAAAGCCGTGACCGGCGGGGTAGTAAAAGGCTTGCGCTTCTGGGTAAGCCGCAGCGACTGCCTGAGCTTTTTCAAGACTGATCGAATGATCGGTTTCGCCGAAATGCATCATCACTGGGCAATTCAGTTTGTCCGTGACAAAGTTTGGCATGGCGCCGCCATAGTATGGCGCTGAGCAAGCTAATGTTTTGAGACGCTGGGCTGCCACCCAGGCAATTACACCACCCCAGCAATAACCGACAATACCTACCTTGCCTGCTGACTGACCAAATTCAATCACAGCGTTGACATCAAGCAGGCAATCGTCGAAAGAGATTTTTTTCATCAGCTCAACACCTGCAGCGATATCCTCAGGGGTATAACCTGCTTCGTATTTGGTCTGTGCGCGATCAAAGAAAGCAGGAGCGACAGCCAGATAACCCTGAGCCGCATAGCCGTCTGTCACACCACGGATATGGCTATTCACGCCAAAAATCTCAGGGGCGATAATCACCAGACCTTTTGGTTTGCCGGCTGGTTCTGCAACATATGCATCAAACTTATGACCGTCCGCGGCTTTCAACTCAACATGCTTACCCATTTGTATCCCCGATTTTTTGGTTTAAACGAAAAGCTGATTATATGTAATTCGGCAACGCAAATCAGCTGATCAAGACTTAGTTTTTACTCAAGACTCCCATGGAAATAAAATATTTCTTATACCACTGGGTTTCCGCCTCAAGATCTGCAGCTAGTTTTTTACTATCCTTAAAGTCATAGGGCAGAAAATTTCGCTTGAGCATGGCTTTAAATTCATCGGACTGGACAATCTGTGTAAAAGTCTGTTCGAGCTTTTGACTAATCGCGGGCGGCAAGCCTTTGGGCGCAGAAATAATCATTGCGCTATTAGGAGGTGCGTCGTATTCACAACCAATCTCTCTAAGGGTTGGCATCTCCGGGAAATTTTCATCCCGCACATCCTGGAAAATCACGAGCTGTCGGAACACGCCATCGACCACAAAGGGCAAGTGCGATCCTGAACCGGAGGTGAAATCAAGATGTTTACCCATCAGCATGGTATTGGCCTCAGTGCCGCCTTTAGTCGGCACATGTTTGAAGTCCAGACCCTTGCATTTTTTGAGAATTTCCACACCTATCTGCTGCGAGGTGGTTGCCACGCCTCCCGAGCCTGCAGTGCCATAAGACATACCAGGATGGGCTTTGGCATAGGCTACAAAAGCATCGATGTCTTTAATAGGTGAGTCTGCATTGATCACCACGGCACCGTTATAAAAATAACTGTATTGGATAATCCCGACAATATCGGAAGGTTTGTAAGAAACCTTCATCAGGGTGGGCCTGATGGTTAAGGGGGCTGAAGAGCCGATCAGCAAGGTATAACCATCCGGTTTTTTAGAGGCCAGCAAACCTGCTGCAACGGTTCCACCTCCCCCCGCCTTGTTTTCAATCGTCACCGGGACACCGAGAATTTTCTCTGCCGCCGAACCGAGGGCCCGGGCAGTGATATCTGTCGTTGCACCGGCCGCGTAGGACACATACAGGGTGATCGGCTTTTCAGGCCAGGCAGCCATTGCAGAGGAAGTTGCGAAACACAAAAAAGAAGCGGTCAGACTGATAGTGATTATTTTTTTCAATCAAGTCTCCTCAGGTATATGTTCAATACCGGTATGTTTTGAGATTAGCAGGATTTATTCTGTCTTATAGTGCGTTGAAATATTGAAAACGAATAACTAGGGATAACACTAGGAAGCAAAGCTTTTATTACGGGATATTCCTCGTAAACTTGATAAAAGTGATTGCACAAACATAAACGTATTATCAGGAGACTCCATGCGTTTGAATTTTTTTACAAGATTCCTGGCGGCTTTGTCGCTCGCCTTGCTGAGCTCGCTGGCCGCAGCGCAAAGCTGGCCAAGCAAACCGATCAAGCTCGTCTTGCAGTTCCCACCGGGCGGCTCCACCGATGTCGTTGCCCGCATCCTTGCGCAATCGCTCACAGCCTCTCTGGGTCAACCCGTGATTGTGGAAAACAAACCTGGTGCGGATGGTGCGATTGCTGCCGAATACGTGCTGCGCTCGGAGCCTGACGGCCACACTTTCTTTCTCGCGTCCAACACACCTATGATGCAGGTGCCCTTACTGAAAAAAAACCCACCTTACGATCCAATTAAAAGCTTCACCCCTGTCGCGTTTGTCGGTCAATACATCTATGTGCTGGTCACAAGCCCTGCCCTGCCTGTCAAAAACGCAAATGATTTGCTGACCTATGCACGCAGTAATCCAGGCAAACTGAACTTTGGGGTATTCAGCAGTGTTGGCCAACTCATGTACAGCTCGATTCGCGATGAAGGGCGCGTTGAGATGAATGCTATTCCTTACAAAGGTGAAGCCCCGACTATCAATGACATCCTGGGTGGTCATGTGCAATTGACGTTCGCCACACCGACCAGCACCTTGTCCCAGATTAATGAAGGCAAACTTCGCGCTCTGGCAGTCCTTGTACCGGAGCGCCTGCCCTTCATGCCTGATGTCCCAACAGTCAAAGAGGCGGGATTACCTGAACTCAAACCCGTCACATTCGCGGCGCTCTATGGTCCAGCTAAATTACCTCCCGAAATTGCCACCAAAATGAGCGAGGCACTCAACGCAGTCATCGCACGTCCAGAGGTCCGCGAAAAAGTTCAAAAACAAGGCCTATCGCTTGTTGGCTCGAATCCGGCCTGGCTGGATAATTTCATGAAAGAGCAAATCGTTGTCTGGAAAGCAGCTTTTGAAGCAGCGGGTATGTATCCGGAATGAAGTATTCAGTCGATATTAGTTAGCTGTCATTTGAAAAATGCCTTTGCTTCCAACTCATTTTCGTGTAATTTGAGTTGGAACTCTCAGTCCCAAAAACAGATAAAAAAGAGCGCGACCACATGGCGACGACTCTTAACCCTAAATGGAGACAATCATGACAACTTCGTCTAACGGACGTCGCACGCTTTTACGCGGAGCAGGACTTGCAGCAATCGCCGCTTCGACCCCAGCCCTTATGCGCCAGGCCATGGCGGCCGAACCCATCAAAATAGGTATTCCCTGTGCCCTAACGGGTTCGCTTGCGGTCGTCGCTGAGCAAACCAAACGCACAGCAACCATGTGGGCCAAACAGGTTAACGCTGCAGGTGGCATCAACGGCCGCCCGATCGAACTGATTATTGAGGATACTGGCGGTAACCCGGCAACCTGCGTGCGTAAAGTTCAGCAAATGGTTGAACGCGACGGTTGCAGAATATTCACTGGCATCACCTTCTCCTCGGAAACACTGGCAGTCATGCCAAGATTAGGCGAGTGGGATTCAATCTATGTCGCCTGCGGTAATGGCGATGCAAGTATGACCGCTGAGGCGTTTGTACCGAATTTTTTCCGTGGCAATCCCTCTGGTCCAACCGAGGCGCGATTGCTCTCGCTCTATATCAAAGACTCTGGACTTAAAAAATTCTATGCCATTGGCATGGATTATTCCTGGGGTCATTCGACAGTCGCTGCTTTCGAAGAGGAAATGAAGCGCAACAACATCGAATTTGTTGGCAAAGTGTTTGCACCGACTGGCACAAGAGATTTTTCAAGTTACATCACTAAAATTCGCCAGTCCGGCGCAGACGGACTGATGATGGTGCAATCCGGTGATGATGCGAACGCATTCATGACCCAGGCCGCTCAGTACAGACTCGGCGACAAGGTCAAAATGTTCACGACCTTGATTGAGCTCTCCACGATCAAAGCGGTTGGTGAAGCCTCAAAAGGCGTGATCGGTACCATGCGCTATATGTCCACCTACGAATATCCCGAAAACAAAAAATTCGTGGAGCAATTCACCCGGGAAATCAAGGATACGCCTGACTGGAATGATGGCGAGCAATGGAAAGCCTTGCAGTTTATCGGTGCGGCGATTAAAAAAGCCAATAGCATCAAGTCCGCCGATCTGGTTGCAGCGCTCAATGATATGGAGCTCGATACAGTGAAGGGTCCGGCTAAATTCCGCGCTTGCGATCACCAGAGCCTGGAAGAAGGCTTTGTCGTGCAAGTTGACAAAGTCAATGGCGCTCTCTTGCCCGTGCTCGTAAAAAAATATCCCTGGGATCAAATCACACCCGCTTGTCGTAAGAAAAACTTCGACGCCTAAGAGTCAGAATTTTTCTCACCGATCGACGCGTAACCACTCTGACAGTGGTTACGCAGTTTTATGTATGACTGACAAGGCTTGCCGTGGAAACATTTTCCTTTATCTTGATTCAAACGCTCAATGCCTTGTCTCAAGCATCACTGCTGTTCTTTCTGGGTAGTGGCTTAGCCCTGATTTTCGGCATCATGCGTGTCGTTAATTTTTCCCATGGGGCGCTCTACATGTTGGGAGCCTATATCGGTTTCACAACTGCGAGACTGACCGGTAGCGTCTGGCTGGCCATGTTGATTGCCCCGTTGATTGTGGGTTTGATTGGCTTACTCTTTGAAATAGGTTTTCTGCGGCACCTGTACAAACGCGATGAGGATGCGTTTCTGCTTGTGACCTTTGGTCTGACGTTGGTGATTGCAGAGGTCACCCGTCTGGTCTGGGGTGCTCCTCCTCTTCAAGTGCCGCTGCCTTCGGGTCTTGACGGGGTAGTCTTTATTTTTGACGAACCGATGCCGCTCTACAGAATATTTTTAATTGCTGCCGGGGGAATTGCTTCGAGCATCATATGGCTGTTTCTTGAACGAACGCGTCTCGGTTTGCTAATCCGCGCAACGTCTCAAAACTCACAAATGGTGCATGCACTCGGAACCGATATCAACTTGATTCGCTCAGGCGTTTTTGCTCTGGGTTGCGCTCTGGCTGCGGTAGGTGGTGTTCTGGCGGCTCCTTCAGTCACCGCTTCGCTTGGCATGTCCTCGGCAGTCATTGACGCTTTTGTGATCGTCATTATCGGTGGGATGGGTAGCTTTCTGGGTGCGATTTTTGGAAGTCTGATCGTCGCTTGCGTCCAGACCTTCGGTAATTTCTTTTTCCCGGACTTTGCACTGGTTTTCTTGTACGCACTCATGCTCGGGGTACTGATTGTGCGGCCAGGCGGTTTGCTGGGTAAGGAGGCCTGACATGATGCGAAGCAAAATACTGGGGGTGCTCGCCCTTGTCGCATTGATACTCGCGCCTCAATATCTGCCTGTGTATGCAATGACGCTACTCACCGAACTGGTGATTCTCGCGCTGTTTGCCATGAGCCTGGACCTGATGGTGGGTTACACCAAACTAGTCTCCTTTGGTCACGCAGGCGCATACGGTCTGGGTGCTTATGTGTGTGCACTACTCTCTCTGCATACACATATTCCCTTGCCTTTTGTCGTGTTGCTCAGCGCTCTCATTGTCGGCGTGGTTGCGATCGGCATTGCCTGGAGCTGCACGATGGCGACAGGAGTATCGTTCGCGATGCTCACACTGGCTTTTGGCCAACTGGGTTATGCCGTCGCAATCAAATGGGTGAGCGTAACGGGTGGCTCAGACGGGCTGTCAGGCATCCCACGCAGACTAGGTCCTTTTGGCTGGTCACAATTAACCACTAAAACCGGTTTTTATCTGTTCGCCCTGGCCTGCTTATTTGCCAGCTATTTTTTTTGCCGCGCTTTGATTCGCGCCCCTTTTGGACAAGTGTTGCGCGGCATTCGTGAAAACGAAATGAAAGTTTTGGCCCTCGGCTACAACACCCGTCGCTACAAAATAGCGGTTGTCTCACTCGCTTATTTATTCGCGGGGATGGCCGGTGCCCTCTATGCCTCTTTTGCGGGCTTCGCTAATCCGGAAATGTTGTTCTGGACTGTCTCGGGTCAAGTGTTGATTATGGTGATCGTTGGTGGCAAAGGTACCTTGATCGGACCGATGCTGGGAGCAGTATTTTTCATCATGGTTGAGCACAAACTCAGCGAGCTCACAGAAACCTGGGGCTTATTCATGGGGATCATTTTCATAGGTTTCGTGATGTTCGCTCCAGATGGAATTCTTGGTATCTTGAATAAAAAACTCCTGCGACGTTCAGGTCAGCAGAAGGCGTCCCAAACATCCGACCCAAGCACTGCTGCCGGAGGTCACTCAGCATGACAACTGCACTTGAATGCATCGGTGTTGGTCGAAATTTTGGCGCGCTCGCAGCACTGGCAGAGGTGAGCCTGAAAGTCGAGCTTGGCGAGGTTAGAGCCGTGATCGGGCCCAATGGCGCCGGAAAATCAACCTTATTCAACGTGATTGCAGGCACTCTGAAGCCCTCGGGTGGTCAAGTCATCGTGAATAACGAGGATCTGACCGGTATGCGCTCACAGGCGATTTGTCAGAAAGGTATATCGCGGACATTCCAGCTATCGGCGCTATTCCCGGAAATGTCCGCCTTTGACAATGTTCGTCTGGCTGCACAAGGCAAACTAACCGGCAGATGGAAGATGCTCGGCGGCTCTCAGGTTCTTGAACAAGCCAGCAGCCTGGCAGAACAGGCGATGGCCAGACTCAACCTGAAAGAGATTTACGACACGCCTGCAGGTACCCTCTCGCATGGAGACCAGCGACTGGTTGAAGTCGCGATGGCGCTTGCGCAAAGACCCGCTATTCTGATGCTTGATGAACCTACCCAGGGTATGTCGATACAAGAAACACACCGCACGGTCGATACACTTAAAGCGATGCTGGCGGAGGAATCCCTCACCGTTGTGCTGGTTGAGCACGATATGGATGTCGTCTTTAGTCTGGCGGATCGCATCGCCGTGTTACATCGCGGCCGTCTGATCGCTGATGGCACGGTCGAAGAGGTCAAAGCCGATGCGGGGGTGCAGGACGCCTATCTGGGAGGGCTCGATTGATGTTAAAGCTCGAAGAAATTCATGCCAACTACGGGCCAAGTCATGTCCTGCACGGCACCAGTCTTCATTTGAAAGCTGGCACGATCGGCGCGGTACTTGGACGCAATGGTGTTGGTAAAACGACCACCGTCAAATCCATCATGGGACTGGTACCAGTCCACCAAGGCAGTATAAAAATAGGAGCTCAGGACATAACACGCTATGGCCCGCATCAGGTCGCGCGTGCAGGGGTGGGCTATGTTCCGGAAGGTCGTATGCTGTTTCCAGACCTGACGGTGTTGGAAAACATCAAAGTCGCGCAGCGCAAACCCGCCAAGCGCTGGACCAATGAAGCATTGTTTTCCTTGTTCCCCAGACTTGAGGAGCGTATCCACCATAAAGGCAGTCAGCTTTCCGGTGGAGAGCAACAGATGGTTGCGATCGCTCGTGCCTTGGCCAGTGATCCGACCATCTTGTTACTCGATGAGCCTTCACAGGGACTCGCGCCTAAAGTCGTACGGGAACTCGTGGATGTTTTCATACGCCTGAAAAATGAAGGTGTGACACTCCTGGTGATCGAGCAAAACCTTAATCTCGCGGAACGTATCGCCGATGAAATGTTTGTGATGTCCAAAGGCCGGATTGTGTATCAGGCTCCGATCGCACAATTTAAAAACGAGATTGATAGCGTGAAATCTCAGTATCTGACTCTTTAAAGCCAAAACTATGTCGATTGAATCAAGCAACGCATTCGCCCGCGCCCTGCCCGTCACGGAGATGGAGCGTGAACAAGCATCATTACGCATTGTTGATGCGCATTTCCATCTCTGGGATCTGCAGGGCCCGATTAACTATGACTGGCTGGTTCATCCAGAGCACAATTGGCTAGGCGATTATTCCGCCTTTCAACGCACGTACCTCGCCCCCGAATACATTCGCGCAACAAGCCTGCACAATCTTGTCGGTGCCGTCGCGATCGAAGCTGAATGCGACCGTAGCCAGCAAGTACCAGAGACCGAGTTTTTCACTCGGGTCAACGAGCAATATGGCTTACCGAGCGTGATCGTGGCCCATGCCTGGGTTGATACACCCAATGCCGAGGAGATCATTGCGCAACAAGCGGCCTTCAAACTTGTTCGCGGCATTCGCACCAAACCGATTATCGCTGCCAAACCAGGCGAAAGTGTGCGGGGTCAGCCACGCAGTCTGCAGGATCCTAACTGGATAGCGGGACTGGCTTTACTCGAAAAATACAAGCTTTCCTGGGACCTGCGACTACCATGGTGGCATCTCGAAGAAGGCGCTGAAGTCGCCGCACATTATCCGGACATGCCTATCGTGCTGAACCACACAGGCTATCCCTGGAATCGTGACAAAGAGTCTTTGTCCAAATGGCGCCGAGGCATGCAAGCCTTGGCAAAACTTCCCAACGTCAGTTGCAAAATCTCCGGACTTTGTGTCTCTGATCGTCCTTGGACGCTTGAGGAAAACGGTCCAATCATTCGCGAGACGATTGAGATGTTTGGGGTCGAGCGCTGCATGTTTGCCTCAAACTTCCCGGTCGATAGCCTCAAAGGCAGTTGGGACTATGTTTACTCATGCTTTAAGCGCTCCGTTGCGCATTTGTCGCTCGCCGAGCAACAAAAACTTTTCGCCGACAACGCCATCCGCGTCTATCGCATCAATTAAAAGGAGTATCAGCCATGGATCTAGAACTGAAAGGTAAACACGCGCTCATTACAGGTGCCAGCAAAGGGATTGGCTTTGCGTGCGCGCAAGTCTTCGCCGCAGAGGGCTGTAACGTCACGCTCGCCTCCAGAGACTTGCAATCGCTCAAAGATGCACAACAGAAACTACAAAAAGCCTATCCAGGTGTCAAAGTTGATATCCACTCTGTCGACCTCTCACGCTCAGAAGAACAGTCGCGTCTGGCTCAACTGGCCGGAGATTACGACATCCTGGTGAATAATGCGGGCTCCAATCCTAGCGGCAAACTGACCGACACGACTGAGCAAGGATGGCGACAGTCTTTTGATCTGAAGATGTTTGGCTATGTGAACCTGACGCGCGCGGCTTGCGAAGCCATGCAGAAAAAAGGACGTGGTGTGATTGTCAATGTGATTGGATTTGCCGGTGAGCGCCTGATGTCGCAATACATCATCGGTACCACGGCCAATGCCGGGCTGATCGCGTTTACCAGAAGCGTCGGCAGTCAATCGACAGACTTTGGCGTGCGTGTCGTAGGCGTGAACCCGTCGCTCACCAAAACCGATCGCGGAGAAAAACTGCTCAAACTCTGGGGTGAAAAAGATCCGAACAATAAGCTGACAGAGGAACAAGTCCTGTCATCAATGAACCTGCCCTTTGGACGCATGGCGAGCAGCGAAGAAGTGGCCGATGCGGTTGCCTTTCTAGCCTCGGCAAGGGCCTCTTACATCAGCGGGGTGGTCTTGAATGTGGATGGTGGCGCAGCGTTCAGGCAATAACGACCACCTTAAACTCGCTGGGTCACCCGTGCTGTAAAAATCGCGGAAGCCTTGAGGACCAAACGGTCCTTGACGCGCAACTCGCAGTTTCCAAAGCGGATGCGGCCGTTGATTTTACTGAGGGTCGTCGTGGTCTCAACCCATTCACCGAGCAAGGCAGGACTGATGAAGTCGACCGACAAGTGAATCGTCAGAACATCATTATGCTGACCATTTGCGTGGGCAACATTGACACCGATCGCCTGATCCGCCACGGTTGACAACATACCGCCATGGACGACTTTTTCGATATTCAGGTGAGACTCTTCGACCAGAAATCCTAATCTGAACTGCTGCCCATCCTCTTTTGAATAAATCGGACCAATACGGGTCGTAAAGGGTTCGACCATGAAGAGGGGTGTGAATCCTTCGGGAACCAATCCTGCCATTGACATGTCGCCCAGTTAAATAATGTATTATTAATATCCGGATAATTATTAAAATCCGAACTTGATCGATGTATTTAAAAACTACAAAACATGTCAAATTCTAAACCACCAGTCCTTGATTTATTTGGCGAGCCGGATATAAATTTTTTACCGCCAACAGTTCCAGCATCTAAAGAAAAAAAACCAAAAACAACTAGCGTTAAAAGAATAACCAAAGAGGACGACTCCGCCGCCAAGCCTGCCTCTTTAAAAAAGATGGTTACTTCTGTTCCGGATAAAAATATTCAGCAGGCTTTCCTGCCCGGGTTATCCCGCCGTGGACGTCCCAGATCAAAGAATCCGATTTCAGCTGTCGAGCGCACCGCAGAGCACCGCCGCAAACGGCTTGCCGAGGGCGCAAAGCGCGTTGAAATGATCCTTGCCCCTGAAGTGGCAAGTCAACTGCAAGCCCTCGCCGAACTTTATAAAGAGCCTCGTTCGGAGGTTCTCTCAACCCTGGTGGGTAAAGCGTACTCGAAAGTTTTTAAAGCCAAACCGGCTAAAACTTAAAGCCACCGCGCCAACGCAAGCATGAAACCTCAAGATCTTGAAAAGCTGGTTACCTGGACCATGCCCTACGGAAAGCACAAAGGCACGCTGCTTGCCGATTTGCCAGGCAATTATCTGAACTGGTTCGCACGTGAAGGCTTTCCTGCTGGTGAAATTGGACAACTTTTGCAACTCATGCAGGAAATCGATCACAACGGCTTGAAAAGCATTCTCAATCCCTTGCGGCAACGGCGCACTCAGCATCAACCCACATCAGCCAAGTAGCGGAGAATTCGCTATGATTGGATGATCCATTTTCGCTACCTAAGAATCTAAAAATGAAAACTGCGCTTGGCCATCTCCGTGTTCTGGACTTATCAAGAATTTTTGCTGGCCCCTGGGCGACGCAGAACCTCGCCGACATGGGCGCTGAGGTCATCAAAATTGAACGGCCCAAAAAAGGCGATGACACCCGTGCCTGGGGGCCTCCTTTCCTGAAAGACGCTCAGGGTCAGGAAACCCGTGACTCGGCCTATTTCATGGCGGTGAACCGTGCTAAAAAATCCGTCACGCTCGACATTTCCACCAAAGAAGGTCAAGACATTGTTCGTGAACTAGCAAAGACCTCAGATATCGTTGTTGAAAACTACAAAGTGGGCGATCTGGCCCGCTATGGTCTGGCCTGGGAGGACTTGCAGAAAATCAATCCCCGTCTGGTTTACTGCTCCATTACAGGTTTTGGGCAATCAGGTCCGTTTTCAGAACTGCCGGGCTATGACTATGTGTTTCAGGGTATGGGCGGCCTCATGAGCCTGTCTGGCATTCCTGAGGGCATGCCAGGAGGCGAGCCGATGCGCGCCGGTGTTGCTGTCAGCGATCTTATTACTGGCATGTATGCCACCAGCGCAATTCTTGCCGCGATCGAGCACCGCCATATCAGCGGCAAGGGGCAATATATTGACCTTGCACTTCTCGACTGCACGGTCGCACTGACCTCTTATATGGCGATGAATTACTTTCTGTCAGGCGTTATCCCAAAGCGTTTGGGCAATGCGCATTCAAACATGGTCCCCTATCAGGTTTTTAAAGTAGCCGATGGGGACATGATCGTTGCGGTGGGCAATGACAGCCAGTTTGTCTCGCTGACCAAGGTGTTAGGCGTACCCGAACTCGGTACCGATGAGCGCTTCAATGCCCCAGGTCAGCGGGTGCGTAATCGCGACATCCTGGTGCCGCTCATCGCCGAGATCCTGCTGACGAAAAATATGGCGCAATGGGTGGAGTTGATGGACGCAGCCAATATCCCCTGCGGTCCGATCAACAATATGAAACAGGTCTTTGAAAACGAACAGGTCATCCATCGCAAGCTCAAACGCTCACTGGACCATTCGGCCGGCGTTCAGGCCCCTGCCGTGGCGAGCCCTATGAATTTTTCCGACACACCTATCCAGCACAAACATTCCTCTCCAGTCCTGGGCGAGCACAATACTGAAGTACTGGAAAAAATTCTCGGCATGGATTCGGAAAAAATTCAGCAACTCAAGGACAAAGGCATCATCTGATCAGGTTATCCTTGTCTTCTTTGACTACAAAGCAAAAGGGAGACAACTATGAGTAACCGCTACGATGCCGGCATGAAAGTCAGACGTGAAGTACTGGGTGAGACATGGGTCAACAAAGCGACCGCGGCCAGAACCGATTTCACAGAAGAATGGCAGTCCCACATCACGGAGTCAGTTTGGGGCGAAATCTGGACACGCCCCGGACTGGATCGCCGCACACGTTCCTGCATGACGCTGGCGCTCATGATGTCGCTTGGCAGTTGGGATGAATTTAATTTGCATATTGAAGCCGCTTTTAATAATGGCCTGACTCAGGACGATATAAAAGAAGTCATCATGCATGCCTCGACCTACTGCGGCGTACCTGCAGGCAATCACGCGTTCAAAGAAGCCTCCGCCACACTACAAAGGCTTGGCCGGGCGCCCAAGCCAATCACCAAACAGGCTTAACCCCATGTCGGTCGATCACTACGAAAATTTTCCTGTTGCTTCGGTGCTCCTGCCCAGGCATCTCAAAAAAGCAGTGATCGCTATCTATCGTTTTGCGCGCAGTGCTGACGATATCGCTGACGAAGGATCCGCCACACCAGATGAGCGCCTGGCACAACTCAAGCTCTACCGTCAGGAATTGCATCGTCTGTCGCATCCTGAAATGATGAATGACCCACGTTACCCGGCAGAACTATCAGCAATTTTTAGCCCTCTGGGGCAAACAATTACCACGCATCAATTACCCCTGATGCCGTTTTATGACTTACTGTCAGCGTTTGAACAAGACATTGTCCAGGTTCGCTATGCAGACTATTCGAGCCTGGCCGATTATTGCAGTCGCTCAGCCAATCCGGTTGGCATGCTGATGCTACATTTGTACCAATGCGTCGATGAAGTCTCACTTGAACAGTCAAATGCCATTTGCACCGCGTTGCAACTGATTAATTTCCTTCAGGACGTGGCGATTGACTGGAAAAAAGGCCGAGTCTACCTGCCGCAATCGGACCTGGCAAAATTCGGCGTCAGCGAAGCCATGATCGCCAATGCGACCACTAATTCAGCCTGGCGTGCGCTCATGCAGTTTGAAGCGGACCGGTGCCGCAACTTGCTAAAATCTGGTCTTCCACTAGGAAGCCGCCTGAAAGGCCGAATTGGTCTGGAGCTCAGACTGATTATCCAGGGCGGGCTGCGGATACTTGATCGGCTCGAACAAGTACGCTTTGATGTATTTAATCTCCGCCCCACTCTGCGCGTCGCAGATTGGACTGTTATGTTGTGGCGCGCTTGCATTCAAAAATAATATGACTCCAATCGAATATTGTCAGGACAAAGCAGCCAAAAGCGGATCGAGCTTTTATTATGCATTCCTGTTCCTGCCTACCGACCGCAGGCAAGCGATTACAGCACTCTATGCTTTTTGCCGTGAGGTCGATGATGTGGTCGACGAATGCACCGATCCTTCACTTGCGCGCATCAAACTAGCCTGGTGGCGCACGGAAGTCGATGCGCTGTTTCAAGACAAAGCCAGTCATCCGGTGATGCAAGCTTTGCAGCCATACCTGTCGGTCTTTGACATTACACGTGCTCGTCTGCTCGCCATCATTGATGGCATGGAAATGGATCTGTATCAGACCCGTTATCTGGACTGGCCAGCACTTGAAAAATATTGCTGGCATGTCGCAGGCGTCGTAGGTGAACTTTCGGCAGGCATTTTTGGCTATACCGCTCCAAAAACACTTCAATACGCAAGCAAGCTTGGGATTGCATTTCAGCTGACCAATATCATTCGGGATGTTGGTGACGATGCACGTCGTGGCCGGATTTATCTGCCTATCAGCGACCTGCAAAAATTCAATGTTCGTGCCGCTGACATCCTCAACAGCCAGTATGCCGATGGTTTTCCTGCTCTGATGGAATTCGAAGCCGCGCGTGCCAATCAGCTCTATCTGGAGGCCATTGAGACGCTTGCGCGTGAGGATCAACGCGCGCAAAGACCCGGTTTGATGATGGCAGCTATTTATTTTTCACTTTTGCAGGAAATCAGACACGAGCAATGGCAGGTGCTGCACCAGCGCATTTCGCTCACGCCAGTTCGTAAGCTGTGGCTTGCCTGGAAAAACTGGGTTGGTGGCGGCAATAGTGTGCTGCGTCATATCCGCAGACTTAACCGCTCTTCTTGATCGGTATCCAGACTAACGTGAAACTCGCCGTCATAGGAGCTGGCTGGGCAGGTTTAGCGGCAGCGCAAACACTCAAGAATGCAGGTTTGACCCCGACCGTTTTCGAAGCCGCACCGCTCTCAGGCGGTCGCGCCAGACGCGTTGACGATACAACAATGGGGGCAATTGATAATGGTCAGCACTTACTGATCGGCGCATACACTGAAACACTCAAACTGATTCGTAGCCTGCAGCCTGCTTCGGATGAAGACTCGCTCTTAATGCGTATACCTTTGCGGCTTGAGAACGCCAGCGGTCGCTTTTGTCTCGCCGCCCCAAGCCTACCTGCACCTCTACATGCACTCTATGGCATGCTCAGCGCCAGAGGATTAAACCTCGCGCAACGCTTGCGTGCCGTGCAAATGATTACGCTGTGCAAAATTAACCACTGGCGCTGCAAGGGATTGGAAACAGTTGAACAACTGCTCGACAGGTATCAACAAAACGCCACTTTGCGCCAATATATCTGGCACCCTTTATGCTTGGCCACACTCAACACGCCCCCGCAAGAGGCCTGCGCGCAAATCTATTTAAATGTCCTGAGAGATAGTCTGGATGCGCCAGACAGCCATTCGAATCTGATTGTGCCACGTGTGGACTTAACCGCCCTATGGCCTGAAGTCGCGGCACAAGGCTTTGACATGCGTTATCGGCACCTTGTGCGCGAAGTCTCTGTCTCAAGCGATGAGGTAAGCATTGATGGAGAAAAATTCGATGCCTGCATCGTTGCCGTGCCCCCTTACGCTGCGTCTCGCATTTTGAATACAAGCACACACGCTGAGCAACTCAGCCGCTTGCACGCTCAGTTAAAGAAATTTACCTATCGGCCGATCGCCACACTGACACTGCAACTCGAGCAAGACTGGCAGCTACCCCATCCTATTATGATGCTTGAGGAAAACCTCACACTTGGTCATTACGGTCAGTGGGTGTTCGCGCGCCAGAAAAAAAACCAGCTTTGCGTTGTCATCAGTGATGCCGAAGACTTTTTAAAACATGAACGCAATATTTTTGTAAACAATATTGGCCAGCAAATTCGTGAACAAGTCAGCCTGCATGCAAATGCAAGCGTACTGATGCCTGCCATCAGCTCGCACAGACTGATCGTGGAAAAACGGGCGACATTCAGCGCGGTCCCCGGACTTGAGCGTCCGACCAATCGAACCCCCTGGCCCAGACTTACTCTGGCAGGGGACTGGACCGCTACGGGCTACCCGGCCGTATTAGAAGGCGCTATACGTAGCGGCCAGCAAGCAGCCGCAACATTACTCGCACAAACATCAACTGCGAAATAACTGTCCTGTCATCAAGCCAAGCATGGTTAACACCAGCGAACCCAACAGGCTCATACCCGCATAACCTAAAGCCATCCCGAAGCGTCCCTCTTCGAGAAAGGCTATGGTTTCAGCAGAAAAGGTCGAAAAAGTCGTCAATCCCCCCATGAAACCAGTAATCAGCAGCAAGCGCCAGAAAGGCGGCCACTCAGGATGCGAAAAAATCAATGCAAGCACCAGACCAACGAGGTAACCACCCAGCATATTGGCTGAAAAAGTCCCCCAGGGAATCGCTTCTGCGTGCCGGTTAAGCCAAAGCGCAAGTAGCCAGCGTAACCACGCTCCAGCCGTCGCACCCAGGGCAACCGCGAAAAAGTGACTGGCCGTGAGCATCTGTGACATGAGCTAACTCCCTTTCAATTTTTTACTCGCAACCGGAGGTGGGCTCTCAAGTGCTAGCGTGTTCAGTAATATAAGCCCTGACGGCCTCGACATCACAGGGCAGGACGGTCACCCGCTGAGGCAGCGACTCCAGACCCTCCAAGCCATTGGGCACTGGTGCAGGCTGGCCAAGTGCCTCTTCTATGACTTCAGAGAACTTGGCTGGCAAAGCAGTCTCGAGAACCAGCATGGGAATGCCGGGTTCGACAAACTGGGCTGCAACTTTGACACCATCTGCTGTGTGCGGATCGATTAGGATGCCCGTGCGATCCATCACCGAGCGAATCGTTGCAAGACGATTTTCATGAGAACTTGCGCCAGCCAGAAAGCCATAGTTCGCCACGAACTCAGGCTGGTATTCAGAAAGATCGAAATAGCCTTTTGCGCCAAGCTCACGCCATAATGCAGCGACACGCGCGGTGTCTCGACCCAGCAGATCAAACACAAAACGCTCAAAATTCGACGCGCGGGAAATATCCATGGACGGACTTGAGGTCACAAAAGTGTGCTCGGCATCGCGCGGACGATAAATACCCGTGCGAAAGAATTCTTCAAGCACGTTATTTTCGTTGGTCGCGAGGATCAGGCGACGAATCGGCAAACCCATTTTGCGGGCAATATGTCCAGCAAGAATATTGCCGAAATTGCCAGAAGGAACGGCAAAAGAGACCTGCTGTCCAGCGGCGGTTGTGGCGCGTAACCAACCGTGAAAGTAATACACAATCTGGGCGGCAATTCGCCCCCAGTTAATGGAGTTCACCGCGCCCAGATGCCATTTAGCTTTAAAGCCCAGATCACTGGCAAGCGCTTTGACCACATCCTGTGCTTGATCAAAATTACCCTTGACTGCAATATTGTGAATATTGCCCTCTTGCAAAGAGTACATCTGGGCACGCTGAAAGGCACTCATCCTGCCATCGGGCGACAGCATGAAGACAGCCACATTCGGTTTGCCGCGCATGGCGTACTCAGCAGCTGATCCCGTATCGCCAGAAGTCGCCCCCAAAATATTCAGTTTCGCACCGCGCTTATTCAGTACATAAGGAAACACCTGTCCCAGAAACTGCATGGCCATGTCTTTGAAAGCGAGTGTCGGCCCCTCTGACAAGCCTAGCAATGACAGACCGTCATACAAGGGTCGCAGTGGAACGATATCTTCGCTTTGAAAAATTTCGGTGCTGTAGGCTTGACGCGTCAGTTGTTCGAGCGTGGGGCGGTCAATATCAGAAATAAACAGGGATAGTATTTCTGCTGCCAGCGCGTGATAGGGCAATGTTCTCCAGGACTCAAGCTGCTCGGCACTCACGACAGGAATCATTTCCGGAACAGCCAAACCACCGTCAGGTGCCAGACCTTCCAGCAAAATATCGGAAAAACCTTGGGGTGTCATACCGCCACGGGTTGAGATATATTTCATGACAGACTTTCCATGCGCAGACGCGTCACACGCGAGCGAACAAAAGGCAGTGCCTCAATCGCTGCGATGGCTTGATTGACATTTCGCTCAAGTGCCTGGTGGGTGAGGAAAATCAAATCCGCCATATTTTCCGAGGCCGCTCCCGTTTCGCTGGCTGTTTCGTTTGGCTGCTGGATCATGGAGTTGATCGAGATACCGGAGTCTGCGAGCAAGCGAGTCAAATCAGCGAGTACACCTGGCTGATCCGCAACGGTTAGCCTCAGGTAATAAGATGTAATGACATCATCGATGGATAAGATTGGCGTATCGGCCATAGCGTCCGGCTGGAAAGCCAGGTGCGGGACGCGGTGCTCGGGATCCGAGGTCAAGAGGCGTGTCACATCAACCAGATCCGCAACAACCGCTGAGGCAGTCGGCTCCTCACCTGCGCCCTTGCCGTAATAAAGCGTCTGGCCCACGGCATCGCCGCGTACCAGCACCGCATTCATTGCACCCTCGACATTAGCAAGCATGGATTTGCTCGGCACCAGCGCAGGATGCACCCGCAACTCAATACCTTCAAGGCGTCGCTTGGTGATGCCAAGCAACTTGATGCGATAACCGAGTCGTTCCGCTAACTTGATGTCTTCGGCTGCGAGTTTGGAGATACCCTCGATATAGGCTTTCTCAAACTGAACCGGAATACCAAACGCGAGTGAGGCCAGCAGAGTGAGCTTATGCGCAGCATCCACGCCTTCGATATCGAATGTTGGGTCAGCCTCTGCATAACCGAGTTTTTGTGCCTCAGCCAAGACGGTGTCAAAAGACAAACCACGCGAGCGCATTTCAGAGAGAATGAAATTCGTAGTGCCGTTAATAATGCCAGCGACCCATTCGATACGATTAGCCGTCAGGCCTTCGCGCATCGCCTTGATAATTGGAATTCCACCTGCGACAGCCGCTTCAAAGGCCACAATCACGCCACGCGCTGAGGCGGCGGCAAAAATTTCGCTGCCATGTTTTGCAAGCAACGCTTTGTTAGCAGTGACTACATGCTTGCCATTGGCAATCGCCTGGAGAACCAGTTCGCGTGCAAGCGTCTCGCCTCCAATCAACTCTACAACGATGTCTATGCTCGGGTCAGCAACCACAGCGTGCGGATCAGCCCCAACCAGGACATGATCACCAAGCACTTTGCGCGCTTTGCCAATATCGCGCACCGCGACTCGGGTGACCTCAATATGACGACCGGCGCGACGAGCGATTTCCTGTGCGTTGCGGGCAAGTACTTTCCAGGTGCCGCCACCGACCACACCTAAACCCAGCAGACCAACTTTGATTGATTCCATTACAGCAACCCGTCCTTACGGAACATTTCCTTAATACCGCGTACCGCCTGGCGTGTACGCTGCTCGTTTTCAATCAGTGCGAAACGCACATACTCGTCCCCGTAATCGCCAAAACCGATGCCAGGAGACACCGCAACCTTGGCATCTTCGAGGATACGCTTGGAGAACTCAAGCGAGCCCATCGCCCGGTAAGGCTCGGGTATATGCGCCCATATATACATCGAGGCCTTGGGATTTTCGACCAGCCAGCCGGCCTCATGCAGGCCCTTGACCAGGACATCGCGCCGACTTTGATATTTTTCCACAACCTCTTTGACGCAATCCTGCGGACCTTCGAGTGCTGCAATCGCTGCAACCTGGATGGGCGTGAAAGTACCGTAGTCGTGATAGCTCTTGATACGCGCCAAGGCGTTGACCAGTTCTGCGTTACCCACCATGAAACCGATCCGCCAACCCGCCATGTTGTAGCTTTTACTCATGGTGAAGAACTCGACTGCGACCTCGCGTGCGCCTGGCACCTGCATGATTGAAGGGGCCTGATAGCCGTCGAAACAAATATCTGCGTAGGCCAGATCATGCACGACGATGATGTTGTGCTCTTTAGCGAGATTGATGACGCGCTCAAAGAACGTTAAATCGACGCACTGCGCTGTCGGATTGCTTGGAAAGCCAAGAATCATCATTTTGGGTTTGGGGATCGACTCGCGCACGGCACGTTCGAGCTCTTCAAAAAAATCTGTGCCAGGTGTCATTCGCACTGAGCGAATATTGGCTCCAGCAATCACAGCGCCATAGATATGTATCGGGTAGCTTGGATTTGGCACCAGTACCGTATCGCCGGCATCGAGTGTGGCAAGCATCAAATGCGCCAGGCCTTCCTTGGAGCCGATGGTGACGATGGCTTCACGATCAGGATCAAACTGCACGTTATAGCGACGGGCATACCAGTCGGTAATCGCTTTACGCAGACGTGGAATGCCCTTTGAGACTGAATATCCGTGTGTGTCAGGACGAACTGTCGCCTCAACCATTTTTTCAACAATATGCGCAGGCGTCGGGCCATCGGGGTTACCCATCGACATGTCAATAATGTCTTCCCCGCGTCGACGCGCGGCCATCTTGAGCTCGCCGGTAATATTGAAAACATAGGGCGGCAAGCGCTCGATTCGGGGGAACTTTCTCATGGGCAATCCTTGTTATGCCGATCTAACAACCACATCACTAAATTTTATTAAGTTTAATGCGCAAATTCACACAAAATAACTTTTATTTGCAATGCAGCAAAACCCAATAATCTAGCGCAACATTCGTCAGCCCGCAAATCGGGGAAAAAATTACCTGTTTCTTCGTTTTAAAACCGTGATTCAGTCAAAATCCTGACAATTTACGTCATCTGATTGCGCTATGATCGACTGAACTTGCCGGAGTATTGATTGAAGCTTCACACAGATACCAACTCGGCACTGAATACCGTGACCGCCTATGGCGCGGGCTTTGTCGAAATCAACAAAAATCGCTTTGACTATGCGATTGCCTTTGGACCAGAGGGTGAAATTACCCGCTGGCCCGCTTCGTCCCCCACGGATATTTCAACCGACCTGCTGTATGCCGCAGCAGGGATCTCAATGGTTGCCATGGATCCGATGGCCTTTCTTGAGGCGGACGAAACAACACCGCCACAGTTCACGGGCACCAAGCCCGAGGTTCTCCTGGTCGGGACAGGCGCGAAACAAGTTCTGCTCGCGCACCGGATTGTGCAGCCCCTGCTCATAATCGGCATTGGTGTCGAGTGTATGAGCACCCAGGCGGCCGCTCGCACTTACAACATTCTGATGGCCGAAGGCCGTCAGGTCATTGCCGCACTTTTACCCGAGGTCGATTGACATGACAACAGTAATGATTGGTAAAGCCGCACCTGATTTTTCAGCCACGAGCACGTTTGGCACGATCACCCTTGCGCAATGCGCGGGACGAGCTGTGGTCCTGTATTTCTATCCCAAGGACAACACGCCAGGTTGCACGACTGAGACGCAGGACTTCAAAGCTCTGCACGATGAATTTCTCGCTGTTGGCTGTGTCGTGGTGGGCGTCTCACGCGACTCCCTCAAATCACATGAGAACTTCAGTAAAAAACTCGAACTGCCTTTCCCTTTGATCTCGGACACAGATGAGACAGTCTGCAATCTGTACGGTGTTATCAAACAGAAAAAAATGTATGGAAAAGATGTGCGTGGCATCGAGCGCAGTACCTTTCTGATTGATGCCCGCGGAAAACTTGTGCAGGCCTGGCGTGGACTGAAGGTGCCCGGCCACGCCCAGGAAGTTTTACAAGCCGCAACCAGTCTGACTTAATTCCCCAACCCCAGGAGAGACTCACCTATGCCGTTGCCGAAGCTACCCACACGCCCTGCCGCGATCCTTGATCTTAAAGGCCTTGAAGTCAGCAAAACGCACGCGAATACCGACCGGGAATTATTAACTGAAGACAGTGAAATCGCTTTAGCTCCAGAAACAGAACTAAGCACGACACGCCCACACGCAGTCAATGCACCATTTAAAACAGCCTCTCGCGCTGGCATGATCATTAGCGACGCACCACAAGACAATAGACGCAGATCGCCAGTCCTGGAAGCAATGAAGGCGGGGGACGCGCAAGCCAAAACGCAGGCCAAGACCCTGACACCCAAGGCTGTCGCTGAGCCAAAGAAAACCACTGTCCCACAACAGAAACGTCAAAAGTCCATCAGCACGGGCGTGAGGAAATTATTCGTACTCGATACCAACGTGCTGCTGCATGACCCAAGCTCGTTGTTCCGTTTCGAAGAGCACGATGTATTTCTGCCGATGATGACACTCGAGGAACTCGATCATCAGAAAAAAGGCATGTCAGAAGTCGCGCGCAACGCACGTCAGGTCAGCCGCTCACTCGATGCAATTGTCGGTGATCATCGCAATCTGGATGAGGGGCTTGCCCTGGATAGCGTTGGCCACAAAGACGCCACAGGCAGATTGTTTTTCCAGACGACAGCGATCGCCAGCACTCTGCCACCCGATCTACCCATGGGCAAGGCTGACAACCAGATCCTGGGAGTAGTTCGCGCGCTGCAGGACCTGCATAAGAACCGGCAGGTTGTCTTGGTGTCGAAAGACATAAACATGCGTTTGAAAGCACGCGCGCTCGCACTGGCCGCCGAAGACTATTTCAATGACCAGGTTCTGGAAGACTCCGATCTGCTCTACAGCGGCGTGATGCAATTGCCAGATAATTTCTGGAACAAACATGGCAAAGACGTTGAATCCTGGCAACAGGGCGGCACCACTTTCTACAAAATACACGGTCCGATGTGCAGCCAGTTCATGGTCAACCAGTTCGTGTATTTTGAAGGTCCGATGCCACTCTATGCGCAGGTGCGTGAAGTCAGCGGCAAGACCGCAGTGCTTGCAACGCTGCGCGATTACACACATGGAAAAAACAATGTCTGGGGTGTCATCGCTCGTAATCGAGAGCAAAATTTTGCAATGAATTTGCTGATGAATCCGGATTGTGATTTCGTATCACTGCTCGGCCAGGCAGGAACAGGTAAAACCCTGATGACACTCGCCGCGGGTCTGGCGCAGGTGCTCGAGACCAAGCGCTACAGCGAAATCATCATGACGCGTGTGACGGTGCCTGTAGGAGAAGACATCGGCTTTCTGCCAGGTACCGAGGAAGAAAAAATGGGCCCCTGGATGGGAGCACTCGAGGACAATCTGGAAGTGCTCAACATGGGCGACACTGAAGTCGGCAGCTCAGTGAGCAATGGTAACGACTGGGGCCGTACCGCGACGATGGAATTGATCCGTTCGAAAATCAAGATTAAATCCTTGAATTTCATGCGTGGCCGTACTTTCCTGAACAAACTGTTGATCATCGATGAAGCCCAAAACTTAACGCCGAAACAGATGAAAACACTGATCACCCGGGCAGGTCCTGGGACCAAGGTAATCTGTCTTGGCAATATTGCGCAGATCGATACGCCCTACCTGACCGAGGGCAGTTCCGGACTGACATTTGTGGTGGACCGATTCAAGGGCTGGCCACACGCAGGTCATGTCACGCTGCAACGCGGTGAACGCTCGCGCCTGGCCGACTATGCGGGTGAAGTTCTTTAAATGAACCGACTGCGCAACGGCTCAGGCGCTCAACCCCTGGGCATCACAATGGGTGATGCCCAGGGGATTGGTCCAGAAATCATTGTCAAGCTGCATGCGCAAGGCTTACCTGCAGCATGTGTGGTTTATGGCGATGTGCCAAGCCTGCAGCGCGCAGTCAACACTTTGGCCAGCCCAGTCAAGATCATCGCGCTGGACTCGGTCGACGCGTTCAACGCTGCACACAACTTGCAGCAGGACCAAGGCCCCTGCCTGTATGTGCGCCCGACTTTTCCAGCCCTGCCAAACAACTTACCCATGGGCTGCGTCAATGCTCTTGCCGGCCAGGCTGCCTATGAAGCACTATGCATGGCAATCGACGATGCGAAACTTGGCCGCATTTGCGCAATCGTGACAGCGCCCCTCAACAAGGAGGCAATGCACGCAGCCGGGCTCGATTTTCCGGGACATACTGAAATTCTGGCTGAACGCACGGATACTGAGCATGTGGCCATGATGCTGGTCAACGAACAGCTACGCGTTATTCTCACTACCATTCATCTTGCCCTGGCTGAAGTACCGGCTAGCATCACACAGGAGCTGGAATTACGCACGATCGAGCTTGCCCAGCGTGCCTGCAACGCACTTGGCATTGAGTCCCCCAGGATCGCCGTAGCGGGCTTAAATCCCCATGCAGGAGAAAACGGTAAATTCGGTCGCGAAGAGCTTGAGATAATTGGGCCTGCTATCGCACAGGCACGTGCTCAAGGCCTCAATGTCACAGGACCTTGGCCAGGTGATACGATTTTCATGCGTGCTCGCAAGGGAGAATTCGATATTGTTGTCGCCCAATATCACGATCAGGGTCTCATCCCGATAAAGTATCTCGGTGTAGATGAAGGTGTGAATGTCACGGTGGGTCTGCCCTTTGTCAGAACGAGTGTCGATCATGGCACTGCTTTTGATATCGCAGGACAAGGCATCGCAGATCCTTCCTCTCTGCTGACGGCGTTTAAGCTGGCCTTGAACATGCTGGGTCGCGCGACAAAGGGTTAACCCTTAATACCTGATATATCGCAAAGGTTTCAATAAAAAACTAGATTAGATATCAAAGCTAAGTATATAATTTACATAGTTTTTATATTTTTTAAGGCAATGGGAATGTGTTTTGTGTCGTTTTTTTCGCCGCGCCGTGCCTGGCTTGGACCATTATTGTGCGTGGCATTAGCTTTGCCTGTCGGGCAAAGTCTTGCACAAAGTACCGCTGACAAAACTGACCCGGCTCAGGTCAACGCCAAGAAAAAATCGACTACCAGCACTAAACAAACCAGCAAAACACAAGCCAGCCCAACGACTGCGAAAAAGCCGACGTCTGCGAAATCGACTAAGACTTCTTATGTTAAGCCCTCAAATGCTCCGAGCATCAATAAAAAAGCAGTGGCCGCCTCGAGTGCAAGTAAAGTAGCTTCGATGGGTGCAGTGCGATCCAACGTCGTTTTTGTTCAGGATTTATCAAGCAACACTGTGCTCTACTCCCGCAACGACGAGGGCGCACGCCCCATTGCATCGATCACAAAACTGATGACAGCACTTATTGTGACTGATGCAAATCAAAACATGCAGGAAATAATCGAGATTACTCAGGCCGATGTAGATCTGGTCAAACACAGTCGTTCTCGCCTGGCGGTTGGTGCGCGTCTGACCCGTGCGGACATGTTGCATATTGCCTTGATGTCCTCTGAGAACCGTGCGGCGAATGCCTTGGCACGCAATTATCCAGGTGGACTCAACGCTTTTGTTGCCGCCATGAATGCAAAAGCAAAACTGCTCGGAATGATGCAGTCGCGCTTTGTGGAGCCTACAGGTTTGTCGAGCGACAACATTTCTTCTCCCCGCGATCTGGTCAAACTTCTACAGGCCTCTGCTTCACGACCAACGATTAGTAACTTTTCAACAGACAATCAGCAGGAAGTGCGCTCGGGCAACAAAGCCCCTACCGTGTTTCGTAACACCAATATGCTGGTCACCAACCCGACCTGGGACATCAAAGTCTCAAAGACTGGTTTCATCAATGAAGCAGGTCAATGTCTTGTGATGGTCGCGCGCATCAACAACCGCGACATGGCGATTGTCCTGCTCAATGCTGAAGGTAAAGGCACTCGAATTTACGATGCGATGAAAATCAAGCAATTAGTGCAGGCAAAGCAAATCGCCTCAACTGGGCATGCTGATCTAGAGTCGGTAGAAAAAGAATTATAAAAAAATAGCGCCCTATTTTTTATCGATTTCTTTGCACTAAGTTCTGGGGACTTATCTTTGCACCAAGTCCTGGGGACTTATTCGGACGAGAAGATACCCGGGCCGCCAGCGAAATTAAGGAACCGTGTGCTTGATCCCTGGAAAGTCAGACGAACTGTACCGATAGGACCATTTCGCTGCTTACCTATAATGATTTCAGCCGTGCCTTTGTCAGGTGAATCAGGGTTATAAACCTCATCGCGATAGATAAACAGGATCAAATCGGCATCCTGCTCAATCGCACCCGACTCACGCAAGTCACTCATAACCGGACGTTTATTAGGACGCTGTTCAAGGCTGCGGTTCAACTGAGACAACGCAATGACGGGGCACTCAAGCTCTTTACCAAGGGCCTTTAAGGAGCGGCTGATCTCGGAGATTTCGGTGGCTCGATTCTCGCCCGCGGAGCTCGCCCCCATCAACTGTAAGTAGTCGATCACGATCAAACCAAGCTTGCCGCATTGTCGGGCCAGACGACGTGAACGTGCCCTTACCTCGACCGAGCTCAATGCTGGCGTCTCGTCGATATACAGTTGGGCATCCTGCATTTTCTGTACTGCATGCGTAACGCGTGGCCAATCATCAGCCAGCAACTTGCCGGTCCGCATGCGGTGCTGATCAAGCATGCCGACCGAACCAAGCATACGCATAGCAAGTTGCACCGCACCCATCTCCATCGAAAATACGGCAACGGGTAAGCCCTGCTCAATCGCAACATGTTCGGCGATATTCATCGCAAGCGAAGTCTTACCCATCGAAGGCCGTCCCGCTACGATCACCAGATCACCGCTCTGTAAGCCCGAGGTCATCTTGTCCAGATCGGTAAAGCCGGTCGGTACACCCGTCACATCCGAATCGCCTTCGCGATGGTAGAGCTCATCGATACGCTCTACAACCTCGGAGAGCAAGGGCTGGATTTCGCGAAAGCCCGCAGTCGCTTTAGCGCCCTCTTGCGCAATCTTGAATACTTTTGACTCTGCTTCATCCAGCAGTTGTCTGGCTTCTTTACCCATCGGGTTAAAGGCTGTGGCCGCGATCTCGTCAGCGACACTGACGAGCTTGCGTAACATCGAGCGCTCACGCACGATCTCAGCGTAACGACGAATATTTGCAGCTGATGGCGTGTTGTGCGCAAGCGCGTTGAGATAGCCTAGCCCTCCCACCTCGTCAGACTTGCCAACACTGGAAATGGACTCGTGAACTGTCACTACGTCAGCTGGACGACCAATATTAATCAGTCGTGCGATATGGTGAAGGATCAGCTTATGGTCAAAACGATAAAAATCGTCTTCGTTGACCACATCACTCACGCGTTCCCAGGCAGCATTGTCCAGCAATAATCCGCCAAGTACGGATTGCTCCGCCTCGACTGAGTGGGGCGGGACGCGTAAATATTCAAGCTGGGGATCGGACGCATTATTCATACGCTAATCATAACCGCTGCAAGGTGTTGGTGACGTACAAAAAACCCTGAACATCACGCCAGGCAAGAGAGCCAAACAACCAGCCCAGTAAGGTTTTGACTTTTCCCAAAGCGCGCCCCATACGGGTTAGCTGGGAGAGCACCAAAGGATCGGGGTTTGCCTGGATATAAGCCTCTAGTAAGCGATCACAGAGCACCTGACGCGCATGCGGCGTCAGTTCATGTCCACGCAAGCCTGCCATGGAAGAAAGCATCTGATAGACGTCATAGGCCTGCCCCAAAGGCTTAGACATCGCTTCACCGATATTTTCTTCAAAATCCACGCGGGTAATTCGCTCATTCAAATACATGAGGTTGCGTAGTTGCGCTCCACCATGGACGAAACCAGCCTGATGAAATTTCGCCAGATCTCTTGCGCAACGCTCCATCCAGATCAGGCGTTTCGCGGGGGGGCTTCGACGGACAAGAAACGGAACGCCCTGACCGACAAACTCCAGCACAAGCAATCCGGGCTCCTCATACAGGATTTCAGGAACAGCACAACCTGCACGATAAAGAGTTTTTAACCGTTTCGCTTCGTCACTCAGGCTATTGCGAAGCAAAACCCTGGCGTGAGGACGCTCACCAAAGACTAGCCAGCAAAAAAGGGAAAGCGTCCAGGAGCGCAGAAACCGAAGTGTATAAACTAATCGGGTTGCAACCGTATCTTTTCTGCGCTTGACCACGCATTGCACACCGTTAATTTCGATGACCCATACTCCTGAGCCAGCCTGCGCATGTTGCGCAAGCCAAGACTGCAGCGCCGAATCAAAGGAAGAAATTGCCTGGGTCATCGCTAAGTGTTTGTATACATGTCACCAAAAACAAAAGCCGGCATTAAGCCGGCTTTTTGTGTACTCATTTAGTGCTTAGACCAGATCACCCACAACCACAACAGTGATGCTGCTCACGACGTCAGGGTGCAGTGCAACCTGAATCGAGAACTCGCCAACTGCCTTGAGAGGGCCTTCTGGTAAGCGAATCTGTGCTTTTTCAATGCCAGCAAAACCGGCAGCAACCAGACCAGCAGCGATGTCCATGTTGGTGACTGAACCAAACAAACGACCATCCACACCAGCTTTTTGGCTGATTTTGAGGGAATAGTTTTCCAGACGCTCGCCAACTGCTTGTGATGCAGCCAGTTTTTCTGCCTGAACTTTTTCGAGCTCGGCGCGACGCAATTCAAACTCTTTCAGGGCTGTTTCAGTTGCGCGACGTGCTTTTTTCTGAGGAATCAGGAAGTTACGTGCATAACCATCACGCACACGAACGACTTCACCGAGGTTGCCGACGTTTACGACTTTTTCAAGAAGAATAATTTGCATGGTATGCCCCTGGATCAGTTGTGGTTGTCAGTAAAGGGCAGGAACGCCAGGAAACGAGCACGCTTGATCGCGGTATCGAGCTGACGCTGATAAATTGCCTTAGTACCTGTTAAACGTGCAGGAATAATCTTGCCGTTTTCCTGAATGAAATCACGCAGTGTGTCGAGATCTTTGTAATCAATCTCGTCAACGTTCGTTGCGCTAAAGCGGCAAAATTTGCGACGCTTAAAGAGCGGATTTTGTTGAGTGAATTTCTTTTTTTCTTTTTTCTTACCGAAGAAAGCCATGATATGCCTTGTTCAAATTTGTTGAATTCGCTGCGCATGCAGTCTGAATTTTGGAGAATCTTTTCGTACTGGAGCAATAAAACCCTGAATGCGTACTGTCGTTCCTAAGCCAATCGTGCCTGCCATCTGGACTAAATCTCCCATCACCAGTATTTGCAGCGAGAACGCTATACGGCGAGGAACACCTGCCTCAGAGACTTCCGACTCATGTGAAAGCAAGAACTCTAAAACGGGAACGCCTGCTGGTGTGTACCGGACGGGCGATTGCTCTAGGACCTGACCTTCTACTTCGAGCCGATTCACGGCAGACCTTTGATGTGCTTAATGAACCAGGTACTTATTCCATGTCGTCTACTGAAACTTCGGCAGACGCTTTACGTGCTTCGTCGCGCTCGACCTGTTTCATCATGATGGAGGGCTCTGTCTGAGCTGTTTTCATCTTGATGACAAGGTGGCGCAACACTGCATCATTGAAACGGAAGGCATTCTCGAGTTCGTCGAGCGTTGTCTGACCGCATTCGATGTTGAAGCAGATGTAATGGGCTTTGACCAGTTTCTGAATAGGGTATGCCAGTTGACGGCGGCCCCAATCTTCCAGACGGTGAACTTTGCCACCCTGCGAGGTCACCAGAGCCTGGTAACGCTCAACCATTGCGGGCACTTGCTCGCTCTGGTCGGGGTGAACGATAAAAACAACTTCGTAATTGCGCATGCAAACTACTCCTGAGGATGTCTGGCCCTGTTGTAAAACAATGCCAGTGTCAGCCCGCCATACCGGAAATCCAGCTGGTCGAGCAAGAAAGCCTGCTATTTTCGCTTATTTGCGGGATTTACGCAAGTGTGCTTTGCGCGAGGGTGCCTGACACAAGAATGCCTTATCCAAGCACTTGTGCGCCAAAGCGCTTGCGAATCGAGTGTTCAATCCCCGCCGCATCCAGACCGACACCAGCCAGCAAGGCTCCTTGTTCACCATGATCGATAAACAAGTCTGGCAATCCCAGCTGCAAGACCGGGCAGACCAGGCCAGACTGATTCAGCGTTTCGGTCACAGCACTGCCAGCCCCCCCCATGACAGCGCCCTCCTCGACAGTCACAAGGCCTTCATGACTGCTGGCCATTTCACGCACCAGATCCTGATCAAGTGGTTTGACAAAGCGCATATCCACAACCGTCAGGTCAAGCGCCTCAGCCACCTGCATCGCCGCTGGCAACAGGGTCCCAAACACCAGGATTGCAATTTTTGCGCCACGCCTGCGGACAATGCCACGCCCCAGAGGCACCACGTCCAGACCAGGCTGCACGACGGCACCACAACCCGCACCACGCGGATAACGTACCGAAGCAGGTCCTGGATACTGGTAACAGGTCGAGAGCAGTAACCGGCACTCGTTCTCATCCGAGGGAGTCGCCACAACCATGTTCGGAATGCAACGCAGATAAGCAATGTCATAGTTACCGGCGTGCGTTGCCCCGTCGGCCCCTACCAGTCCGGCGCGGTCCAGCGCAAAGGTCACATCGAGATTCTGCAGCGCGACATCATGGATCAACTGGTCGTAGGCCCGTTGCAAAAAAGTCGAGTAAATCGCAACCACTGGTTTCTGGCCCTCACAGGCAATACCTGCGGCAAAGGTGACAGCATGCTGTTCAGCAATTCCGACATCAAAGTAACGGGTCGGAAAGCGACGTTCAAACTCAACCATGCCACTGCCCTCGCGCATCGCGGGTGTAATGCCGATCAGACGTGGATCATGAGCAGCCATGTCGTTTAACCAGCGACCAAATACCTGGGTAAAGGTAGTTTTGGGTGCTGTTGTGGATTTTTGAATACCGATCTCAGGATCAAACTTGCCCGGACCGTGATAGAGCACAGGATCGGCCTCGGCGAGCTTGTAGCCCTGGCCTTTTTTAGTCACCACATGCAAAAACTGGGGGCCTTTAAGCGCACGCATGTTTTGCAAAGTCGGAATCAACGCATCCAGATCATGACCATCGATCGGACCGACATAGTTAAAGCCCATTTCCTCAAAAAGTGTCGCTGGCGTCACCATGCCTTTGGCATGCTCTTCAAAACGCCTGGCCAGCTCAAGGACTGGGGGTACATGTTGCAAGACTGCGCGCCCCACATTTTTAGCTGCGGCATAAAACTGCCCCGACATCAGACGCGCCAGATAGCGGTTCATCGCACCAACGGGGGGCGAGATCGACATGTCGTTGTCGTTCAGTATGACCAGCAGATTAATGTCTGGCGTCACACCAGCGTTATTCATCGCTTCGAACACCATTCCAGCAGTCAGCGCGCCATCTCCAATCACTGCGATATGTTGACGAGAGACACCGGCATTGCGTGAGGCAACCGCCATCCCCAATGCCGCGGAAATAGAGGTGGAAGAATGCGCCGTGCCAAAAGAGTCATACTCAGACTCGGTGCGCTTGGGAAAACCCGATATGCCACCAAACTGTCGCAGATGCGCCATGCCTTGTTTGCGACCAGTGAGAATTTTGTGTGGGTATGACTGATGACCGACGTCCCAGATAATACGATCGTGCGGCGTGTCATACACATAATGCAAGGCGACTGTCAGCTCGACCGTGCCGAGGTTGGACGAAAGGTGACCGCCCGTGCGCGAAACGGACTGGAGCAGGAAACTGCGCAACTCATCAGACAGACGTTTCAAGGTCCGCCTGTCAAGACGCTTCAAATCAGCCGGAGAGTGAATAGAATCTAAAAGTTCAGTCGACATAAAACGCTACTTTAAAAAGTCTTTTGACCCAATCACTCTTCAGTGATCGCGCAAAACTATAAAATTCGCAAGAGCCGTCAGCAAATCAGCTGACGGACCGAACGGTTCAATCGCTGCCAGCGCCTGCGCATGAAGCTGATGCGCAAAAGCCTGTGCACCGTCCAGCCCCATCAGACTGACATAAGTAGGTTTGTTGGCTGCCGCGTCCTTGCCCGGTGTTTTACCTAACTGCGCGGTATCGGCCGTCACATCCAGCACATCATCCACCACCTGGAAAGCCAGGCCCATCGTACTCGCATACGCATCCAGCGAATGCTGTTGCGCTGGAGTCATTGCGGCGGCCAAGCCGCCGAGGGTCACACTGGCCGAAAGCAACGCTCCCGTTTTCAGTGCATGCATATTTTGCAATTGATCACGCGTCAGTGTTTTGCCAACGCTCTCGAGATCAATCGCCTGACCACCCGCCATACCCAGACTGCCAGCAGCTCGCGCAAGCACCCGAGTGGCCTGGACAACCAGGGCTGCATCAACTGGCATCCGCGCCAGCCAGTCAAACGCAAGGGGCTGAAGCGCATCGCCCGCAAGCAACGCAGTTGCCTCATCAAACTGGACGTGGAGCGTGGGTTTACCACGTCGCAGCATATCGTCATCCATACACGGCAAATCGTCATGCACTAAAGAATAAGCATGGACAAGCTCAACGGCAGAGGCAGCAAGATCCAGCGCCTGGTTGAGCGTGGAATCCTGTGCCGGCACAAATTGACTGGCCTGCAGACCCAAGTGCTGCGCCGCGCAGGTATACCCTGCGGCATAAACCAGTGCAGCACGAACTCGCTTGCCTCCACCCAGTACTGCGTAACGCATCGCCTCATGCAAGCGTGCGGGCGTCTGCCCAGAAGTCGGCAACATGCGCTCAAGCACAGTTTCTATGTGCTTGGCGCGAGCGCTAAGCCACTCGCTAGAATGCTCGACCGCTGTGTTCATTCTGACTCTAAAACATCGTTATCAAGCGGTCGCAACATGCCTGACTCGAGCACTTTGATTTGTTGCTCGGCCTGTGCGAGTTTTTGTTGACAAATCCGGGTTAGCGCAGCGCCCCTGCGATAGGCCGCCAGCGATTGCTCCAGTGCGAGCGAACCCGACTCCATCGAGGCGACAAGCGTCTCGAGTTCGGCGAGCGCTGACTCAAAATCCTGAGGAAGAGTCGGGTCCACTGATAAGTCTTGCTCAACAGGGTCTTTCGGCAAAGAGGATTTGGTGGTTTTCGTCAAACGAAACTCCAGACGGACAATTAAAACGGTGTTTATATTCAATATCCGTGATTGTACGAGATCAGGCCTATGAAAGCCCTTGGGTTACAATATTAGATTAATGGTGATCGGCCAATCCGATTTTTCTTCGCGCCACTTAGGCACTGTTAAAACAGGAACGCCCATGCTGGCATTTTTTTCCGAGCGGAGGGAATCATGACCGACATTGGTCGGATGGCGCATTTGGCGCCAGCTCGCACCCAGCTTCCCGTCACTGCGTATTTTGACGAAGCTCTTTTTGCCCGCGAGCAAGCAAGCATTTTTAAACAGTCCTCCATCTATGTCGGGCACCAGAAAGGCGTGCCCGAAAATGGAGACTGGCGTAGTTTGACCCATGAAAAAAATGGGCGGGTACTCGTGCGCAATCAACATGGCATCGAGCTGCTTTCTAACGTCTGCAGACATCGTCAGGCACTGATGCTTGGTGGCCAGACAGGCAATGTCTCGGGTCATGTGAATACCCATGGCAGTCTTGCAGGTACAGGCGGCAACATTGTTTGCCCCTTGCACCGCTGGACCTACGACAAACAAGGTCAACTGCTGGGGGCACCGGAGTTCGAAAAATCCCCCTGCCTGAATCTACAAAAATTCCCGATTAAAGACTGTCACGGTCTGTTGTTCGAAGGTCCACGCGACCCACTGGCAGATATTGGCTCGTTGTTCAAGCGTCCAGAGTTTGATTTTTCAGACTATGTACTTGATCACGTCGAAGTGCATCAATGCAATTACAACTGGAAAACCTTCATTGAGGTTTACCTAGAGGACTACCACGTTGCACCCTTTCACCCCGGGTTGGGGCACTTCGTAACCTGCGATGATTTGTCGTGGGAGTTTTCCGAGCAGTACAGTATGCAGCGCGTTGGGGTGCACCGCGCCTTGTCGCAGCCTGGCTCGCCAGCCTACAAGGTCTGGCATGACAAACTGCTTGAGTTCCGTCAGGGGCGTGCGCCGGATTTTGGCGCCGTATGGGTCACGTATTTCCCGACGCACATGATCGAGCTCTACCCTCATGTACTAGTGCTCTCCACGCTCTATCCCAAGTCACCTCAGGAGACTGTCAATATCGTGGAGTTTTATTACCCGGAGGAAATCGCATCTTTTGAACGCGAATTTGTTGAGGCGCAACGCGAGGCCTACATGGAAACTGCGATTGAAGACGACGAAATCGCCGAACGCATGGATGCCGGTCGCCGCGCCCTGATGGAGCGCGGGGTCAACGAGACGGGTCCTTATCAGTCTCCAATGGAAGATGGGATGCAGCATTTTCATGAGTGGTATGGTCGGGTAATGGAGCGCTGAATGTCCGCCAGACGGACATCAGACCCGCGCAAATAATACAAATGCCTCCAAACAGGGCAAGCTCGTCAATTCGTTCCCCCCAGAAGCCAATGCCGATCAAAGCGGCAAAAATAATCGTGCTGTATTGCAATGCTGCATTCAGTAGCGCAGACCCAAGGCCATAGGCCCGCGTCAGCGCCAGCTGACCTAACAAGCCGCTCACACCGATCGAAAAAAGTGCCACCCAGCCGAGCCAATCGGACCAGCTCCAACTTCCCAGGGCGATTCCGATAAAACTGCTGGTCGTCGCAACGACCGAAAAAAACAAGACGGTTCTCCACTCAGGCTCGCCAAGTCGACCTATCTCACGAATCTGCATCATCGCGACAGCCGCTAAAGCGCCAGAAGCAAGACCGAGCATTGCCGGCAGAATTTGCTCAATCGTAATACTTGGTCTCAAGACAGCCAACACGCCTAAAAAGCCAAAAAATACAGCGGCGATGCACACCGGATCGCGCCGAGCCGTACCTTTGGTCAAAATCCAGCCCGCAATGAAAAGTGGCGCCGTATAGGAAAGGCTGGTCGCGGTCGCCAGAGGCAGCCCGGCGATGGCAAAAAAACCAAGCCACATTGAGCTTACGCCCGTCAGGTTGCGCCAGAGATGAGGCATCCAGGCTTTGGGGGTAAAAGAAAGACCACCCGCACGGGCATAAATCACCAAAACGACAACAGAAGGCAGTCCACGAAACAGCACAATCTGGGGCATGGCTGCGCCGTGTTCAGCTGCAAGTTTGACAAAAGAGCCCATCACCGCAAACATGGCAGAGGCCAACAACATCCACAAAGCTTGCATGGGAATTTGAACTATCAAAAATGTATCAGTCAATACTATACTCTCGCACGTCGTGAGCCCTTTTTTTAAAGACTAAACACACTATGAAACGAATTTTTCTTTTTCTGCTGACTAACCTTGCTGTCATGCTTGTACTGAGCGCTACGCTGAGTATTCTGGGTGTGAACCGTTTCCTGACCCAGCAGGGTTTGAATATTCAAATGCTGTTGATTTTTTCTCTGATCGTAGGCTTCACTGGTTCGATCATTTCGCTGCTGCTCAGCAAATCGATGGCGAAATGGAGTACCGGTTGCACGATCATTGACCCGCACGCACCTGCTGGACCACAACAACAGTTTGTACTGGACACGGTCCATCAACTTGCGGATCGTGCAGGCATTGGCCGGCCTGAGGTCGCGATCTACGAGGGCGAGCCTAATGCCTTTGCCACGGGTGCCTTTCGTAATGACTCCTTGGTCGCAGTCTCTACCGGCTTGCTCGACAGCATGACCGAGGAAGAAATCGCAGCCGTTCTAGCCCACGAAGTTGCCCATATCGCCAATGGCGACATGATCACCCTCACCCTGATACAAGGCGTAGTCAATACCTTTGTAGTGTTTCTGGCGCGCGTGGTGGGCTATTTTGTTGACAAGGTCCTACTCAAAAACGAAAGGTCAGGCGGTCCAGGTTATTTTGTAACCGTGATTGTCTGTGAAATCGCTTTTGGCATTGCGGCCAGCCTGATCGTTGCCTGGTTTTCACGTCAGCGCGAGTATCGTGCGGATGCAGGATCGGCGAGTCTGCTGAGTTCGCGAGAGCCGATGATCCGTGCCCTGGCGCGCCTGGGTGGCCTGACTCCCGGTGAACTGCCTAAAAGTTTTGAAGCCTCAGGCATCAGTGGTGCTGCGGGCATCAGCGCGATGTTTTCCACCCACCCGCCGATCGCTTCGCGGATCGCAGCACTACAACAAATGAGAGTCGTCTAAACAAAAACGCAGTGCGCCACTGCGGTCTGTCACCGCAGTCCTTCACCGCAGTCCTTCACCTCAGCGCTCTGGCGCAGTTTGAACTTTCGCGTGTCGGTCAGGATTCAATGAACTGCATGCATCACCAGGGTCACAGCATAGATCGCACAAATACCCACTGCGACTAACAATAGCTGTGGCCCTGCTTCTTTCAGGGAACTGCGCTCGTGCATTTGTGGCATCAGGTCCGCGATCGCAATGTATAGAAAACTGCTCGCCGCAACAACCAGCAAATAGGGCAACCAGCGTGTCAACTGGCCCAGAATCATGAAGCCAAGCAGTCCACCGATCGCAGAACAAAGGCTAGTAAAAAGTATCAGCTCAAAGGCTTTTTTACGGGTCAGTCCAGCATTCATCAAGACTACGAAATCACTAAGTTTGTGCGGTACTTCATGCAAAATGATCGAAGCCGCCGTCAGCACGCCCAAAGTCGGCTCTACCAGAAAAGCGGCCGCGATCAGTACACCATCCACAAGATTGTGCAGTGAGCTGCCAATCAGGATCATCACGCCGCCGCGGCCGGCCTCATGCCGGTCATGGCCTGAATGATGGTGGTGTCCATCACCTTCATGGTGATGACTATGGCGTAAGAGTGCGATTTTTTCGAGTACAAAAAAACCGATAAAAGACGCTAGCATGACACCAAACAGCGCCCTAAAATCCTGCTCTGCCTCAAAAGCCTCGGGCAGCAAATGCAACAAGGACACCGCCAGCAACACACCGACCGACAAGCTCACCATGTGATGCAGATAGCCTGCAAAGACCCGATAAGCGAGCCAGTGCGCAACCATCAGCGCACATAAACCACCCGTTACCGCTGAAAGAACAATCCAAATCAACAACATATCAGTGCGCCTGTTCCCAGTTGGGGCCTACTCCGACCTCAGCCACCAGCGGCACCCGCAAACTGGCAACCTCACACATCAGACGCGGCAGATTAGCTCTCACCAATTCAAGTTCGTCCTGTGGCACATCCAAAACCAATTCGTCATGGACCTGCATGACCATCAGCGTGCGCAATTTCTGGCTATGAATCCAGGCCTGCACAGCCACCATCGCCATTTTGATCAAGTCCGCAGAGGTTCCCTGCATCGGCGCATTGATAGCCGCCCGCTCAGCCCCGGCGCGACGCGCGCCTGCTGCGTTGATGTCCGCTAACCAGAGACGGCGTCCAAACACTGTCTCGACAAAACCTTGTGCATGCGCAAGCGTACGTGTTTCTGCCATGTACTGAGCAACTCCAGGATAGCGTGCAAAATAACGGTCTATATAGGATTGTGCCGCATCCCGTGTAATACCCAGATTACTTGCCAATCCAAACGCACCCATCCCGTAAATCAGACCAAAATTAATCGCTTTAGCCGCCCGGCGCTGATCACTCGTAACATCCACGAGCGGCACTCCGAAAACCTCGGAGGCTGTCGCTTTATGTATATCCTCTCCTGCGGCAAAGGCTTTCTGCAGACTAGCATCATTGGACACATGCGCCATCACGCGCAACTCAATCTGGGAATAGTCCGCCGAGACAATCACGCCATTGGTCGCGACAAACGCCTCGCGCACTTTGCGACCGGCTTCGGAACGTACAGGGATATTCTGTAAATTTGGCTCAGACGAGGCAAGGCGGCCCGTAATCACAGCTGCCTGTCCGTAATGGGTATGTACCCTGCCCGTTTTGGCGTTGACCATTTTGGGTAATTTATCGGTATAGGTCGACTTCAGCTTAGCAAGTCCCCGATACTCGAGCAGCACCTGCGGCAAGGGGTAGTCCTCGGCAAGCTTGGTGAGTACTTCCTCATCTGTTGACGGCGCACCACCCGAAGTTTTACGCACTACAGGCAGTTTCATCTGGCCGAACAAAATCTCACCAAGCTGTTTGGGAGAGTTCAGGTTAAAAGGCTGACCTGCAAGTGTATAGGCGCGCTGCTCAAGGCTTAACATTTCCTGGCCAAGCGCATGACTCTGCCGACCGAGCTCGGCCGCATCAATCATGACGCCTGCACACTCGATTTCGAACAGTACGCGCGATACTTGCATCTCAAGTTTGTAGATGAATTCCAGCTTGGGATTCTCCCGCACTTGAGGACGTAAAACACGATGCAGCCGCAAAGTGTAATCAGCGTCTTCGCAGGCGTATTGCGTCGCCCGCTCCAGATCGACTTCGTCAAAACCGATCTGATGAACCCCCTTGCCGCAGATTTCCTCGTAAGTCAGGCCTTTGACACCCAAAATTCGTTGCGACAAATCATGCAAACTGACGCCACGGTGCGATTCAAGTACATAAGCCTGCAGCATCGTATCGTCGGCTACGCCTTGTAAATCAATCCCCTCATTAGCAAACACATGCGTGTCGTATTTAGCGTGATGCAAAACCTTGGTTTCGCGCTGTTGCTCAAGCCAGGGTTTGAGCCGCTCCAAGACCTCTGCCCGCGCAAGCTGGTTGCTGGAATCGGGTCCGCGGTGCGCGACGGGTATGTAGCAGGCCGCTCCAGGCTCGATAGCCAACGAAATACCCACCAGCCTTGCGGTCATCGGATCCAGTGCGGTTGTCTCGGTATCGAGCGCCACACAATCTGCCTCGTACAAACGCGAAATCCAGCGATCGAGCGTTGCCAGATCACTCACCATCTCGTAGTGGGTCTGGTCAGGCGCTGCTGGACGAACCGCCTCAGGGGCGACACGCTTATCGCCTGCAGGCACACGCTCTTGCTCTCCTGTCAGGTCACGTAACCAGGTCCGAAAGCCATAGCGCTCAAAAAGTCCAATCAGCGCAGGGGCGTCCGGCTGCTTTGGCACTAAGGCCTCGATCGTTGGGATCAACTCACGCAAGTCGCAGTCTGTCTTGACAGTAAGTAACTCCCGGGTCAGGGGGAATTGCGGAATCGCTGAGCGTAAATTCTGTCCCGCCACACCTTTGATCTCCTCGGCACGCTCGATCAGTGCATCGACGGAACCGAATTCCTCAATCCATTTGGCCGCGGTCTTAGGGCCGACTTTTTGTACGCCAGGAACGTTATCGACGGTATCCCCGACCAGCATCAGATAGTCAACGATACGTTCGGGGGTCACACCAAATTTACGCACGACACCTGCGGGGTCTAGCCGCTCGCCTGACATGGTGTTGACCAGCGTGACATGATGGGTCACTAACTGCGCCAGATCCTTGTCTCCAGTCGAAACAATCGTCTCGACATCGTGCTCGGTTGCCCATTGCGCGAGCGAACCGATCACATCATCAGCCTCAACGCCTTCAACTCCAATCACAGGCCAGCCCAAAGCACGGATCGCCTCATGGATTGGCTCAATCTGGCGGGCAAGATCCTCTGGCATAGGGGGGCGGTGTGATTTGTATTCAGGATATAACTCATCACGAAAGGTTTTACCGCGCACATCGAACACACATGCGGCATACTGTGCGTTGAAATCGGTCAGCATTTTGCGCATCATATTGACCACGCCATAAATCGCTCCCGTGGGCTCGCCCTGAGCGTTACGCAAATCTGGCATCGCATGAAAGGCGCGATACAGGTAACTTGATCCATCTACGAGCAACAAGGTTTTTTTCATGGGTAACAGTAAAAAAATGGCAACGCCGATCATTCAGCAAACAACCCAAATTATGTCAGAGATGGTGCACGCTGCCGAAACACTTTCAAAGATCGGCCCGGCGATCAGTGTTTTTGGCAGTGCGCGCATCTCCCCAGACTCACCTTACTACGCCTTGTCCGAGAAAATCGGCACCCTACTGGCTAAGGCAGGCTTTACTGTTATTGCTGGTGGAGGCCCCGGCATCATGGAAGCGGCCAACAAAGGCGCTTACGAAGCTGGCGGTACGAGTATCGGCTTACACATCAAACTCAAAACAGAATCCCAGGCCAACCCCTACCTATCCATTAATCTGCCCTTCCAGCACTTCGTTTCACGCAAAGCCACTTTTTTCATGCATTCGATGGCCTATATCGTCTTGCCAGGGGGCTTTGGCACGCTCGACGAGCTGTTTGAGGCACTGACCCTCATGCAGACAGGAAAAGTCCCCACGGGGCCTGTGATACTGGTTGGAAGCGATTTCTGGGGTGGGCTCTACGACTGGATCATTACAAAACTGCAGTCTGACAAACTGATTAATCCTCTCGACGCAGAGACATTCTTTATTGAAGACAATCCCGTTCGTGCTGTCGAGCATATGCAAAGGTTCTACCAAGAGCATCCAGGCATTATGGCGCTACAAAACAACGTTGCTGTCTAACGGATCAATGATCCAGCGCTAAAATTAAACATTCGTTAAAAATAATGCGCGTGCCTGCATTGCGGCATGCTCAACACAATACAAAGGGGAAATACCCATGGACCAGGCAGTTTTTCCAGTCAAACTAAACAATCCCGACTTGCTGCGTATGCAGTCTTACATTGATGGCAAATGGGTTGATGCCACGGATAGCGGTTTGTTTTCAGTCGATAACCCAGCTAGCGGTGGCAATATCGCCCACGTTGCCAACCTCGGCCCAGATCAGGCCCAGAGCGCCATCGACGCCGCGAGTCGTGCTTTTCCTGCCTGGCGTGCCAAAACCGCAAAGGAACGCTCAATTATTCTGCGCAAATGGTTTGACTTGATTGTCGCCAATACCGATGATCTGGCTCGCATCATGACGGTTGAACAAGGCAAGCCTTTCCCTGAGTCAAAAGGCGAAATCGCTTATGGCGCCTCATTTGTGGAGTGGTTTGCCGAGCAGGCTAAACGGGTCATGGGTGACACCATTAGTGCGCCAGCCACAACCAGCCGCATGCTGGTGTTGCGCGAACCGATTGGTGTTTGTGTCGCGATCACGCCCTGGAACTTCCCTAATGCCATGATCACCCGCAAAGTCGCTCCAGCGCTGGCTGCGGGTTGCACGATCGTACTCAAACCCGCAGAGCAGACACCGCTTTCAGCCTTGGCGCTGGCCGTACTTGCTGAGCAGGCCGGCATACCTGCCGGGGTTCTTAATATCATCACTGCAGACAGCGCACGCTCAATTGCTGTGGGTAAAGTTCTTTGCGCAAGTCCGACTGTACGTAAAGTGACTTTCACCGGTTCGACTGAAGTCGGTCGCATCCTGATGCAGCAGAGCGCTCCCACCATCAAGAAGATGTCACTTGAACTCGGTGGTCACGCCCCTTTTATCGTTTTTGAAGATGCTGACATCGATGCCGCCATCGAAGGCGCGATGGCCTCCAAATACCGCAATGCAGGTCAAACCTGCGTATGTACCAACCGTTTCTACGTCCACGCCAAAGTCTATGACGAGTTTTCACAAAAACTCGCCGCCCGCGTAGCCAGTGGTCTGGCTGTTGGCGAAGGTTTTGAAAACAACGTTACAACCGGCCCGCTGATCGACGATGCTGCGGTCACCAAGGTCGAGCAGCACGTGCAGGATGCTATTGCCAGAGGCGCTAAAGTTCTCACGGGTGGCGCAAGACACGCCAAGGGCGGCCGCTTCTACCAGCCAACCGTCATCACCCATGTCAGTGAAGACATGCTTTGCATGCGCGAGGAGACCTTTGGTCCACTTGCGCCTATCGTCAAGTTCACGGATGAGGCTGATGTGATCAGACTTTCCAATAATACCGAGTACGGTCTGGCATCTTATTTTTACAGTCGCGATATTGGTCGTATTTTCCGCGTCGCCGAGGCGCTGGAGTATGGCATGGTTGGCGTCAATACAGGACTGATTTCAAATGAAATGGCACCATTTGGTGGTGTCAAACAATCCGGACTGGGTCGCGAAGGTTCGGTTTACGGCATGGATGATTTCATTGAAATGAAATACGTTTGCCTGGGCGGCATCTAGTCGTTAAAACAGTCTTTAAAACAACACCGCCTCAGGTATTAGTCTGAGGCGGTGTTGTTTAACTAAAAGCTTACTTCTTTAAGCAGCATCGCTGCGCGACATGCGCTTACGCTCGTTTTCAGTAAGGTAACGCTTGCGGATGCGAATGCTCTTCGGTGTGACTTCCACCAATTCGTCTTCCGCAATGAATTCAACCGCATACTCAAGATTGCAATCAATCGGAGTGACCAGACGCACTGCTTCGTCTGTTCCTGAGGAACGCACGTTGGTGAGCTGCTTGCCACGAACAGGGTTGACGACCAAATCGTTGTCACGACTATGGATACCAATGACCATGCCTTCGTACACAGGATCATTATGTGACACAAACATGCGACCACGATCCTGTAATTTCCAGATCGAGTAGGCGACAGCTTCACCGTCGTACTGGCTGATCAGCACGCCATTATGACGCTCGCCCAGCAGTCCGTCTTTAACCGGACCGTAAGCATCAAAAGTATGGCTCATCAGACCGTTACCACGTGTCATGGTCATGAATTCACCCTGGAACCCAATCAAACCACGAGCCGGAACACGGTACTCAAGACGAGTGCGGCCTTTACCGTCGCTGACCATGTCTAGCAATTCAGCTTTACGGCGACCGAGTTCTTCCATCACCGCGCCCTGGGTATTGTCTTCCAGATCGATGGTGAGGTTTTCATAAGGCTCAGTCTTGACACCATTCTCTTCATGGAACACCACGCGAGGACGCGAAACAGCCAACTCATAGCCTTCGCGACGCATCGTTTCAATCAAAATGGTCAGGTGCAATTCACCGCGTCCAGAAACCTCAAACACGGTATCGTCATCCGTATCATTGACACGTAAAGCCATATTTGACTTCAGTTCACGCTGCAGACGCTCGCGTAGTTGACGACTCGTAACGAACTTGCCTTCACGACCGGCCAGAGGGCTGGTGTTGACCATGAAATTCATGGTTAAGGTTGGCTCATCAATCTTGAGCATTGGCAGACCTTCGACTTTCTCAGGTGAGCAAAGCGTGGTGCCAATTGCGATGTCTTCGATACCGTTGATCAGAACAATATCGCCAGCGATAGCGCTATCTACGATCTCGCGCTCGAGTCCCTTGAACTTGAGAACCTGATTAATCCGGCCATTAAATGGCACGCCATCAGGGCCGTTCAGGCAGACCACTGCCATACCGGTTTTGACGCTACCGGCGCGAATGCGGCCAATACCGATCTTGCCAACATAGCTGTTGTAATCGATGGAGGAAATCTGAAACTGCAGCGGTGCGTTAGGATCGTCATCACGCATCGGTACATATTGCAAAATAGCGTCAAACAATGGACGCATATCGCCTTCACGCACATCTGGAGACAAGCCGGCAAAACCGTTCAGACCCGAAGCATAAACCACGGGGAAATCAAGCTGTTCCTCGGTCGCACCGAGTTTGTCGAATAATTCGAAAGTGGCGTTAATCACATAATCAATGCGCGCGCCAGGACGGTCGACTTTGTTGACCACAACGATAGGCTTCAAGCCCAGCGCCAACGCTTTCTTTGTCACAAAACGCGTTTGGGGCATGGGGCCTTCCACCGCGTCAACCAGCAGCAAGACACCATCGACCATCGACAGCACGCGCTCGACTTCGCCACCGAAGTCGGCGTGACCGGGAGTGTCAACAATATTGATATGCGTGCCGTCGTATTCAACAGCACAGTTTTTCGAAAGAATCGTGATGCCACGCTCTTTTTCGAGGTCATTGGAGTCCATGACGCGTTCGGTCATTTTCTCATTCGAGCGGAATGTGCCCGACTGACGCAGAAGTTGATCAACCAGAGTAGTTTTGCCGTGGTCAACGTGGGCGATGATGGCAACGTTACGCAATGCGCGTGACATACGAGTCCTTTAATTAAGTCAATGCAGACGGGGCGTCTGCGGATAAATCGTTATTGGAAACAGGCGACAAGCCTGTCGGTATAGCGTTTTTGGCTGGAGGCACAAGGCCTTCAGGTAAATCTTGCATCGCAATTAAGCGAGTCTCGGGTGACTCCATTGATTGCAAAGTTTCCAGCTCTACCGCCTGATCCAGCATGAACGGTCCGACCTGGGTACGACGTAGCGCTGACAAATGACCAAAACACCCAAGTACACGACCAATATCCTGAGCCAGCGTACGGATATAGGTGCCTTTGGTGCAATGAACTTGAATCTCAGCTTGCAGCGGTGAAAAGCTTAACAACTCAATATGACGAATTGTGATTTCACGCGGTGCCCGCTCTAAAACTATCCCTTGCCTGGCGTACTCGTACAACGGTTTGCCATCCCGTTTCAAGGCAGAGACCATGGGTGGGATCTGCAACTGCGTACCTAAAAAGCTGGCAAGTACCTCTTCGAGTCGCACTTGCGTGATCCCGGCAAAGTCAACAGGTGCCTGACTCACCACTACACCTGTCAAGTCACCCGAATCAGTTTCCTGACCAAAAGCAATCGTTGCTCGATATCCCTTGTCCGCATTGAGCATGGCACCGGAAATTTTGGTGGCACGTCCCATGCAGCAAACTAGCAACCCAGTGGCAAAGGGATCAAGCGTTCCAGTATGTCCTGCCTTTTGAGCATCCAGCGCACGTTTCGCACGCTGGAGCGCATGATTACTCGATAAGCCAACCGGTTTATCGAGCAACAACACTCCATCGAGCACGCGTCCGCGTCGCTGCTTAGCCATCGTCAAGTTCCAGAAAAAAGACGATAGCCCTCAGGGCTTGTCCAAAGGCTCGTCAGGGACACCGGCATACTGACCGGGCAAATTTGCTTGATCGATCAAAGCTGACATGGCGATACCATGCTTGAGCTGAGGATCATGAAAAAAATGCAAAGTCGGCACGGTATGAATGTGCAATAACTTGTATAATAAAGAATGAAACCAGCCCGCTTTCTCATTCAGGAGGCTTTGAGCCTGCTGAACTTCCGCGCCGAGGACAGTGAAATAAACTTTGGCGTGCGCATAGTCGGCAGTCAGCTCAATGCCTGACAGCGTAATCAGTCCAGCCCGGCTCATATCAACTTCGCGCTGAATAATGATGGCCAGATCCTTCAAGATCTGATCAGCCAGACGCACATTGCGCCCGGGAGCTGTTTTTTGCTTATGTCGACTCATCTGATCATTTAGAGTGAACGAGCCACTTCTTTGATTTCAAAGATTTCAAGCTGATCGCCAACCTGCAAATCATTGTTATTGCGCAAGGTAATACCGCAATCAAAGCCGGACTTCACTTCCTTGACATCGTCTTTGAATCGACGAAGTGAATCGAGATAACCAGTCCAGTGGACTACGTTTCCACGCAACAAGCGAACTTGAGAGTCACGACGTACCAGACCTTCGGTCACCATACAGCCCGCGACAGTACCAATACGCGAAATCGTGTAGACCTCGCGAATTTCAACCATACCAATGACTTCTTCGCGTTTCTCAGGAGCCAGCATGCCAGACATAGCGAGTTTGACTTCATCTACAGCGTCATAAATGATGTTGTAGTAGCGAATATCAACGCCATTGGATTCAGCAAGCTTTTTGGAGCTGGCATCTGCTCGGACATTAAAGCCAATAATGACCGCACCCGAAGCAATCGCAAGGTTGACATCGCTTTCAGAGATACCGCCCACAGCAGCATGCACAACCTGAACTCGCACTTCGTCGGTGGAGAGTTTGACGAGCGAACTGGTCAAGGCTTCTTGAGAACCCTGAACATCGGTCTTAACAATCAGCGACAGTGTCTGTGAACCTTCGGTGACATTTTCAAACATGGATTCAAGCTTAGCGGCCTGTTGACGCGCAAGCTTGACATCGCGGAATTTACCTTGACGGAACAAGGCGATTTCACGCGCACGGCGTTCATCCGCCAGTGACATCAATTCATCACCCGCTGCGGGAACCTCAGTCAGACCTTGAATTTCCACAGGTATGGAGGGGCCGGCGGACTGGATCGGTTTGCCGTTCTCATCAAGCATAGCGCGAACACGACCGTAGCTTGCACCGGCAAGAATCACGTCGCCACGATTTAAAGTACCGCTTTGCACCAGAATAGTCGCCACAGGACCACGGCCTTTATCAAGCCGGGCTTCAATCACGATACCTTTTGCAGGAGCATCAACGGCTGCTTTGAGTTCAAGCACTTCAGCCTGAAGCAAGACGTTTTCAAGCAGGGCATCAATACCCTCACCTGTTTTGGCACTGACCTGAACAAAAGGCACATCGCCGCCATACTCTTCGGGCACCACTTCTTCAACAACCAGTTCCTGCTTGACGCGCTCTGGATTGGCACCAGGTTTATCAATCTTGTTGACTGCGACAACCAGCGGAACACCCGCCGCTTTAGCGTGGTGAATGGCTTCGCGGGTCTGAGGCATCACGCCATCATCGGCTGCGACAACCAGAATCACCAAATCGGTTGCTTTTGCACCACGGGCACGCATTGCGGTAAACGCTTCGTGACCTGGCGTATCCAGAAAGGTCACCATGCCACGCTCTGTTTCAACGTGATAAGCACCGATATGCTGGGTAATTCCACCCGCTTCGCCAGAGGCAACTTTTGAGCGACGGATATAGTCCAGGAGCGAAGTCTTACCATGATCAACGTGGCCCATAACGGTCACGACTGGTGCTCGTGGCAAAAGCTGAATATCTTCGTGAGGTGCTTCCTCGTCGAGGAAGGCCTCGGGATCATCAAGTTTGGCTGCAATTGCTTTATGACCAAGTTCTTCGACCACAATCATGGCCGTTTCCTGATCCAGAACCTGGTTGATCGTCACCATCTGACCCAACTTCATCAGGTGCTTGATGACCTCACCGGCTTTAACCGACATCTTGTGTGCAAGATCAGCAACGCTGATTGTTTCAGGCACATGAATTTCACGAGCGATAAACTCGATCGGTGCGGGTTCGCGCTGATCCTGCGCTTGTGCAGCATTGGAGCCACGCGCACCCTTTTTACCACCGGCCTTGCCCTTACCACCGGCACGCCAGCCATCACGGCCAGGCGCAGCAGGCACATCGCGCTTTTCCGCAGGCTTTTTACGTGAGGCATCGTCGGACCAGGTCGATGAGACCTCGCCAGACTTGATTACTTTTTTGCCTGAGGTTTCCGACGCGCCGTCTTTCTTGGCACCCTTGGCACTACCACTAGGCTTATGCAAGGTACCCGAGAGGGCTGCAGCATCAGGTTCGACAGCTTTGATGACTTTTCGTGGGCGATTAAGCATGTCACGCAAGGCTGCAGCTTCGGCTTCAGAGGCACGGCGTGCTTCATCACGCACAGCACCATTTACAGGCGCAGCAACAACCGGTGGTGTTGCTCGACCACGTATAGGTTTAGTCCATTTATTTGGATCCGCAGGCGTATCAGCCGGTGCTGATACAACGGGTTGGGAGACCGGCAACTCAGGCTGTTCAGCAGTCTGAGCCTGAGTCAGCTCGGGTTCGATATCGACCGCCTCCGGCTGCACTTGCACGGTTTCAACTGGTGCAGACTCTGCTGGCGTCTCGGCGATCTGCTCGGGGGAGACTTGTGTTTGCCCAGCAGAGGACTCAGGTCCTGCGGGTACTGAAGCATCCAGGTTCGTAGCAGAGGTATTGGCCACCGCTTCAGACTGGGGCTGTTCTGCAGGTGTAACAGCAGCCTGGACTGGCGTTTGTTCTTCGACAGGTGTTGGCTCTGGCGTTTTCTCGACAGACTTTTCTGTCTCAAGAGTGACTTCCGGGACTGCGGCCTGCGTCTCAACAGCTACCAAGGGAGCTTTAGGACTTGGCTCGGCAGCTGTATTTAAATCGGCCTGCGCTGCGGCTTGAGCTGGCACCTCAGCAGGCGCGCCTTCGAGCGCATCGGGTGTGTCACGCTTGACAAACACACGCTTTTTACGGACTTCAACCTGAATGGTTCTGGATTTGCCTGTACCGTCAGCCTGACGAATCTCGGAAGTCTGGCGACGTGTCAGGGTAATTTTTTTACCCTCTGTCGCACCATGTGAACGACGCAAGGACTCAAGCAGTCTGGCTTTATCGCTGTCCGTGACTTTGTCTTCCACCGAATTAAGCTCGACACCCGCCGAACGCAACTGATCCAGCAGTACGTTAGCAGGCATTTTCAGCTCGATGGCGAACTGGGCGACTGTATTACTCGACATTAGGCTCTCTCTTACCTTTTTACAGCGTTACAACTTCAAGCAGAACAATCATCAAAGGATTATTGTTCTTCAAACCAATGCGCGCGAGCTGCCAGAATCATCTGGCCTGCGGCGGCCTCATCGATACCAACCATTTCAGAAAGTTCGTCTGTCGCGAGTTCGGCCAGATCATCTCGTGTCTGAATCTGGTTTTCTGCAAGCTTAGCTAACAATTCTGGAGTCATACCTTCGAGGGTATTCAAATCCAGCGCAGTTTCAACACGCTCTTCCTGGGCAATTGCCTCGGTGAGCAAGGCATTGCGCGCACGGGTACGCAACTCGTTAATCGTGTCCTCATCAAAGGCCTCGATCTCAAGCAATTCCTGCATCGGTACATAGGCAATTTCTTCGAGGCCGGTAAAACCCTCGTCGATCAGGATGTCTGCAACTTCTTCGTCGACATCGAGTCGGCTCATGAACGTTGTACGCAGCGCTGAACGCTCCAACTCTTGACGGTTCTGACTTTCTTCAGGGGTCATGATGTTGATTTGCCAGCCGGTCAACTCAGAAGCAAGACGCACGTTTTGCCCCTTGGAACCAATTGCCTTTGGCAGGTTTTCTTCATCCACCACAACATCCATCGCATGGCGATCTTCGTCAACAACAATCGACTCTACGTTTGCGGGCGCCAGCGCACCAATTACAAACTGGGCGGGGTCCTCAGACCATAAAACGATATCAACCTGTTCACCACCGAGTTCGTTACGAACCGCAGTCACACGCGAACCCCGCATACCAACGCAAGTACCGATCGGGTCGATACGCTTGTCATAGGCAACCACAGCAATCTTTGCACGCACGCCTGGATCGCGGGCAGCACCCTTGATCTCGAGCAGGCCCTGTTCAATTTCAGGCACTTCGTTTTCGAACAGTTGCTGAATAAATTCAGGGGCAGTGCGTGACAAAATAACCTGCTGGCCACGGGCGGTGCGGTCGACCTTGAGCACCCAGGCACGAACACGATCACCAACGCGCAGGTTTTCTTTAGGGATCATTTCACTGCGCGGCAAACGAGCTTCAATTTTGCCGGTCTCAATGATGACATCACCCTTGTCCATGCGTTTGATTGAGCCGGAGATAATGCTCTCGCCACGATCCAGAAAATCGTTCAGGACCTGCTCACGCTCGGCATCACGAATACGCTGCAGGATTGCCTGTTTAGCAGCCTGGGCACCAATGCGACCAAACTCCAGGGGCTCAAGCGCCTCTTCGATGTACTCACCGACTTCGATATCAGGAACGATTTCCTGAGCGTCGGAGAGCATCTCCTGCTGATCAGGCTCTTGCAAACCCGCATCATCAGGAACCACTAACCAGCGACGAAACCCATCATGCTCACCAGTCGTGCGGTTGACAGAGACACGAATATCCGCGTCTTCCTTGAAGCGTTTTTTCATCGCTGATGCCAAAGCACCCTCGAGTGCATCAAACACCACATCACGAGTGACGTTTTTTTCACGCGCTAATGCGTCTACCAAAAGAAGAATTTCGCGACTCATCGCTTTTTGCCCTTGAAATCCAGAACGGGATCCAGCTTGGCACGATCAACATCCAAAAATGTGAAAGTAACTTGCTGTGTCTCGCCCTTTTTTGCCTCAAACTCGATACCAAAACGCTCAAATTGCGTATTGGCATCCGCTGTGCCATCTGCTGACGCAATACCTGTCAGCACACCCGAAAAAACCTTACGTCCGTTGACTGCTTCACGCAGTTTGACCTCTACCTGCTCACCGATAAAGCGCTGAAAATCAGTCAGCTTTTTCAATGGCCGATCAACACCTGGCGAGCCGACCTCAAGTCGCCTGTAGTCAATATTCTCAACCTCGAACACCCGGGATAGTTGGCGCGATACCGCCTCACAATCCTCAATACGCACGCCGTCCGGACGATCAATCGTGACACGCAAAAGTCCGAGAGCCGCCCACTCGAGATCAACGAGTTCGACATCCATCGAGGCAAGTGCTTGTTGCGAAAGAGAAAAAATATCGGCCATATACTCAAAAAAAATGGGCTGACAAACAGCCCACTCTTATAAAAATTCTTATTGAAACTGCCCTGCGAAAATCCGAAATTCAGGATTTCACACAAAGATTAGCCTCATATCATAGCACAGGATGACCGAAAAAGTCTTGTCCTGCCAGACATTTAGCTGACAGGACACAGTCAAGCAAGTACCTAGCGCCCGCCTCTTGAAGACTTCGTAAATCCCAGTTTGGACTCATGCGCAGAAGCACCGCTAGGCTGCCAGTCATCCCCTCTCGGACCTGGACGTGGCTTGCCAGCTGATTTACCAGCAGACCGTGGACGAGGAACGCCGATGCCCGTCGCGGGAGATCCCGCAGACTTAGCCGGCCCGCGAGGACCCGATGGACGACCCTGCCTGGCGCCAGGACCACCTGCAGCCGCTTGTGGACGAGGCCCGCCCGGACCTCTTGGACCACGTGGTTTAGTCTGATAAGGCACCTGGGCACCTTGCTCACTGGTTTGTTCAAACCCGGGGGCTTGCTCGGCGCCGGGCGCACGCGGACCTCTGGGACCCGATGTGCGTGCCTGCGCGCCTGGCCGACCTTGTCCTGGACGACCTTGTCCGGGCCGCCCCTGACCTGGGCGTCCCTGACCTGGGCGCCCTTGACCAGGCTGACCGCGACCACCACGACCTGAGTTTGCTGCCTGAGGATGACCGTTGGCATATCCGCCACCAACGGTAAGCACGGTCGGTGCGACAGAGTCCGAAGGGTGCCTGAAAGCCGCGGGTTTGCCCATGCGACCGCCCTGGATATTACCCCGACGTCCCACTCTGGCTCCGTTGGTGCCGTTTTGTTCCAAAGTACCAAAACCAGGCGGCAGAGCACCCTCATGCGATACCGGTTGACGCGGCCCTCGTGAGCGACCCTCAGGACCTTCTTCTTCATCCCGTAGCAAACCAACCTGGATCATCAAGGCTGAGACAATCTTCGGATCAAGTTCCTCCCAACGTCCACGACGCAGCGTAGTTGGTAAAACAATATCGCCAAAACGGGTACGGATCAGGCGACTAACAGTTAACCCAATCGCTTCAAACATGCGACGCACCTCGCGGTTACGTCCCTCATTCAAGGTAACGCGATACCAGCGATTACTACCTTCGCCACCAATGAATTCAACCATACCAAAGCTAGCCGGCCCATCGTCGAGCCTGACGCCTTGCAGCAACTGCTGGCGCTGTTCAGGTCCTAATTCACCCAAGACACGGACAGCATACTCACGCTCATTGCCATAACGGGGGTGAAGCAGACGATTAGACAAATCACCTGAAGTAGTCAGGATCAACAACCCTTCTGTATTTAAATCAAGGCGGCCAATCGAGAGCCACTTACCGACCTTCATTTTGGGTAATCGGGCAAACACATTGGCGCGACCATTGGGATCGTCATGACTGACGATCTCACCAGCAGGCTTGTGATACAGGATGACACGAGGTGGCTTGCGCGTGTTGGTGCGAGTCACAGGTTTGCCATTGACGCGAACGGTATCGTTGGCTCCCACGCGCTGGCCAATATGTGCGGGTTCACCATTGACGGAGACTCGTCCGGCAATAATGAGTTCTTCCATTTCACGGCGCGAACCAACCCCTGCATCGGCCAAAACCTTATGCAGCTTGGGCATCAGCAGATCACTATTAAGGTATTTGTTCAGTCGCTGTTCGATTCGATCGGCACCACTTAAATATGAAAGCGCTTGTTCGGCCTCTTTCTCGGCCAGAACAGGATCGCCAAGGTCAACGGTATCGGTTTCGGGCTCAACATATTCAGCGACTTCCACGCGAGGTGCGCGAGGCGCACGTGGAGCACGTGGCGCACGTGGCGCACGCGGAGGATGAACCGAGGGTGTTGCATGCGTCTCGTGCGTTGCGACAGCTTCCACCGCAGTGGCATCTGTCGCGTTGCCCGCCTCATCGTTTATCTCCGGCGTATCGCTGCGACGGCGGCGAAAGGGGGTACGAAGTTTACGGCCACGCGGCTTGGCATTTGCAGCAACGCCCTCGGGCTGGACAACCGGCTGTTGAACTGCCTCATCTGGAGAGTGTTGCTGCTCAGCCATGGGTTGTTCTGATTGATTGGTATTGGTCACTTGGACTCCGGGTTAAATTCATTCGTTTGCAGGTGCGACGAAGTACTGTTTGTGTCGTCTTGCGAAAATTCTGTAGCGGACAGCTCAGTGCCTTCGCTTTCATGCTTCGGTGTTTCTGTGTCACTTTGGCTATCGCTGTGGACTTGAGCTGTCCTCTCAAAGTCTTGAGCTGTCCTCTCAAAGTCTTGAGCTGTCGCCTCGAAGTCTTGATGATCCTCTGTCATTTGGGTATCGTCAGGCATCGCAGGCTTGCTGTGCTCGTGTGAGCTTTCGCGCTCATCTATCTCAATGAACACTGAGTTTGCAGCGGCAACGTCCGCTGGATCTGAGTGCTGAGCTTCAGATACATATTCTGATTCCAGTTGTTGCGCATCGAGCTCTGGCTCTGCTGGTTGCGCGTCGAGCTCTGGTTCTGCTGGTTGCGCGTCGAGTTCTGGCGATTGCGCTTCAGATAATGGTTCGATTTCGGGCAATTGATCTTGCGCAGCTTCGGGGTGTTGGTCCTCGATCAAACTACCTTGCCCAAGCGCCTCGGTCTCCTGCGCTGTGGTTTGCGATCCGTCGCCTGGCAATGCCTGCAGCGCGTCAGTCATGGCAATCGAGCCTAGCGCCGGCAACTCATCAAGCGCTCGCAAACCCAAATCATCCAAAAACTGCTTGGTCGTACCCAGCAAGCCGGGACGCCCAGGGCCGTCTCGATGACCGATCACCTCGACCCAGCCACGGTCCTCAAGCGTCTTGATAATCTGCGACGAAACGGTTACGCCACGGATATCTTCGATATCGCCACGCGTAACAGGCTGTCGCCAGGAAATAATTGCAAGCGTCTCCATCACAGCACGCGAGTACTTTGGGACACGTTCAGGATTCAAGCGCTCAAGATAGCGCTGCATTGACTCACGACTTTGGAAACGCCAACCACTTGCCAACTCAACGAGTTCCATACCGCGATCAAGCCATAGTTGCTGCAGTGTTTCGAGTGAAACTTTTATTTGTTCATTAGTTATTTCTTCTTCAAAAAGTTTGCGCAACTCCGACAAGGGCATGGGCGAAGGCGCGCAAAGCAATGCAGCTTCTAACACTAGAGTAGCTTCATGATCATTCATAAGCGATTTAATTCCTTAAGTCTTACCGGCGACTTGTTCCGGATCGTGAAATGCGGTATACTTCTTTTCATCAGACGCGGGGTGGAGCAGTCTGGCAGCTCGTCGGGCTCATAACCCGAAGGTCGTAGGTTCAAATCCTGCCCCCGCAACCAAATACAACTGGTCGATCGCTTAGGCGCTCGGCCAGTTTTATTTTCAGCTTCGTTTTCACTATGCGTATATTTTTTTCTAAAAAATTCAAGACTGATTCCTGCTGAAATAAATACATCCATCTCTACAGATAGATATTGCCAAACATTCCAAAACTTAAAATCCGGCTGGCGCGACACACATACAGGTGATGTCATTCAAAGGAATGAGATGCACGGAATCCTCAACAGAGGTGCCGCATGCCATGCAATAAAAATAATTGAATAATGAGCTTAAAGAGGTAAGAACCGGAGTTAAAACCTGAGCTACCAAGCGCTGGAAGCGTATAAACAGTGATTGCGCATGATCATTGAGAGTAAAGACCAAAATGGCTCGGCTAAACTTTCTCTCTAAAACCAGCAAAAAAACAGCAAATTTGTGACGTATCGAGTGCTGGTCTTAATGGCTGGTCTTAATGGCTGGTCTTAATGCTTCTCAATCAGGCAATCAGGGTTTTGTTCAAACCTTTAATGTCTCTTAGTGTAGCTTATTAAAGAGCATAGTCTCAAGCTTATCAATAGAAAGAACTAGTTTTGCCTTGGAATTCAGTTGTTTTACTGCCAACTCCATCTCTTTAAGACGATCCTTGCTGAGTTTCGGGGCGTTCGAGCAAATGACATAGTCAGCGTGCTCAATTCCAGATTCTCGCAAATCAATAGGGTGCTGCGGTAAGTTTTTGTCCTCTATGAGCAAAATAGTTTTGTCAAAAATATATCTTTGACCAAGAAAAGGTGCGTGCCTGAGCGTAAATTTCAACGGCCCCGGATCGGTAATATTTGCCTCTATCAACACCCGCTCGACAGGAGGGATGCTTTTTTTCAGCGCACGCAAAAACAAATCGCGCAAGGCATCACCCAAACCACTGCGCATGCCACAACAAAAACAACCTGAATCAGACACCTCGCTAACTCTAAGTGGCGCAAGCTTTTGCAGTCGCGGCGCCTGATGAGCGGTGAGCGCATCATCGCTTGCGCTCAGAACAACCGTATTAGGTAGGCACTGTGTACTGAGCAACTGATTCAAAAAGTACGTTTTTCCACTCCCCGGCCTACCAAGCAGAGCAATGACCGGGATTTTGCCTGCCTCACGCGAAGAAGCAAAAATCACTTGTCCAGGCTCGTGGGCCATTGAAAGGCTGAAGGCTGTTTGTTTAAAAAACGCTGCACCGCATCGGTGTGCCATTGTGTTGTCCGCGCGACAGCTTGTCCCGCAGCTTCGATATCCATCATCGTATCAAGCGAACTATTCATTGAGACATTGAACGCACGCTTGGTCATTGCAAGGGCTGCGGGTGCGGCATTGGCAAAGCAGTTAGCCATTTGCTGCGCACGTTCCAATACACGTCCCTGTGGCGTAACCTCGAGCACGATACCTAATTGCTGTGCTTGCTCGGCGCTGAGTTCGCGCGCGGAGAACGCTAGTTCCTTGGCGCGTTGCGCCCCAACGATACGCGGCAAAGTATAAAAAGCCGCGCAATCCGGGATCAGCCCCAAACGCATGAAAGATAAACAAAAGCGGCTGTTAGGCGCGGCTAGAACAATATCGGCTGTCAGCGCAAGACTAAAGCCTGCGCCAAACGCAGCGCCCTCTACGGCTGCAATGACCGGGATTTCAAGCCTTAGCAGTACCTCGATCCAGGAAAGATAATCATGACGCATCCGCTCGCGCCCTTCTTCGGGAGACAAGGTGCTAGCGCCCATCACACTGATATCGCCACCCGCGCAAAATGTTCCACCTGCCCCTGTGATGATCAGCGCACGCAAATCACGACTTTTAGGTAAAGAGAAAATAACTTCTTTGAGTTCTTCGCGCATCACAGCATCGATCGCGTTTTTACGCGCGGGTCGATTCAGGGTCAAGGTCGCGACCCCGTTGGAGACTTCAAAACTAATGGCTTCCAAAATAACTACCCCTGTAGGTGACCTGGCCGAACTCGGCCAAAGCGGATGAATCAATTAATCGGGCAAACGCAAAACGTTCTTTGAAATAATTTCTTTTTGGATCTCTGTACTTCCACCATAGATAGTCGAGGGGATCGCGTTAAAAAGGATAGCAGGGATATTGAACCCCTCTTGACCCAAATCAGTCGTCTGTCCTGTCGCGCCATGCTCTTGTGCCGACTCAACTAGCAACATACAAATTCTTTGGTAAGTATCAGTACCCCAAATTTTCAATAACGAAACACTGGGCGGCAAAGTTTCGCCACGTTTAACAATATCTGCAAAATGTGTATAACCCGCAACTTGATCAGCAACGTCGAGCATCAACTCGGCATACTTCGAGGCAAACACAGGATCGCTCATCAGCCCGAGATGTTGTGCGACCACGTTTAACTGGCTCAAGGCATATCTTGACTGCTTGGGACTACCTAAAAAGATTCGTTCAAAACCCAGTAGTGCCTTGGCGATTGTCCAACCCTGATTGAGTTCGCCCACCAGATTTTCAGCAGGTACACGCACATTGTCGAAAAACACCTCGCAGAACTCTTCGTGGCCACCGATATCTTTAATTTTTCTGATTGTGATTCCTGGTGCGCTGAGATCAATGAGCAAAAAGCTGATACCCGACTGTTTCTTGGCATCCTTATCGGTGCGAACCAAGGCAAACATGTGTGTGGCATCCTGAGCGAGCGTAGTCCATATTTTCTGACCATTCACGACAAACTCGTTGCCCTCGAGAATCGCCTCAGTTCGCAAGGCGGCCAGATCGGAGCCAGCCCCTGGTTCAGAATAGCCCTGACACCAGACGTGTTCTCCAGCAATAATTTTGGGTAAGAACTTTTGCTGTTGTTCAACGCTACCGCGCTGAATAAGCAAGGGCCCAATCATGACAACGCCCATGTCAGGCGCACGCGCTACGCCGTACTGCTCTTGCTCTTCAACGTAAGCAATCATTTTTTCAGGTGTCAGGCCCATCCCTCCGAATTGTTTGGGCCAGGCCGGTGCGACCCATCCTTGCTTTGACAGGGTCATATACCAGTCTTTTATTTCGTGCCAGTACAAACGACGCGGCACGTTACGCATATGTTCGGGATAATTCTGACTATAGAAACCACGCAACATATTCCGGAACTCGGCCTCTGGCATGTTTTCCCAGTCGGCATCCGTTGGAAAGTCAGAGCTGATTGGCGAACTATCCTGCGCGACGTCTGGAGGGCACTCCTTGAAATAACGCATGCGGTGCTGGGCAACGTTTCCTAACCAGGACGACAAAGATAGCGCACGTTTGAAATAAAGCCCAATATCGCATTCATCGGTATACCCCATCGCGCCGTGAAACTGGATAGCCATACGCGTCACTAGCAAAGCCGCACTCGCGCAACGCGCCTTGACCCTGCTGGACAGTAGTGAAGCAGAGCCACCCTTTTCCATCAGACCTAATATTTCACTCAGGCAGGCCGCTGACAATTCAACTTGGATATAGGCATCCACAGCGCGGTGTTTAAGTGCTTGAAAGCTACCAATCTGACGACCAAACTGTTTACGCGTGTTCAGATACTCAAGTGTGGCCTCAAGCGAATGGCGCATTACACCGAGCAACTCAGCTGACTGAATAATCCTTGCGTAATCATTTGCTTCATTGACTGCTATCAGCACACTGTGTCCCTGAGCAAGCACATGAGATTTTGGAACCAATACGTTTTTAAGCTCTATTTCCTGCAAGATCGAGCCATCCACGCAACGCTGATTTTTATACGCAACACCGTCACAGTCTTTAGGCAACCACAGCAACATGGGTGTTGACGCATCCATCGCCAGCACCAGCCAGCCGTCAGCTCCCGGACCCGGCGCAACGAATCGCTTGAGCCCATTTAAGGCGTAACCATCGCCGGTGCTTTTGGCCTGTGTCAGGGTGTGATCACAGCTGAGCTGGCCTAGCTGCTCTTGCCAGGCTAGTCCTGCAATCAGTTCACCAGTACAGAGTTGCTCAAGGAGCATGGAGCGTAACTGCCCCTGAGGACAGCGAGTCAAGGCAACGGTCGCCTGAACAGCTGAGGCAATGTAGGGTTCAGGTAATAAATGTTTACCTACTTGCTCGGCAATCGCCGCCATCTCGCGCAGATGTAAGCCAAGCCCACCGTCCTGTTCAGAGATAAAAATCGCCGGCCAGCCAGCGTTTGCAACAGACCGCCAGGCATCGCGTTCAAAGCCTTCATTGCTTTCGCGTAAAGCCCTCAGGCGGGCAATGGTCTGAGCACGACTTAAAAAATCACGTGCGCTATCCTTGAATGCTTCCACGGTATCGCTCGACATGCGTTTCTCTCCAAATCAGTTTTCTTCGGTGTTCTTGTTTATAAAATAATTTGCGCACCAGGTATTTCATCCTAATGCTTTGATTTCTGTTTCCGTTAAACCTAGCTGACTCAGAATTTCGGCCGTGTGCTCACCTGTGGGCACAGGCGGATGTGAAATCTCGCCCATTGTCTCGCTAAATCTCGGTGCTGGTGATGGCTGTAAAACACCCTCCACCTCGCAAAAAGTTTGGCGCGCAACATTATGAGGATGTGCGGCAACCTCGGTCATTCCAAGCACGGGGGCAAAACAGACATCCGTACCTTCCATTAACGCACACCACTCGTCTCTGCTGCGAGTTGCAAAAACCTCCGCCAATTTAAGTTTCATACCCGGCCATGTTTCAGGGTTGCGCTGAGCATGCATATCCACGCCTGTCAAACCTGATTTTTCAATCAGCAAAGAATAAAACTGCGGCTCAATCGATCCGACAGCAACCCATTTTCCATCTGAACATTGATAAGTCCCGTAGAAATGTGCTCCACCATCGAGCATATTGCTGGCACGCTGATCCGTCCAATGACCAGCGGCCATAAATCCATACATCATGCTCATCAACAGCGCAGACCCATCGGTCATGGCCGCATCAACGACCTGTCCCTTGCCTGTTGCGCGCGCATGAATGACCGCCGACAAGACGCCAGCGACCAGCAACATCGCCCCACCTCCGAAATCACCCACCAGATTCAAGGGGACGATGGGCTGCTTGGCTGTCCCTGTAGCATGTAAAGCGCCAGATAAAGCGATGTAATTAATATCATGGCCGGCAGCATGCGCCAAGGGTCCGGTCTGACCCCACCCGGTCATTCTTCCAAAAACGAGCGCGGGATTTTGGGCCAGGCAAACCTCAGGACTCAGGCCTAAACGCTCCATCACACCGGGTCTGAAACCCTCAATCAGAACGTCTGACGAGGCAATCAGTCGCAAAACCGCCTGTACCGAACCAGGGCGCTTCATATCAAGGGCTATGGATTTTTTCCCCCGTCGCAACACATTAGTCCGGTTTTCGTCGGCTGCTCCGCCTGGAGTGACCGGCCTGTCAATGCAAATGACCTCAGCACCAAGGTCTGCAAGGAGCATGCAGGCGAAGGGCGCGGGCCCCAGGCCCGCCATCTCAATGACTCTCACGCCCTGCAATGGTCCAGCCATTTAAATCCCCCCGCAATTTGTTTATTTTCCTATAGTGTATACATCCCGGCAAAGTACTGCTCTAGACGGCGTTAATATCTCTGCAGTGGAAATCTATTTGGGGTTTTTAAAGCAAGATACTGCAACTTGAACAAAAAACAGCCCAAAGCAGAAAAAATTCAATTAAAAAATGACTGAGACCGCAATGAATCCTATTAAATTTGAAAAAAATGCTGACGGCATCGTGACACTCACTTTCGATGCTCCGGACCAGTCGGCCAACACCATGACCGTCGCGTTCAAGCAAGCTTTCAGCGATGTGATTCACAAGCTCGTCGCTGAGCAGGACCAGATCACGGGTGTGGTCATGACTTCTGCGAAAAAAACCTTTTTTGCTGGTGGTAATTTAAAAGATCTGATGGCTGTCACGCCCGAGCAATCTGAGGAATTTTTCAAGCGCTCGATGACAACCAAGCTTGAACACCGTTTACTTGAAAAGCTTCGCGTACCTGTTGTCGCGGCCATTAACGGGACTGCACTCGGTGGCGGCTGGGAGTTATGCCTGATGAGCCATGCGCGCTTTTGTCTGGATGACGACAAGATTATGCTGGGCTTACCTGAAGTCACGCTAGGCCTCTTACCCGGGGCGGGAGGCATCGTGCGCATGAGCAGACTGCTTGGGCTGAAAGCTGCCCTCCCCTATGTGATGGAAGGCAAAATCATCAAACCTTCCGAGGCTTTCAAAACAGGCCTGCTCAATGGACTGGCAAAAAATCCGGAAGATTTACTCACACAAGCGCATGCCTGGATCAGACAAAATCCACACCCTGTCCAGCCCTGGGATCGAGAGGGCTTCACCATACCAGGGGGACAAGCCGACAGTACCGAGCTCAAGGATTTCATCAGACAAACCTCTGACGCGCTTGAAAAAAAACATCACGGCTGCATGCCAGCTCCCGTCGCCATTCTGGCCGCAGCGAGTGAGGGTTTGATGGTCGATATTGATACTGCACTGCAAATCGAAGCCAGGTATATGACTCAGCTGGTCACGCATCCCGTGTCTAAAAACATGATTAATACCTTCTTTTTTCATATGGGAGAGATCAAGTCCGGTAAAAGTCGTCCGGAAGGATTCGCTAAAGCCACCTTTACAAAAGTAGGTGTACTAGGTGCGGGACTGATGGGGGCAGGAATTGCCTATGCCAACGTGATGCGAGGCATACCAACCGTATTAAAAGACATCACGATGGCCGCCGCACTCAAAGGTAAGAGTTATTCAGAAAAACTATTAAACAAAAGAATTGAAAAAGGATTACTCACCGCAGAAAAACGCGATGCAATCCTCTCGCTCATCACACCTACGGATCAGGTAAATGATTTGCAAGATTGCGATCTGATCATTGAAGCTGTCTTTGAAAAAAGAGAACTCAAAGCACAAGTCACCCAGGAAGCAGAACCCATGCTTCGCCCAAATGGGATTTTTGCCTCAAACACCTCTACTTTGCCGATCTCTGGGCTGGCGCACGCATCGAGGCATGCGGCCAACTTCATTGGCCTACATTTTTTTTCACCCGTAGACAAAATGCCATTGGTCGAGATCATCAAAGGTGCGCAAACATCACCTGAGACACTCGCCCGGGCGTATGACTATGTCATGCAAATTGGCAAAACACCGATTGTTGTCAACGACAGTCGGGGGTTTTTCACCTCCAGAGTATTCAGGACTTTCAGGAACGAAGGCATCAGCATGCTGTCAGACGGAGCAGATCCGGCAAAGATAGAGCAAGCGAGCGTTGAGGTCGGTATGCCAGTGGGACCGCTTGCGGTCGCTGACGAAGTCTCAATGGCCTTATCGCTCTCGGTCACGGAGCAAACAAAACTGGACTTGCAGGCGGAAGGTAAAACCTATCAGCCACATGTCGCCGATACGGTGGTGGAAAAAATGGTGAAAGCTTTCAATCGTCCGGGCCGTGCAGGCGGCGGGGGGTTCTATGAGTATCCCGCCGAAGGTAAAAAATTCCTCTGGCCGGAGCTCTCCAGGCATTTTGGTGGTGGCACGCTCGACATTCCCTACCAGGATATGAAAGACAGGATTCTTTTTATTCAAGCGATTGAAACCATCCGCTGCATGGAAGAAGGTGTTTTAGAATCCGCACGCGACGCTAATATCGGCTCCATTATGGGAATCGGATTTCCGAAATGGACTGGCGGCGCAATTCAATTTGTCAACCAGTATGGTTTAGAAAAATTTACTTTGCGCGCCCAGGAGCTTGCAGCAAAATATGGGCCACGTTTTAACCCACCCGAGTTATTAATAAAGAACGCCAGCACTGGCCTTCGTTTTGAGTGAGACACACGCGATGATTCAGACAAAAGAACAACAAATTGTTGATGAAGCAATTACCTCTAGGCACTCTATGCGTGCATTTTTACCAACGCCTATCGCGCGCGAGGATATCGAACGTATGCTGGAGGTAGCTGCCCGGGCGCCCTCAGGTTCGAATACACAGCCCTGGAAGGCCTATGTTTTGACTGGAAACATCAAAACCCGTCTCTCCGATGAAATCATGGCGGTCTATCAGGACAAAGCAAAATTTGAAGCGCTGACTGAAGACTACCGGTATTACCCAGACATCTGGGAGTCGCCATATATTGAGCGCAGACGCAAGGTCGGTCTGGATCTTTACAAACTTCTGGGTCTTGGACGTGAGGACAAGGCAGGTATGCAAGCGCAACATGGCCGCAACTATATATTTTTTGATGCGCCCGTTGGCATTATTTTCACAATGGACCGAACGATGAATACAGGTTCCTGGCTCGATTTTGGCTGTTTTATACAAAGCTTCATGGTGGCCGCCAGGGCACGACTGATGGACACTTGCGCGCAAGCGGCTTTTAATCGGTTTCATCCTGTGATCAGGCAAGTCACAGGTATCCCGGAAAGCGAAATTGTGATCTGCGGACTGGCCCTTGGTTTTGCTGACCACACACGGATAGAAAATAGCCTGATCAGCGAACGCGAGCCTGTCTCTGGTTTTGCAAAGTTCCTGGAATAATGCTGCCGTGCAACATGAATTAAATTCAACTGCTATTGATAATTAATCATTTGCACTGAACCCATCGACCGATAAGAATCACCAGTGGTCTGGCATCAGCGCAAACTATTGATCTGCGAAGATGTCAGACACAACAAAAATAAAAAGGTTGATTCATGCATTCATTCAATGAGATCTCACGCCGCTACACTGCGAATAGAATTATTTCTGTCTCAGGCGCGCCTTACGATGGGCATGCGTTTCCAACGATGCTCGAGAGTCTGGCAAAAATAGGCGCTACGCACGTCGAACCTGCATTTATTGTGGGCTATACAGAGCCCTTTGACGAGTCCAGCTTTACTGACGCGAAAGCCACACAGTATGCGCGATGGCTACAAGATGCTGGCGTAGGTTGCTACGCATTTTCTTCCCATATAGATCTTGGACGCGAGGATGCAGTAGAAGTCTTTCGAGGTCGAATGGATTTCGCCAGAAAGATTGGCGCTCGCGTCATCAATACCAATGCCTCTGCCAGAAAAACAACCGAGCGGTTCCATCAAAATATTACAGTCCTCGCTCGTCATGCTGAAGCCCTTGATATGTGGATTGGTCTTGAAAATCCAGGAGATGGCTCTGACAATTTATTAAACGTCGCGTCTGACTCCGAGGCGCTGCTCAAGTCCATCGCGCACGAGCGCGTAGCGCTTAACTATGACGCAGGCAATACAGTGTCGCATCGCCCCACGGTCAATGCGACACAGGATGCTCTGGATGCAATGCCATACTGTCTCTACACCCATATTAAAGACGTCAGCAAACGCAAAGACGGTTACTTTTTTTCTGGTCTGGGGCAAGGCGATGTAGACTGCGGAAAAATTTTGCAACAGGTGGCCAAGACACCTCTTTGCCTGTCTATAGAAATGCCTCTGCGCTTGCACAGGAAACCTGATTCTCAACCAAGTCGACACGAACAAGCTGTGCCATTGGCAGAAATAGAAACTGCGCTCTCGCAAGCACTCAGCTTCGTGTCCAGGCACCTCGCTCACGTCTGAACCTGAAAAAAGGAAGCTCCCATGAATCGTGTGATCAATGATCCCGATCTGGTCGTGGAAGACATGCTCCGCGGCTGGTTACTCGCCCACCATGACAGCATTGCTGCAACAGATAATCCTCGAGTGGTCAAACGCATACAGGCGCCAGAAACGGGGAAAGTTGGCATCATCACCGGCGGTGGCTCCGGACACGAGCCGGCATTTTTAGGCTATGTCGGCGATGGACTCGTTGATGCCGTGGCGATTGGAGAAATTTTTTCTTCACCAACTGCTAAAAGTTTTCTTGATGCCATGAGACACGCAAACGGTGGCGCAGGTGTAGCGTGTCTTTATGGCAATTATGCAGGCGACAATATGAATGTGCGCATGGCCACTGAAATGGCTGAGCGTGAGGGCATTACAGTACGAAGCGTTGTCGCCAACGATGACGTCGCCTCCTCTCCCAAAGGCCAGGAAGATAAAAGGCGTGGAGTTGCCGGTGAAATTCTGATGTGGAAAGCAGGTGCTGCCAAAGCCGATATGGGTGGATCGCTTGAGGAAGTCATCGCAGTAGCTCAAAAAGCGATCGACTCCACTCGCAGCATTGGCATTGGCCTTTCAGCTTGCATTATTCCAGCGGTAGGAAAAGCGAATTTCAAGATTGAAACAGGCTTCATGGAAGTTGGCATTGGACATCACGGCGAGCCTGGTATCGATGTCCGGCCAACGGTGAACGCGCAAGAGATGGCCGAAATGATGCTTGCAGCGATCCTTCCAGATTTACCTTATCTCAGGGGTGATCGCGTTGCGGTACTTGTTTCCGGACTTGGTGCCACGCCCCTCATGGAGCAATACATCTTGTATGGCGAGGTCGCGAAAATACTCGACCGCGAAGGAATCGACATTTCATTTAGCCTGGTCGGTAATTTATTTACCTCGCTGGAAATGATGGGCGTCACGCTGACCGTGATGAAACTCGACGATGAGCTGCTCGCCTGCATGCAGCATCCATGCGATGCTGTGGGGTTGCGAATCAATGGAGTTCGCGATAGCAAAAGCTTTGATACGCGCGCCGCGTCGAGCGTCACACAAAAAGTAGCTGTACGTTCAGACAACACACTTATCTCAACCCATGAGATTACAGGTCCAAGTGTTGACCTGAGTCAAGGAAAAAATATTGTTCTGAACATGATCGATACGATTGTGCAAAACAAACAATATCTAAGTGAAATTGATGGTTTGATTGGCGATGGTGATCATGGCATCAACATGGCAAAGGGGTTTTCCGGTTGCGCACAGCGTTTGGAAAAACTCGGAGATCAAGCGCAGCACTTACCCACAGCCTTGAATCAGTTATCCCTGGCACTGATGGATGATATCGGCGGCTCGATGGGACCGCTCTACGGAAAATTTTTTGATGGCTGGGTTTCGGTACTGACCCCCTACTCCAGGATGGATGCTGCGTTATTCGGACAAGCGCTTGCCACCGGTATTGAAAACATTCAAAAAATGGGACAGGCCCAGCTTGGCGACAAAACCCTGATTGACACCTTACTACCCGCGCTAGAAGCCTACAACTCGGCGCTCACCGAACATGCCAGCTTTGAACAAGCACTGCAGGCAATGGCACAAGCGGCAGAAAAAGGTAAAGACTCGACTAAGAATTTGCAAGCCAAATTAGGACGCTCCGCCAGACTTGGTTCACGCTCGATCGGAGTGCTTGATGCCGGAGCGACCTCCTGCTGGCTAATCCTTCGCTCCTTGTCGGACTCCACTCAACAACAACTCGCCAGAGCAGATAGCTCTGGTAATCAATAACTCAAATCAATCAAGGTCATCATGAAACTTAGCCTCGGCTGTGACGAAGCAGCTTACGAATTAAAAATGATTATTAAAAAACACCTGCAACAAGCAGGCCATGAGATTACCGACATGGGCTGCCACGACGGTGCAGCGGTGCTTTATCCCAACATCGCTTTCGCCGTCGCGGAAGATGTTATCAAGGGCAACGCTGAACGTGCGATCCTGTTATGTGGAACAGGTATTGGTATGGCTATTTCGGCCAACAAAGTACCCGGCATTCGTGCAGCGCAATGCCATGACACCTATTCCGCCGAGCGAGCCAGCCGCAGCAATGACGCACAAATCATCACGATTGGCGCGCGAGTCGTCGGTCCGGAACTGGCAAAAGCAATCGTCGATAAATTCCTCGCGAGCACCTTCGATGGCGGTAAATCCCAACCTAAGGTTGACCTGATTTCAGAATACGAAGCGCGAAATTGAGGCCTGTGCGCTTAGGCTTTTTCACCTGAAAGCCTAAGCTTGTTCTTGCACAAAGGACCAACCAAAACTGCTGCAATGCAACAAAATTTCATTAGCAGTTTTTTGGTATCAAACTGTAAGCTCGGTGTAAACTACGCGCGACTCTTAGAGAAGTCATAAGAGTCCCTCGTTCAAGTCCACTTTCATCATAAAAAGACACTATGGATCTCTCACTCAATACATTTTGGATTCCACTGCTCCAAATTATCGGCGTCAATATCGTGCTGTCGGGCGATAACGCAGTTGTGATTGCGCTTGCAGCCAGATCACTGCCCCCCCTGCAGCAAAAGAAAGCCATTATCTGGGGGTCCGGCGCAGCTATTGTGATGCGTATCGCATTAACAATTTTCGCAGTCAAACTGCTGACTTTGCCCTACCTGAAGCTCGTTGGCGCAGCTCTGTTAGTCTGGATTGGTATCCAACTTTTAATGCCAGAGGATGGTGAAGAAAACATTTCTTCCAGCGACCACTTAATGACGGCTATCAAAACCATTTTGCTTGCGGACTTGGTGATGAGTCTGGACAATGTGCTCGGGGTTGCTGCTGCAGCCAAAGGTAGTATGCCCTTACTGATTATTGGTTTGGCAATCAGCATACCGCTAGTGATTTTCGGTGCTCAGATACTGCTTAAAATCATGGAAAGATTTCCAATTATTATCACAATTGGCGGTGCCTTACTCGGTTGGGTTGCAGGTGAAATGGCAGTGGGTGATCCAGCAATTAAGGAGTGGGTCAACGCGAATCTTCCAATTCTGCATACCGTAGGACCTCTGGTCGGTACAGCTATCGTATTGCTCGTAGGCAAGCTCTGGGGACGCAAAAAAGAAACTGGCGTTTAAACAGACGCTAGCGATCTAGCCTACTTCTGCTTAAAACCGCCTGAACTGGGATCAGTTCAGGCGGTTTTTTGTTGTGAGTGACTTGGGATTGTCAGGCTTGACCGCTCAGGTCACGAGCCCTATGGCTTTTCGTTTGTGAAGGTGGCCGCTCAACAAAACTCCGAGAATCACACCACAATCAAACAACCATACAAACCTTGAGGCCTCACCAAGATACTTCAGCACAAAGGGCTCAGAAAACATCATCTGCGCTGCAGTCCACGCGAGCACAGCAGAGCCTAGATAGATGATCTGAGGGAAGCGCTCAATCAGGCGTAAGACCATACCACTGCACCACACAACGATCGGTATACTGATGAGCAGCCCCAGCACCACAAGCAGAAAACTGCCCTGCGCTGCACCGGCGACGCCCAGAACGTTATCAACACCCATCACCGCATCAGCAATGATGATAGTTTTCATGGCACTCATCAGAGTGGCAGGTTGCTTGCTTTGACCATCCTGATCGTGCCCGCTTGCGTCGTCCGCGAGAAGTTTGAACGAAATCCAGACCAGCAACAAACCACCAGCCAGCAAAAGCCCGGGAATTTTCAATAGCCACACCACGCCTAGCGTCATCACAGAACGCACAACAATCGCGCCTACTGTACCCCAGACAATTGCTTTTTTCTGCTCTACGGGAGGCAATTTACGTGCAGCCATAGCGATAACCAGAGCATTGTCGCCAGCCAACACGAGATCAATCAAAATAATGGCACCGAGTGCCGAGAGAAACTCTAAAGAAAAAATGTCCATTGTGTTCCTTGCGCGCTCAGCCAGGAGGAAAAACCATGCGGCAACGATACGTCACGAGGCGAGCGCTGGGCCTTGGTCGGTAATCTGCCGCCAAGGTCTTGCCTGCAGAGGGTGAAAACTCACACACTCGACCGATGTGCCCGGTGACCGTAGTCACGTATTGACGAACACATCACCAGATGGATTGCCCATCCGGTCAGCTACTCCCCTTGAAAACACAGCACTTGAAAGCTGTGTTTTAGGTATATGCAATTACTTTAGAGCGCGGAAAGAAATTAGTCAATTTTTAGTAAAAAAACATATTTTTTTCTAAAAATAGAAGAAAACTTTATTCATAAGAACGATCAAAACGTGTTTCCCATGCTTCGATCTCAGCAATAGAAAGCGCATCGTTGTATTGAGACGAACTAAACATATGCTGGTCAGCAAAACCCGATACATTTCCTGCCGACTGCAAATGTGCCAAGGCTTGACTCATTGCGTGACCAAACACACCACGGGCCAGTGCGGGATAAATGGCAAGATCAATGCCTGCGGCCTTAAGCTGACTCGCATGCAAGCCGCGCAGTATTTCCCCCGCATCCATATTGATGACCATGGGTACCTGAACCTGATCTTTCAGATAGCGGATCTGTTTCAAAATATCGGGATTAGGTTTGAGTTCAACGAACACCACATCAGCACCCTGCTCTGCAAAGGCTTTTGTCCGTCGCACCGCCTCCTCCAGTCCCATCGCGCCAACGCAATCAGTGCGCGCAATCAGAACAAAGTCTGAATCACTTCTTGCAGCAGAGGCTGCGGCGATTTTTGCTACGGCCTCATTAAATTCAAGAACGGTTCTTTCACCCGGCATCTGCGCGCAACGCTTCGGTGAAATCTGATCTTCAATATGGATTGCAGCCACGCCCGCGCTTTCGAACTCTGCAATCGTGCGGCGCATGTTCACGACATTTCCATAACCTGTATCAGCATCGCATATCAGAGGAATATTGATGCAGGTTGCTACGCGGCGCGCGTGATCAGCAATCAGAGTCAGATCAACCAAACCCACATCAGGCAAGCCAAGTAATGAAGCCGATACGCCGTTGCCTGTCATATAGCAGGCTGGGAAGCCAGCATTTTCAACAAGTCGCGCACCATAGCCATCATAGATACCCGGTGCCCGGACTGCTTGGTCTTGGCTCAGCAGTGTTCTAAGTTGCTGGCGTTTTTCTTTTGCGCTCAGAGCTGTCATGCGAAATTCCAATCAGGATATTTTTGTAGGAAAGGGATTAATCCTCCCATCGACAGGATGGCGAGAATTTCACTGGGTAGTGGCACTGCGCTTTGAATGGGCTGCGAATCGATTTTCAGGACGCCCGAGGAAAAGTCAATCTCGAGCATCTGACCAGCTTGAATAGAACGCGTGTCGCATTCAAATAAGGGCATCCCATTATTAATGGCATTGCGGAAAAACTGACGACCAAATGAGCGCGCAACGATTGCCTGAATATTCATAGCGCGCATGACGTGAACAGCCTGTTCGCGTGAAGAGTTGATTCCGAAATGATCGCCAGCGACCAGAATACCGCCACCGGCCGCAGCAATATCCGCAGCGATTGTCGGTGCAAGCGCGTCAAACGCATGGGCTGCTACATAAGCAATATCCTTACCCGGGAGATATTTATTTGAGCAATTAATGTCAGTATTGACATCGTCACCCAGGATGAAAGCTGTGCCCGTTTTAATGAGCTTGTTTGAGGCGCTCATGCTGCAGACCTCCAGGTACCACCCGCTACAGTCCTGGGATCCGTGATGAATCCAGTCAAGGCCGAGGCGGCAACAGTTGCTGCTGAGCCTAACCAGATATCGGCGTTTTTGTTGCTCAGGCGACCTTTGAAATTACGGTTCGCCGTTGAAATTACGGTATCACCATCGCCAGGCACCAAATGATTAGTAATGCCCACGCAAGTACCGCAACCCGCAGACTCAAACGAGGCACCTGCCTCAGTGAGTATTTCGATCAGACCCTCCCGTAACGCGGCAAGGTAAATCTGACGCGAGGCAGGTGTAACGATCATACGAACGCCAGCTGCCAGTTTGCGGCCTTTCAACACCGCAGCAGCTTGCCGGATATCGTCCAGACGGCCATTCGTACAGGTGCCAATTAACGCAAACTGAATCCGCTGGCGATCAATGTCCGTCACGGAAACGATATCGTCAACCTCATGCTTGCGGGCAACCTGCGGCGCGAGGCTCGCGGCATCAATCACCACCTGTTTCGCGTAATGCGCATCCGCATCTGCATAGGTTGGCAAAGGCGTCTTGGCACCATGGGCACGCAACCACGCAAAAGTTTTTTCATCAGGCTCGAGAATAGCTGCCTTGGCGCCGAGTTCGGCAGCATGATTGCAAAGCGTCATGCGATCATCGATGTCCATGGCTGCGACAGCACTACCGACATACTCAATGGCGTGATAATTCAAACCTTCGGCGCCAAAACGACCCAGCATCGCTAAGGTGATGTCTTTCGCCCAGACCCCAGGCTGCAGCTCACCCCGTAACTCGACACGCACGGTTTCAGGCACGCGAAACCATAGCTTGCTGCTCATCATGACCGCCGAGACATCTGTGCCTTCGATCCCAGTGCCCAAGGCGTTGAAAGCGCCATACGTCACCGAGTGCGTATCCGTGCCCACCACCAGATCACCACACGTCAGATGACCGCCTTCAGGTAAAACCTGATGACAGATGCCGTCACCGATGTCGTAGAGTTTTGTACCGCGCTCTTTTGAAAAAGCGCGCATGGAACTGTGTATCTCTGCAGCTTCCAGGTTCGGAGGTGGGGAGTAGTGATCCAGTACCAGGGCTGTATTTTTTGCGAAAGGCAACATTTTGTCGCCAAGCTTTCCGATCATCTTGATCGTATTCGCAGCACGTGTATCGGTCACCATCGCGAAATCAATCTCAGCCACGACGACTTCACCCGCCTTGACTGAAGCTTTTCCAGCATGCCTGGCCAATATTTTTTCAGAAATCGTCGCGCCCATCATTGAACCTTAACTGTTATGCAATCATTCATTTTCTAGTCGCTCGAGTTTAAAGCTTGATACCTTTGACAACTTTGCCCCAGGTGTCGTATTCCTGCGCCACAAATTCGCGCATTTCTTTTTGTGAAGACGGATCGGGTTCCATTCCGGCGTTGAGCAACCGCTCAATCGTCTGGGGATCATTCAAGGCAGTCACAATCGCCTGATTAAGTTTTTCAACAATGGCCGCAGGTGTTTTAGCTGGAGCGATGAAACCGTACCAGTTAGTTGCCCGATAACCAGGATAGCCTTGCTCGGCGACGGTTGGCACATCAGGTAGCGCTTTGGCGCGCTGAGCGCCCGTCACAGCCAAGGCTCGCAACTTACCAGAATTCACCAAAGGCACGGCAGTTGGTGCGCTGGCAAAAACGGCAGTAATGTTGCCGCCCAGTAAATCCGTCATCACCGGCCCACCGCCCTTGTAATTAATATGCTCGGTCGTCATGCCAGCACTATTTTTAAGCAACTCACCTGACAAATGACCTGCACTGCCAATACCGGCCGAACCATAGAAAAGCGGTTTATCTTTGTCTTGACCTGCTTTGACATATTCGGCCAGGGTTTTAATAGCAGAATCCGAGCGCACGACCAGCACATTACTAAACGCCACACCGCCTGAAATCATCTCGAAATCTTTCAGTGGGTCGTAAGACGTGCCGCCAGGCATGTGGGGGTTAACAGTCAAAGAGCCTACATTGGCCAGGCCAATCGTATATCCATCAGGTGTTGCGCGCGCCACAGTTTCACAGGCTATATTGCCTCCCGCGCCGGCGCGATTCTCAACCACAACGGTCTGACCCAATAACTCAGACACCTTGATGGCGATCGTGCGCGCTGCAGAATCAGTCCCGCCACCCGGGGCAAAACCCACCACTAATTTGATCGGCTTAGTTGGAAATTTGCTTGCGTCAGATTGCGCCTGAACGTTTGAAAAACCAAGGGCAATGAGCATCGAGGCAAAAAAACTTGAATACTTGATAAATGATTTTGACATCACGAACCTTTTGAGCTGATTATTTTTAACCGTTACCACGCGACTGCAAGAGCGATTACGCACTCAGGATATGTCAAGATGCAATTGTGCGTCGCAACATTGCTTGCAAAGCAAAAGTTCAGTCGAGCTGAATTTTTAGAATTTCGTATGAATCTTTCATCAAGGGCTAAATCTGTGGTGAATACCTCAAATCTATTCTATAAACCCTCTCATGCATAGATATTTAGCGAAGATAAACAAGTTGAAAGCGACCGGATACCTGAGGCGATACCTTATATTACTAGCGCTACTTTGCGCCGTGACCGGTGTTCAGGCACAGAGTTCCACCTCGAACTATCCAGAAAAACCAATCCGCATCGTCGTACCCTTTGTAGCTGGAGGCGGCGGAGACTTTATTGCGCGCGCCTGGGCTGATAAGCTTTCAGAAACACTCAAGCAGCCTGTCATCATTGATAATCGCGGAGGTGGCAATACTGTTGTTGGCACCGACATTGTCGCCAAGGCAGCTCCAGACGGCTACACCTTACTCCTGGTGAGTCCTAGCATCGCCACTAATCCAACGCTGTTGCCCAACCTTCCCTATAAAACACCCGAAGACTTCGCCCCCGTCGGCTCAGTCATTACTTACGCCATGGGTCTTGGTGCCCGCGCAACACTTGAGGCCGAATCGCTTCAGGAGATGCTGCGTTATGCACGACAACAGCCTGGCAAACTTGCCATCGCGACTTCCGGGGAAGGCTCAGCTACAGATTTAGCCGCAGAACTATTCAAAGCAGCTACCGGCGCAGATATCCTGATCGTTCCTTACAAAGGAGCCGGTCAGGGCGTGCTCGATGTGGCAAGTGGCCATGTTGATCTGTTGTTCACGGGTATGTCTCAGCTAAAGCCTCATCTTGATAGTGGTCGCATCAAATTACTAGCCACCTCGGGCAAAAATCGCCTTAAATCTGCACCAGAAATCCCGACTATTGCCGAACAGGGCGTCTCTGATTTTGAGGCTGTAGTCTGGTGGGGCATACTTGCCCCGGCAGGTACACCAGAGGTGATTATTCAAAAACTTAATCTGGCTCTTGCCCAAAGCTTGTCTCATCCAGAGGTCACCAACCGTCTGGCAGTGATTGACGGTGAAGTCAGACTCTCATCCTCGAAAGAATTCGAGCGATTTTTAAAGGAGGAAATCAATAAATGGCGAAGCCTGCTCAAACCCTCTACGCAAAAATAATAGGGATAACATGAATCGTTGGAGTCACTGTCTTCGGCACTTATTGCAATGCGCTCTGCCATGCTTTATAGCCTTGATTTCAGCCCACGACGCAACGGCACAACCAGGTGTCTACCCTGAGCGAGCCGTGCGCATTATCGTTCCCTTTGCGGCAGGAGCAACGCTTGATCTGATGACCCGCGCAGTTGGACAAGCGCTCTCAACCGAAATCAGGCAACCCGTTATTATTGAAAATAAAGCAGGTGCCAGCGGAATCATAGGTGCCGAAGCCACGGTTAAAGCAGATCCAGATGGCTACACCTTCATGATGGCGCCATTTAGTGTTCTGGCAGTCAACCCCAGCCTTCATGCCAGTCTTCCTTACGATCCACTGATAGATTTTGCACCGGTGTCACATGTTGCAGACGCACCCCATATCCTGATCGCGAGTGCGGCTTTACCCTTCAAAACACTGGCTCAGCTCAAAACCTATATCAAAGACAATCCCGGCAAAGTGTCCTACGCTTCGGCCGGTGCGGGCAGTTCAGCCCACCTGGCTACCGAAGTCATGAATTTCCAGTACGGTATCTCTATGACTCACGTCCCTTATAAAGGCACTGCCCCAGCCTATAACGACCTGATTCCCGGACGTGTCGCCGTCATGATCGACGGCGCAGCCGCAGCCTTACCCCGTATCCAGTCAGGCCTGGTAGTTCCTTTGGGTGTCACCAGCGCAAAGCGCATCGCAATCTTGCCTGAGGTGCCAACTTTGGCTGAAGCGGGAGTTTCAGGCTATGAGGTCAACCCATGGTACGGCCTGGTAGCACCGAAAGGTACTCCGGCCGAGCGTATCCTGATCATGAACGCTGCGATCAAATCAGCGTTGAATACAGCGGAATTAAAAAAGAAATTCTCTGAAATGGGGCTTGATGCCGTAGGTGATGATCCCCAGACATTTGGTGCCTTCATGAAAACTGAAGTCGCAAAATGGAAACAAGTCGTTCAAGACTCACACGTAAAGGCTGACTAAATGAAACAAGATCAACGCTTGGCTGGCAAAGTCGCCATCATTATTGGAGCAGGACAAGAACCCGGCGAAACAATCGGTAATGGTCGTGCGGTGGCACAACGATTCGCCGAGGAAGGCGCAACACTGCTCTTGGTAGACATCAACAAAGCGCACGCTGAGGCAACCCTGGCAGCACTTGCCCCCTATCAAAGTAAAGCCTCGGTGCTGATTGCCGACATCACTAGCGAGGAGGACTGCAAAAAAATCGCCGCAACTTGCGTCGAGCGTTATGGCCGGATCGACATCCTGCACAATAACGTTGGACGCTCGCAAGGCGACCGTAAAACAGTGGATCTCGATGTTGCAGCCTGGGATGCCATCATGGGCTTAAATCTGCGCGCTATGTTCATGACCTGCAAACACGTCCTCCCGGTAATGATCAAACAACAATCCGGCAGCATTATTAATATTTCCTCAACCTCATCCCTGGCCGCACGCCCGACACTGACTTACAAAACAAGCAAGGGTGCGATCAACACCATGACACAGCACATTGCGATGGAAAATGCCTCTGCAGGTGTGCGGGCGAATGCTATTTTGCCCGGACTGATCGACACACCTATGGCTATTGAGCGACGTGCGCGCGAAACAGGTGTGCCGCGCGAACAAATTCGTGCGCAACGCGACAAACTCGTGCCGATGGGATACATGGGCTCGGCCTGGGATGTCGCAAATGCCGCGGTTTTTCTTGCCTCAGATGAAGCAAAATACATCACTGGCGTCTTACTCCCGGTAGATGGCGGACTACTTGTGAAACGAGGTTGAGCAACTTCATGAGCGACACTTTATTGATCGCTCTGAGCAAAATTTTATTAAATATTAATTTCGGTAGACTCTATGCGCAGCAAACTCTTTGTGCCTGGTTCCAGGCCTGAACTTTTTGACAAAGCTCTCGCTAGTCAGGCAGATGGTCTTTCATTTGATCTTGAAGACGCAGTGGCCGATTCAAAAAAAGACGAGGCCAGAAAAACGCTTAAACAATGGATGCAGATGCCAGCCGTCATCTCGAGCAACAAGTCCATCATTATTCGCGTCAACAGCATGGAGACGGAATACTTTTCAGAAGACATCGCCTGTGTTGTTCAAAATGGTCTCGATATTATTAATCTGCCCAAACCCGCAGGCGTGCAAGCCGTACTGCAGGCCGTTCAAGCTATCGAACAAGCAGAACGGAAAAATAACGTAAATGTCGATGGTAAAAAGCCAGTCAGATTACTGCTCAACATCGAAACACCCACGGCATTGCGCACGGCATTTGAGTTGGCGAGCGCCCACCCTCGCGTGATGGGCTTGCAACTCGGACTGGCCGATTTGTTTGAGCCCATCGCTATTTCGCGCCAGGAGCCCTTCGCCATTCGTTATGCCATGATGCAAGTCAAGCTTGCAGCTGCCGAGGCGGGTATCGAGGCCTTTGACGGAGCCTATGCTGATATTAAAAATACAGAAGGTTTCATCGCCGAGGCGCGATTTGCTGCGAGTATAGGTTTTGCTGGAAAAAGCTGTATTCATCCAAGTCAAATCACACTGACTAACGAAGCATTCAGGCCAAGCGATTCAGCCATTGCGCACGCGCTGAAAATTCTCGAGGCCGCACGCGAGGCAGAAGCAAAAGGAATCGGTGCTTATGTAGTAGATGGAAAAATGATTGATCCGCCATTTTTCAAAAGCGCACAAAAACTGGTAGCAACAGCAAAACGCCTGGGGCTGATCAGTTGAGGACAGAGTCGAGGTCAAAGTCGGCATATCTTTACCAAGCCTACAATTACGATGGCCTGGTGAAAATGCTTTGCTGGCTTATTGCAGTACTGAGCCTCTCTGCTCAGGGACTGGCGCAGGCGCAACAACCCAAAGCCTACCCTTCAAAACCCGTCACGATACTGGTGGGGAGCGCAGCAGGTGGCTCAAACGATACCTTTGCGCGCGCGCTATCCAAGCCATTACAGGAAATCCTTGGACAAGCTTTTATCGTCGAAAACAAACCAGCCGCAGGTGGCGTACTTGCAAATAGCATCTTGGCCAAATCTCCACCCGACGGCTACACGCTTGCAGTTGTCTCCTCGACCTTTACGACTGGCGCTGCAATACGGAATAACCTTCCTTACGATGCCTCGGAAAGCTTCACTCCTGTCGCGATGCTGGCAAAAGGCCCGCTATTGATTACAGTCAGCAAGCAAACACCTTTCAATAGCATTGAGGAGTTTGTCGCCTATGCACGCTTGCACCCAGGCAAATTAAACTATGGCAGCTCGGGTGTTGGCAGCATCAATCAATTCGCCACGGAATTATTCGCAGAGGCCGCTCGTATCAGCTTGACCCATGTGCCTTATAAAGGAATGAGTCCTGCGGTGACAGACTTGATCGGTGGTCAAATTGATCTGCTGATTGCGAGCGCGCCGTCGTTGCTCAGTCAGGTCAATAGCGACAAAATTCGAGGGCTTGCAGTGACAACAGCCGCCAGGTCTAGCGTTATAGCGCAATTACCCTCGGCCTCAGAGCTTGGCTATCCACAAAGTGCCGTTGACCTTTGGTGGGGAGTATTGGCGCCAGCCGGAACCGCGTCGATGATTGTTGACAAACTCAATCACGCAATCAATCAGGCAATCTCATCTCAGGCTATGCAGGATTTTTTCCTTAAGGAAGGCGCGAACGCTGCACCTGGCTCAGCTGCACTGTTCAAAGCGCACATCCAGGATGAAATTAAAAGATGGAAACAAGTTGCTCAGAAAGCCAACATCCAGGCAGATTAATTTATGACACAGTCACAACACACTCCACGCCCTGCAGATTCGACCAGGGATTCTTTACTCCCCCCTCGAACAGGCGCTAAAGGACCGCTGTCTGGTATTCGCGTGCTTGATCTTTCTGCTTATATTGCAGGGCCATATGGGTGTTCTTTACTTGCTGACCAAGGCGCTGAAGTCATCAAAATCGAACCGCCCGCTGGTGACAACCTGCGCAAATACCCCAGCACACTGGAGGCGGAGAGCCGAGCCTTTCTGGGCGTCAACCGCAGCAAGCTTGGCATCATGCTCGATCTGAAGTCTCCACAAGACCATGCCAAACTGATGAGTCTGATTAGTACCGCTGACGTGCTGGTGCATAACTTCAGACCAAGCGTAGCGCCTAGACTGGGCATCAGTCACACTCAGCTTAAATCAATTAATCCCGGACTGATTTACTGCGCTGTGAGTGGTTATGGAGAGTCAGGCCCACTCAGTGAAAAAGCTGGTTACGATCAAGTTCTGCAAACCATGACAGGCATGTGCGCGCTGCAGGGTAAAAAAGAAGGCCCTCCTGAAATTCTGTATGGCTCGATTGTTGACTACTATGCCAGTGCTCTGGTTGCCGCGGGCGTCTGCTCAGCGCTGTTTGAACGCTCGCGCAGCGGCGAAGGACAATTTGTCGGGATTTCGCTCCTGAGCGCTGCGCTTACACTGCAATCAGCTCGCCTGATCTGGGCAGAAAACGAAGGCCGCGATGTCGGCCGTGATATGCGTTCGGGCGGCATAACAGGACTGCATCCGACAAAACAAGGATATTTGTATATCTCAGCTAACACTGTGCATTTCTGGAAAGCGTTGTGCACAAAAGTTGGACTAGAGGCCTGGGTCAATGAAGAGCGCTACGATACAGTACGAAAACGTGCGCAACACCAGGGTGAAATTCTTCCAAAACTGCATCAGGCATTGAGTCAGCGCACAGCACTGGAATGGGAAGCGCATTTTGGTGAAGAGGTGCCTTGCTCAGCCGCAAGAACCATTGAGGATATGTTTGAACATCCTCAGGTACTAGCTCAGGATATGATCACTGAGTTTGAACACCCGGTCGTTGGTCGCTATAAAGGACTGAAGCGCACGATTAAATTTGACAGGACTCCTGGTCCCCATCCCTTCACCGCTCCCACACTTGGTCAACACAATCATGTCGTTGAACAGGAAATCGAACGCATACAAACTGAAAAACATAAACGATGAGCATCCCAAACACCTCCGGAACACAAGCTCCTAAACTCCTCGTTCCCGCAAATGCCTGTGATTGTCACATGCATATTTACGACTCAAAGTTTCCACAAGCTGCTGATGCCGCTGCCCTGCACGCAGCCGCTTCAGTTGATGAATACCGTTTAATCCAGAAAAGACTTGGAACGACGCGAACTGTTGTCGTGACTCCTCGGAACTACTACACCGACAATCGCGTGACGCTCGATGCCATCGAGCGACTTGGCCGCGCCAACACGCGAGGTGTTGCCGTGTTACGGGACGATGTCAGTGACGCCAGCCTGCAAGCATTACATGAAGGTGGAATCAGGGGTATTCGCTTTTCCCTCTACACCCCGACCAATGCGGCGGCGACTTTCGAGATGGTTGAGCCGCTTGCTGCGCGAATCAAAGAGTTCGGCTGGCACGTCCAGTTACACTGGACCGCCGACCAGATCGCAGCGCATGAAGACATGCTCAAGCGCATCGGGTCTACGATTGTTTTTGATCATATGGGACGTTTGCCTCAACCAGCGGGCGTCTCGCACCCTGCGCACGCGATCATCAGACGCCTGCTCGATCAAGGTAACACCTGGGTCAAGCTCTCGGGCCCTTATCTCGACACAAAGCTTGGCCGCAAGGCCAACTACAGCGATATCGATGAAGTTGCAAAAAGCTGGATCGCAGTCAACGAAGACAGAATGGTCTGGGGCAGCGATTGGCCCCACCCCACTGAGCAAGACAAACCAGATGACGCCGAGTTAATGGACTTGCTTGGACGCTGGACCGACGACAGCACCATTATCCAGAAAATCCTCGTCAGTAACCCTGAAAATCTATATGGTTTTGAGTCACACTAGCTCGACGCAATAAAAAACCGTGAGGTGGTGGTCTCACGGTTAGCTCAACACCTGTAATCTGAAATATTTCAACCGCGACGAGCCAACACGCCACGCAAGCGTTGAGCAGACTCTCGCAACATAGACTCGGTAGTTGCCCAGTCAACACAGCCGTCAGTGACCGAACAGCCATATGTCATCTTGCTCAGGTCAGCCTGGATGGCCTGATTGCCTGCGACCAGATTCGACTCAATCATCACTCCCACAATCGATTCGTTTCCCGCCACAATCTGACTCACAACATCAGACATCACCAGAGGCTGAAGCTCTGGTTTTTTATAACTATTGGCATGAGAACAATCGACAACGATATTAGGAATCAATTTGGCTTTTTTCATTGCCTCCTGGGCGAGGGAGACCGAAACCGTGTCGTAATTAGGGCGGCCATCGCCGCCTCTGAGCACCAAATGCCCATAGGGGTTACCGGTAGTGTGAACGATTGAAACCTGACCATCGCCATTGATACCCAGGAAGCGATGAGGTCTGCCAGCCGAAAGGATTGCGTTGATTGCAATTGAAACATCGCCATTGGTACCGTTTTTAAATCCCACAGGTGTCGATAAACCAGAGGACATTTCACGGTGTGTTTGAGACTCTGTGGTTCGGGCGCCAATCGCACTCCAACTGATCAGATCACCCAGATACTGTGGAGAAATTGGATCGAGCGCTTCAGTACCCGCAGGCAAACCCAAAGCATTGACTTCAAGCAAAAACTTGCGGGCGAGTGTCATACCCTCGTCAATTCGGAAAGAATCATCCATATGCGGATCATTGATATAGCCCTTCCAACCCACAGTCGTGCGCGGCTTTTCAAAATACACCCGCATCACGATCATCAGTACGTCCGAAATTTCGTCGGCCAGTACTTTGAGTTTTCGTGCGTATTCAAGACCCGCGATCGGATCATGAATCGAGCAAGGACCAACCACCACAAAACGGCGCGGATCCTCTCGAGTCAGGATTTTGATCAGCTCTGCACGACCTTTTTCAACAGTTTGCGCCGCTACTTCGCTCAACGGCAGCTGCGCCTGTATCTCATCAGGCGTAGGCATGGAGTGAAACGCAGAAATATGAAGATTATCAATAGAGGGGTGCAGAATGGAGTTTGTCATAATGGATAACAGAGGAAAATAGGCCTGAATGCTGGTTTTCTTTATTTTAGGCTGTCTGCGAAAACAATTCTTGTGCAATCGCTTTATACACAGCCGATGACATCGGGAAGCTGCATCTAATACACTTAGGGCATGAACGCGAACAGAAGAATTGCTCATCTGGATATGGATGCTTTTTTTGCATCCGTCGAATTATTGAGCTATCCGGAACTACGCGGCCAAGCAGTCGTAGTGGGTGGCAGAAATGCGGCAGTGACACGCTCTGAGTCGAATGGACAGCATCAATTTACTACGCTGAACCGCTACACCGGCCGTGGCGTTGTAACGACCTCTACCTACGAGGCACGGGCTCTGGGTGTGTTTTCTGGAATGGGACTGATGAAATCAGCAGCTCTCGCACCAGAAGCTATTTTATTACCTGCTAATTTTGAAGCCTACCGACACTACTCTCGTCTCTTTAAAGCGGCGGTCGCTTCGATCGCACCCCAAATCGAAGATCGTGGAATTGATGAAATATATATCGACCTCTCCGATATTGCAGAGGAGACTGAGACACTCGCCAGGCGCATTAAAGACGCTGTATTTCAAGCAACCGGCTTGAGTTGCTCGATCGGAATCTCACCAAACAAACTGCTCTCAAAGATTTGCTCTGATCTGGAAAAGCCCAATGGCCTGACGATTTTGGAACCTGATCAGATTCAACAGCGCATCTGGCCACTGGCGGCAAAAAAAATCAATGGCATTGGGCCGAAAGCTAACGAAAAACTCGCAGCACTCAATATTTATACAATCGCAGAACTTGCCGCTGCGCCTGTTGAATTACTTGTCAGTCATTTTGGTCGCAGCACAGGTGCATGGCTCAATCAAGTCGCGCACGGGATTGATGACAGGCCAGTTGTCACCTCCTCAGAACCAAAATCACTTAGCCGGGAAACGACCTTCGAGCGTGACTTGCATGTGAAACACGACAAGGCCTTGCTAGGCGAGGTGTTTACCAAACTCTGCGTCAGGTTGTCGGAGGATTTACGACGCAAAGGCTATGGCAGTCGTACGATCGGAATCAAACTCAAATTCGCCGATTTTCAAGTGATCACTCGGGACATCACCCTGCCTGCGGACATTGTTGACGGCGCCGACATCAGAAAAGCTGCGGGCGAGTGCCTGAAACGCGTACCACTCTTACAACGAATCCGCCTGCTGGGCGTTCGTGCAGCCAGTCTCTCACCGCTTAGTACAGAGCCTGCTCCCTCAGCCTATGAGCAAGTAAAACTACCGTTTTAACCAAGCAGGATAGGCCTGTCGTACGAGCACAATTAAAAAATAATCATCTAAATATATAAAAACTCCTCTTTCAACCAAAACGTTATAAGTAAAGAAAAAATGAATCTTTGACCGACTTGCACCTAGGACCTAGTCTAGAGTGTTCAAGAATCTAGCCAGGTCTGTCATGTATCAACCCAACACCTTCGACACTGCACGTCTTAAAGAGCGCGCCTCTCAGTTAGCCGGTCAAATTCAGCGTAACAAGCAGGGTTTGCTGAGCGATGACAATCTCAAACCACTGCGCCTACAAAATGGCTTGTACATCCAACGCCATGCCCCGATGCTGCGCATCGCAATCGCCTATGGCATGCTCAATAGCCAGCAACTTCGGGCTCTAGCACAGGTCGCTAGAAAATATGACCGCGGCTACGGCCATCTGACGACCCGCCAGAATATGCAGTTGAACTGGATTTCCCTGGATGACACACCCAAAGCATTGGCTGAACTGGCTGAAGTGGGCTTGCACGGTATTCAGTCAAGTGGCAATTGCCTGAGAAACATCACGAGTGACGCGCTAGCGGGCATTGCTCCAGATGAGATCCTGGACCCGCGGCCCTATGCCGAACTACTTCGTCAATGGAGTACCTTTCATCCTGAACTCTGTTTTCTTCCAAGAAAATTTAAAGTCGCGCTGACAGGCACCCCTGAGGATCGGGCATTGGTTCAGGTTCATGACTTAGCCTTTGAAGTGGTTGAGGCCTTACCTGAGGCCGTTTTCCGTGTCAGGGTCGGTGGTGGTCTGGGTCGCACCCCGATTCTTGGTCCAGTATTGAAAGAAAGACTGAGCTGGCAGGATCTGCTGACCTACACTCACGCAGTCATGCGGGTCTATAACGAACTGGGACGTCGGGACAACTTAACTAAAGCAAGAATCAAAATTCTTGTTCGAGCAGTAGGCATTGAAGCTTTCAGTGCGATGGTCGAAGACGAATGGTCGAGACTTCGCAATGGTGTGCACAAACTGACTCAGGACGAACTTAATCGTGTCAAACAAGCTTTTATTGAACCTGACTGGTCCCGCGGCCAGATACTGCCTGACCTGAACAAACAGTTCGATGGTCAACAAAGAGAGCAATTCACTCACTGGCTCAAACGCAACCGCCTGGCACATCGACAGTCTGGCTATGCAGCAGTCCTGATTCCGCTAAAAGACACCAAACGCGCGCCGGGTGATGCAACGAGCGATGAGATGGATGAGATCGCGGCGATAGCCGACAGATTTAGCCAGGGCTATATTCGAGTCAGCCATACACAGGATTTTATTCTCCCCGCTGTGGTTGAAAGCGACCTGCCCGCGCTCTATCAGGCGTTGCAAGCCATCAACTTACACCATGCTGTGGGTGGCTTGATCGGAGCAATGGTCGCATGCCCAGGCGGTGATTTTTGTGCACTGGCCAATGCCCGCTCCATTCCCGTCGCGGAGGATATCGCAAGCCGTTACACCTCCCTGGATGCCCAGGAAAACATCGGTCCACTTGACTTGCGCATCTCAGGCTGCATGAATAGCTGCGGCCATCATCATGTAGGACATATCGGCATACTTGGCGTTGATAAAGACGGAGCTGCGTTTTATCAACTGCTGCTCGGTGGCCACTCTGGTCATGGCGCCCCGGCTGCATTGGGAACAATTATCGGTCGCGCCTTTGCTGAAGATGAGATCGCCGACGCGGTTGAAGAAGTTATCGATTGTTACCTTGAGCATCGCCACGCAGGTGAAACGTTTCGCGAGACAGTCGCTCGTCTGGGCAAAGAGGTTTTCGCCAAAGCTGCAGACACGGTGCGAAAACCTGTATTGCGCTCGGAGTCCGAGTCAGAGGATAGCGAGCTCGGAGCTTCAGCATGAAAGTTTGGCTTGTCGGCGCAGGCCCGGGGAATCCAGAGCTGATGACCCGCAAAGCCTGGCGCATCTTGAGCCAAGCCGATGTTGTCATGCATGACGCACTGATGGATGTACCAGGCATGAAAGAGGCGGCTCCCGAGGCAAAATGGGTGGAGGTTGGTAAAAGAAACGGCCAGCCTTCGGTTGAACAAACCTTTATCTGCCGTGCACTGATCGGCTATGCCAAGCAAGGTTTGAAAGTCGTGCGCTTAAAAGGTGGTGATCCAAGCATATTTGGACGTGTCACCGAGGAGATTGAAATATGCCGTGCGAACAATATTGAAGTTGAAATGATCCCTGGTGTAACCGCGGCCTGCGCTGCTGCTGCAGATCTGCAGGTCAGTCTGACACTGCGCGGTGTCTCCAGAAGCGTTGTATTTGCTACACCTCGCGTTGGACGCCGGGAAACAGCGCATAACAGCGAGTGGTTAGCAGCCGCTCACGCGGCTCAAACTACCGTTTTGTATATGGCTGGAGAGCAAGCTGCACAGATTTGCCTTAGTCTGATTGAGGCAGGAAAACCTGCCGACACACCGATCTGTATCGTTGAATCTGCCAGTCGCAAGGGGATTCGGCTGAAATCCACACTAGCTGAAATCGGACGCATCGGCTTGGCTCACTGCAGCGGTCCGGTCAGCTTACTCATCGGCGAAGCTCTCTCACACGCACAGATTGAAAACACCCAAGCCTGCCCACTTAACACGACTAGCTCTGTAACAACGGCTGAAATCTCCTCGACGCCTACATGCGATGTCGCATTTGGCTGAGCGAAAACAGGAACAAAAAATGAACGCATCGACTCCTAAAGAATCATCAGTAACGGCTTCAATACTCATTTTTGATCTATCGGGTAAACGTGTTTCCGAGATCTCGCCACCAACCCGAATCATTGAGCCCGCTCAACTAATCGCCTCAGATAGCGGTCACTCCATGACTGAAAAAATCCAGCAAATCAAAGACGCAACTTCAGAGGATGAGGTGATTGGAATCAAGTTCGATAAGTTTGCTGATGGTCGCTCTTATTCGATTGCAGCCCGACTGAGGGAGACTGGCTATTCTGGGGCACTACATGCTTTGGGAGATATCAATCAAGAGTTGGTGTTCATGCTCAAGCGCGTAGGTTTTACACACTTTCATTTGCCTGATCCAGGCACAGCAGAACTGGCACAGCACATATTGGAGCCCTTTGCGGGCTTCTATCAGGCGGCGCAGGATGGCTCCCATGCACCTTGGCAAACAGCTTGAACGCGTTTATCGTTGAGTAGTGGTCGAGATTTGTGTGAGCTCGGCCGCAGCAGCAGTATCTGCAATCAAGCTCACAGCATAGACCATACAACCGATCGCGATGGCACGATATATTCGCTGTACGTATTTTTTTGTTTCCATCACAAGCCTCGCATATTCAGGTCAACACGTTTGTTCTATTCAATTAGAAGAAACTGCACCATAAATAGCATCGTATCGACATCTTGCTGGAAACTGAACGATCTATTTCTTATTTCCTTATTGCTTATTAGCTTATATAAAAAAACATAGAATAAAAAAGCATAGTTTCTCGAGAGAACAAACATGCGACTTAAGCGCTAGTGACTGTGCTGCTTAAGTAAGAAAGCTAAAGAGGCCAGACAGTTAGCGCGAAGCGCTTTTAACCCCGGCTTCGAGGTCGGATTTAATCTGCAGTTTGACTGCGTGTACGTGCTCTTTCATGAGTTGTTCGGCTCTCGCACCATCGCGCAAGAGTATGGCGTCGAGCAACCGATAATGATCATCGTGGCTGCGTCTAACCCAGGAAAAATCATGCCACAGAACATTTCTCTCAGAAGATAAGGGTGTATTCCTGCAACGCAGCAGCATCTCTTCGAGCATAACGTCATCTGCTGTCGTTAAAATTATCTGGTGAATTTGTACATTGATTTCACCAAACGGCTCACGGTCTGAATCCAGCAACACACCACGCGCCATAATGGCGTCAGCTTGCGCAAGCGCATCCCGAAAAACAACCTCATTTGAAGCAGACATGCCTTTTTCTGCCGCAAGTCGGGCTGCCAGTCCTTCGAGCACGCCCCTGAGATCAAAAATAGCGATCAGACGTTCGGGATTAAGTGTTCGAACGCAATACCCCCGATTGGGCTTGTACTCAAGCAACCCCTCAGAGGCGAGGCTGTGCAGGCCCGCACGCAAAGGGGTGCGAGATACTCCCAGTCTTTCTGACAAACTGACTTCCTGAAGCTTTTTTCCCGGTGCCAGCTGACCAGACATAATCTCTGCCCGCAAAATGTCGGTCACTGACTGCGCCAGAGTCATCGTTTCAGAAGATGTTTTCAAGCTCGGTTATCCATAAACTAAAACATCAGAATTATTTAATTTCAAAGCATTGTATACAAAACTGACTATAAAATTAAATATACTGCTAAAAATTAGTTGAAAATTAATATTTTGGATACATTTTTATTGACAAGTCAAAAGTCAGATCCTTACACTCACTTACACAACCAAAGCTAACAAGCAACTGAGTATCCCTAATCACCCAAGGTTTTACCCAAGGCTGCAAATCAAATGACGACCACACAACACGATGTAGACAACGCGATTGAGCGTATCTCGGATGACCACTCGGCACATTACGAGCCCTTTGGCTGGCATCACTGGCCACAGTCCCCCTGGTTTTCTTATCAGTTTCGTCGTGGTTTAGGTGAGTCACAAGAAGGTGGTGGCGCAGTCAGCGAAATTTTTCAGGCTGCATCACGCATTGATCCGACCAGTGAAGAAAGCTGGCATATTGAGTGGAAACGCATAGCAGATCGCAACTTTGAACGCGCCAAATCGGAAGAGCTTTTGGGGCATATCCGTACGGCCATGAACTGCTATATGCGTGCAGCGGACTACTATCGTCAGGCAGAGTTTTTCTTGCTCCCTGACGATCCAAGGCGCCTGGCTACTTTCACCAAAATGGAGGAGTCCAGTCACGGTTTCCTCAGACACCTGAGCCCAGCCGGTGAAATTCTGAACATCCCTTACGAAAATGGCGCGACACTGCCCGCTTATTTCGTGCGTGCGCCCTTTCCGATTGAAAAACAGCCCGTACTGATTTGTATGGGTGGTCTGGATTCCATTAAAGACGAAATGTGGTTTATGCAAGCGCACGGATGCTTGCAACGCGGCATCTCTGTCCTGATGATAGACGGGCCTGGCCAGGGTGGTGCATTGCGCCGCCAAGGACTGGTTAATCGCCCCGATACTGAAGTACCGATTGGATACTGCATCGACTACCTGGAAACCCGCGCTGATGTCGACACCTCAAAAATAGCGGTCTGCGGCTCAAGTCTGGGTGGCTATTACGCGGCGCGCGCTGGTTGTTATGAGCATCGCCTTGCAGCATGTATTTCCCATGGTGCAGTTTTTGCCATTACTGATATGTGGGGCAACGCTGCCGAAGATCACGGTTTAGCAACTCATATCAAATGGGTGTTCGGTTGCGACAGCATGAAATCCTCAATGGAAAAAGCGCGCGCTTTCACCCTCGATGGCCATCTGGAAAATATGAAATGTCCCTACCTCGTGATGCACGGCGGACATGATGTGTTGACAGTCACGCAGGCTCGCAAAGTCTACGATTATGGAATTTCCAAAGGCGTGGATTGCACGCTCAGACTGCTCGAAGCAGAAGAAACCGGCGCCGAACACTGCCAGCATGACAATCCCACCATTGGCCAGGAGATCCTGTCTGACTGGTTAGCGGATCGGTTTGGCATTGACCAGGCAAAACTGCTCAAACTTTCTAATCACCCACTCATATAAAGAGCATCCGCCACAATCGGGTTCGTAAGGAAAAGAAATGAATTTTGGTGTTGATAAAGTACGCGCAGCGATTGTTGCGATTGACTTGCACCGTGGTCATTTGGATATGAGCGTAGCAACCATGCCAGCTACGCAAGAAATATCAGATCAAGTGGTAAGCGCCAATCGCGCGCTGTTTGACTGGGCACGTACAAAAGCCATCCCGGTCATTCACCTCGTGACGCAGTACCGTGACGCCGAGGAAATCCGCCTTAATGCCTTTTGGCGCACGCGAGCCGAGGATCCTGACAATCCACGTAAAAATGTTCTTAAGCACAACATTATTGGTATGCCAGGCGGTGAAATCATGTCTGGCTTGCTTGATGCCAAGCGCGACTGGATTGTCGATACTAAAAAGCGTTACAACTGTTTTGTCGCGACTGACCTTGAGCTATTGCTCAAATCGCACGGCATCAACACGCTGATCATTACTGGTGTCAATACCAATAGCTGCATTCTCTCGACCGTCACGGCAGCATGCTCGATGGACTATGCAGTCATCGTACCGAGTGATTGTGTCAATACGATGGATCAGCCAGCGCTTCATGATGCTGCATTGCTTTGCATCCGGACTGCCTTTGGCTTTGTGATGAGCTCGGCAGAAGTCATGAATCTGCCTGATGTACAAGGGGAAACCCTTTGATCCGGGCATGATAATTGCTTTAGATTTATGATGGATTTTAATTGCAACATCATTTCACTCGGCAGCCCTCAACTGCCGAATCAGAATCAGTAACAAGGAGTTCAGAGCATGCCCCAAACACCAGGCGAACGCGCCACATACTCAGCGATTGTTGATCGTCCGGCACTTAAACTGCCCGACAACAACAAAATTATCGTCTGGTCGATTGTCAACCTCGAGGTTTGGGATATAAATCGCCCGATGGCCCGCCAAGTATTACCTGCACCAACGGGAGTCGCGCTTCAACCGGACGTTCCAAACTGGGCCTGGCATGAATATGGCATGCGTGTTGGCTTCTGGCGTTTTAAAAAACTGTACGACTCGCTTGGTATCAAGCCTACGCTTTCTATCAACGCGCGCGTCACGGTTGATTATCCGCGTGTAGCGCAAGCCTGCCTGGAGGCTGGCTGGGAATTCATGGGTCACGCTTATGAACAAATGCCTATCCATAAGGTCGAAGACCAGCAGGGCATGATTGAAAAATCTCTCGATACGCTTGAAAAATTTACCGGTAAGCGCCCTGTGGGTTGGCTCGGACCAGGTTTGACACAAACGTTTGAAACACCTGATTTGTTAAAGGCCGCAGGCATTCAATACATCGGCGACTTTCCCTACGATGATGAGCCTACTGAAATCCAGACGGCGCATGGCCCGCTCGTCACCCTGCCTTACAGCGTAGAAAACAACGACATCCCGATGATGATTGTCCAGCACCACGAAGCTGCCTACTGGACGCAAAAATGTATCGATACGTTTGACCGCTACTATCTGGAAGCGCAAGAGCGCCCCAAGATCATGGCGATCGCCCTGCATCCCTATATCAGTGGCCAGCCTTTCCGCATCAAATATCTGGAAAAAGTCTACGAACACATCAACAAACATAGCGACGTACTCCACTGGAATGGCGAACAGATTCTGGATTGGTACAAAAAGCAACCTAAAGGTTAAGCCTCGATGTCATTCACGCTGTTTCAGATATTCAACGGACTAACGTTCGCCGCCTTACTGTTTTTGGTGGCGAGCGGCTTTACGTTGATTTTTGGGTTGATGCGAATCGTCAACCTTGCGCACGGTGCGATGTATTTGATGGGTGGCTATGTTGCCTATGCTGTCGCCACGCACTCTGGGAGCTTTATTCTCGGAGTCGTAGCCGGTGCGGTAGCGACTGCACTGATGGGATTGGTCGAGCAATCCCTGCTACGTTTCGCCAAAGGCGTCGAATTACGTCAGGTGCTGATGACGCTTGGCCTGGCTTTAATTATCGATGATGCAGCTCTGGTGATTTTTGGTGGCGATACTTTTAGTATGCCAACACCAGATATTCTCAAGGGGCCACTCGAGTTTTTCGGCATGACCTATCCAAGATACCGCCTCTTTGTGCTGCTGGTCGGTATCGTGATTTTCATTTTGCTCTGGTTATTGATGAATCGCACCAGACTCGGCGCTCTGATCCGAGCAGGCGTGGACGATGCCGAAACAGTCGAGGCGATGGGAGTCAATATCCGTCGCGTCTTCGTGATCACCTTCATGCTTGGTATGGCACTGGCTGGTATCGCAGGCGCCTTGGGCGGTGCGTTTCTGTCGCTATACCCAAGTGCCGATTCGGAAATCCTTGTCTATAGCCTGGCCGTGGTCATTATTGGTGGACGAGGTAGCTTGGCTGGTGCCGCAGTAGGCAGTCTTGCGGTATCCATGCTGTCCACATTCGGACAAGTCTGGTTTCCAGAGCTGTCCTACTTCGTGATTTTCGGACCGATGGCGTTATTGCTGGCCTTTAGACCAACCGGCCTGTTTGGTCGTCCAAATTAAAACAAGGCAGATTTTATGATTTTGGCCTCAAAAACGACTTGGACTGTCTTTATTATCGCAGCCCTTTGTGCCTTACCGGCTGCCTTGACAGGCTACCAGACCAGTCTGGCAACGCTGATTCTGATTTATGCATTGCTCGCCATGTCGATTGACATCATGGCCGGCTATGCTGGTCGAACACCTTTGTGTCATGGTGCGATTTTTGGCGTAGCAACTTATGTCGTCATGTATTACGTCACGACAGCTGGCGGCAGTCCATGGCTGGGGATGGTCTATGGCATAGCCACCGCAGCAGTTGTATCCTTTATCTTCGCCATGCTCGCTGTCAGAACCTCTGGCGTTTATTTTCTTTTGCTCACACTTGCCCTCGGCATGGTGATCTGGGGTGTTTGCCAGCGCTGGACCTCTGTGACTGGGGGTGAAAACGGTTTGCGCGGTACAGTGCGTCCGGACTGGTTGCTCGATCCAACGCGTTTCTACTTTTTTGTTCTCGCTGTCGGACTACTCGCGACCTTTGCCATGTGGCGCTTTGTGAGTTCACCCTTTGGTTTGTCATTAAAAGGCATCCGTGAGAGCGAGTCACGCATGAAAAGCCTGGGCTACCAAAGCACACGGCACCTGGTAATTGGTTTTGTGTTTTCAGGAATGATGGCTGGCGTAGCAGGTGTGATGTATGCGCTATTCAATAGTTTCGTCAGCCCTTCTTCTGTTGCACTGGCACAGTCCGTGAAAGGTCTGCTGATGGCGATTATCGGTGGTGTTGGCACGCTCTTTGGCGGCATTGTGGGTGCGGCAGCAATCATCATTCTTGAAAATGTGGTTAGTTCCTTCACAGAGCGCTGGTCGATGGTTTTAGGATTGTTATTTGTATTCACCATGATCTTTGCCCCGGAAGGCATTGTTGGTAAATTTCGAACATTCAAATGGTTTAAAAAGTCGGTTTAAGCTAGTTCAGCAGTCACATCTTCTTTTACATACGTTTGCAAATACTCTCAGGAGAGCATGATGGATCGTCGTACCTTTCTAGCATCTAGTGCGGCCCTCACAGGTCTTGCTGCACAGGGCTCGTTTAATCAGGTGCTTGCCCAAGGCACTGGCCCCATCAAAATTGGTTTGCTCACGCCCCTGACGGGCGTTGTGGCTTCTGGTGGAAAAGAAATCGTTGAAGGTTTCAATTTATATTGGAATCAGGTTGGCAAGAAAGCCGGCGGGCGCGATATTGAAGTGTTTGTCGAGGACGACGGCTCAAACCCCGACATCGCCTTGCAAAAAGCACGCAAGCTCACCGAACAAACCAAAGTCGATTTTCTGGTGGGTGACTTACTGGCCAACACTGGCTTGGCAGTTGCCGAGTACGCCAAAACAGCTGGAATCCCCTACTTCATCCCGGTGATCGCAGCCGATGACCTGACCCAGCGCAAACGCATCCCTAACGTCATTCGCGTTGCCGGCTATACGGCGAGCCAAATGCCACGTCCTCTTGCGGACTATGCCTACAAAAAACTGGGCTACAGGAAAATCATCACCATCTCCCAGGACTACACCTTTGGTCATGAGCAGTGTGGCGGCTTTGCGCAAATGTTCACCGAGCTCGGCGGACAGATCATCGCCCAGCACTGGAACCCATTAAATACCCAGGACTTCAGCCCCTACCTGGCGCAGATTCAGTCGGCAAAGCCCGATGCGGTGTTCGCCATGGAAACTGGCGCAGACGCCACCCGCTTTATTACGCAATGGTCAAACTTCGGACTCAAGGGCAAAATCCCTTTGCTCGGCGCGCAAAACTTCACCGATCAGTCCGTCATTCGCACCATGGGTGCTGAAGGCGAAGGCATTATCAGCTCGGCGCACTTTGCAGAAGGCAACGATGCGCCAGCTACGAAAAAATTCGTCGAGGAATACCAGGCAGCCTACAAATACCTCCCCTCGATCTATGGCTTTGCTCACTATTCGGCGGCCCTATGGATTGCAGAGGCCATTAACGCGGTCAAAGGCAACGTCGAAGATCGCCCAGCTTTCCTTGAAGCCATCCGTAAAGTAGCCTTAACCAATTCGCCACTGGGCCGACCTGTCAAGCTCGATCAGTACGGCAACCCGATCTATGACATATACATTCGCAATACTGTGAAACGTCCTGACGGCAAGCTCTGGAATGTGCCGATCGAAACCTACCCCGAGGTCACACAGTTCTGGAAATACGATCCTGAAACCTATATGAAGCAGCCGTCTTACTCGCGCACATTCCAGGGTATCAAGGGTTCGTAATTCCAAAACGCACCTTTTATCAACGACTTTAATATAGGCTAAACAGGCTGCGACGAAACCTTCTCGCAGCCTGGGCTGATAGATGAACCAACCACTTCTTCAACTCAAGAGCGTCGGCATTCATTTTGGTGCTCTCAAGGCAGTCGATCAGGCAAGCTTGCATCTGGCGACGGGTGAGCGCGTGGCCATCCTGGGCCCCAACGGCGCGGGCAAGACCACGCTGTTCAACGCCATCACCGGAATGACTCCCGCTAGCTGCGGACAAGTCATGCTCGATGGGCGCGACATTACAAAAGCATCACCCGAGTCACGCGCTCAGTCGGGCATAGCGAGAACCTTTCAGATTACCAATCTTTTTTTCGGACTTTCAGTAGAAGACAACCTGTTGCTAGCCACACGAGGGCTGGGAAGCACTAAATTCAACATGTGGCGCAGTGACCGTGGCCTGGGCAGAGAGCAGGAAATTGTCCAATCGGCTCTGGAAAAATGTCAGCTCCAGGCAAAGCGCAAATTGCTCGTCAAGGAGATTTCCTACGGTGAGCAGCGACAGCTCGAGTTGGCAATGTCGCTGACGAGTTCTCCGCGCGTCTTACTGCTCGATGAACCTGCAGCTGGACTCTCACCTGCGGAACGCGTGATTATGGCTGACGTGATTCGCAGTCTGCCTCAAAGTCTCTCACTTATTCTGATCGAACACGATATCGAGCTTGCGCTCGGACTCGTTGATCGCGTGATTTGCATGTACCAGGGAACGGTGTTGGTTGAAGGCAAACCAGATGAAATTCGTAACAACCCCCAAGTCCAGGAAATATATCTAGGAAAGCCTCGCCATGCTTAAGGTTACGGATCTCTGCTCCTCCTACGGTGAGGCTAAAGTTCTTGATCGGATCTCCATGCATGTTGCAGAAGGCGAGATTGTCGCGCTGCTTGGCAGAAACGGAATGGGCAAAACCTCGCTCGTGCGTTCAATCATGGGTTTGGGGTCGCCGCGGGTGAACTCTGGGAGTGTGAAATTACACGACGAAGAATTAACAGGACTACGCTCCTTTGAAATTGCCGATAAGGGTATAGGTTACGTTCCTCAGGGTCGTCGTTTATTCCAGTCGCTCACTGTGCTGGAACATTTACAAATGCTGGCTCGCAAAGATCCGCATGCCTGGACAGTACGTCGCGTCTTCGATGCTTTTCCAAGGCTCGAAGAGCGTAAACATCACCGTGGTAATCAGCTCTCTGGCGGCGAACGCGGAATGCTTGCGATTGGGCGTGCGCTCATGACTGGCCCGCGTATCATCCTGATGGACGAGCCCACTGAAGGTCTGGCGCCGGTCGCTGTTGAAAATGTTGAAAATATCCTGGCTACCCTGCGTAAAGAAAGGCTTGGCATTTTGCTGGTTGAACAAAACCTGTACAGTGCCATGGCTGTCGCTGATCGCGTCTATATTCTCGAGACCGGTCGGGTCGTCTGGGAAGGTCTGCCTGCCAGTTTAATGGCGGATCAAAACATACTCCATCAATTTTTGGGTATTCATTAATCAAACCCAAACAATCTTTCAAGGACACAGGCAAGCGGCATGAACGACTTCGAAGAATTAGATCTGGTCGCTGCGGCCACAGCTATTGCAGATAAAAAAATCAGTGCTATCGAATTGGCCCAATGGTCACTGACCCGCATGGAGACATTGGGCAAACAATTCAACGCTGTTTTTCGTATCGACCATCAACAAGCCATGGAGCGCGCGCGTGAGCTTGATCGGATTCAGGCGAAATCGGGAGTAATCGGACCATTACATGGTGTGCCTCTAGCTCACAAGGACCTGATCGAAGTCGCAGGCCTTGAAAACCATGCGGGATCTAAAATCCTGCGCGGTCATATTGCCAAAGAAAATGCCTGGGTCATCGACGAGCTCAATGCGGCCGGACAAGTGAATGTGGGCTCCTTGCACATGTGCGAATTTGCAATGAGTCCAACCGGATTCAATGGCCACTATGGCCATGGTCTTAACCCCTGGAATCCAGCCTACACTTGCGGCGGATCTTCGAGCGGCTCAGGCATTGCTGTAGGCGCGAGAATTGTGTTTGGCTCCCTAGGCAGCGATACAGGAGGGTCAATTCGCCATCCTGCGGCCATGTGCGGCGTCACGGGTATTAAGCCCACCGCGCGTCGCGTCAGTATCGAAGGCGTATTCCCTTTATCTAAAACACTTGATTGTGTGGGCCCACTTGCCCAAACAGCCCGCGACTGCGCAAGGTTGCTCACTCACATCAGCAGACCGAACCCGAGCGATACCTGGTGCACCAGCACACCAGCGCAAGATTACGAGAGCGCGCTGACGGGTGATCTCAAGGGCTTGAGAGTAGGTATTCCACAAGCTTATTATCGCGAAAACCTTGATGCTGAAGTTGCTTCGGCACTTCAGACTAGTCTTGAAGTACTCAAACAGCGTGGTGCCGTGCTCGTTGACGTCTCAGTGCCTGATATGGCCCGTCTGAACACACTGGCGGGTATTGTGATGACTTCGCAAGCTGCGGCGTTGCACCGTGAATGGCTTGAGTCACGTCCGCAAGACTATGCTGATCAGGTGCGCGCGAGGATCGAGCCCGGTTTCACGCACTCAGCCGTCACGTATGTTGATGCAATGCGATTTCAAAAGGCCTTGACTGACGAATATATTAATGTCTGTCTGAAAGATTGTGATGTCATCCATATCCCAGTCTTAACTGTCCAGACACCCACGATTGCGTCGACCACCTCAGGCGATACGCAAAGTATTCTCAAATCCATCGCTCATCTGACTTACGCAAACAGGGCTATTAACTACCTGGGATTGCCGGCAATCAGCGTACCAGCAGGATTTTCCAGCACGGGCATGCCTCTGGCTTTCCAGCTTGTCGCACGTCATTTTGACGAAGCGACCCTCTTGAAAATCGCCGATGCCTACCAGCAAGACACCCAGTGGCACCAGCAACGACCCAACGTCTAAACCCTCTCATCAGCGGAAATATCAAACATGTTTTTTACCTGCACAGCAAGCAATCATGAATTCTGTAGTCATGGGAGTGATGGCAACCCAGCACAAAGCCTCAGGGATGCGGTGAATATTGCCCTTGATCCAGCCCCAAAAAAAGTAAAGGCTGCCTCGGGCAAGCGTTTTAATGTCGACATGCACTGCCACTACCAAAACAATGAAGTCGCCGCGATGGCCGCGCCTCTGAACCCTTTTCAAAAAGAGCCTTCGATCATCTACGCAAATCAGATGACCCGTGAGGTCAACATGAAACAAATGAAGGACCGTGCGAACAAGCTTTCAGATATCGCTACCCGGCTCACAGACATGGATCGTATGGGCATTGATATGCAGATTGTCTCGCCCTCGCCTTCCCAGTACTACTATTACGCCGAACCTGATTTTGGTCTGGAACTATCGCGTGCGAGTAATGATCGCATCGCTGAGATCGTCGCGTCGACACCGGACCGTTTCGCTGGGATGTGTACTGTACCGCTGCAAAATCCAAAAATGGCTGTCAAAGAGCTCGAGCGTTGCGTGAAAAAACTTGGCATGCGCGGCGTTGAGATTTGCACCAACGTCAACGGTATCGATCTGGCGGATAAACGTTTAGGTCTGGATAAGTTTTTTGCCAAAGCACAAGAACTCGGAACAGTGATTTTTATGCATCCGATGGGTTTTACTCATGCGGATCGCATGACAGAGCACTACTTCAATAACATCATAGGAAATCCACTCGAATCGACACTGGCCGTCAGCCATCTGATTTTTGGCGGTGTACTTGATCGTTTTCCAAAGCTGAAGTTTGTTGTCGCACACGGTGGCGGCTATCTTGCCCATTATCGTGCTCGCATGGATCATGGCTGGAAAGCACGTCCAGACTCGAGCACCATCATTAAAAAGAAGCCCTCCTCCTATCTTAAAAAGTTTTTTTTCGACACCATTACCTTTGATACCGGAATGCTTGAGTCGCTCATTGAACTTTACGGTGCCAAACATGTTTTGTTAGGCAGCGATTATCCCTATGACATGGCCGACGACACTCCGGTGCAATCTGTGCAAAATGTACAGAATCTGACAACGGGTGATCGTCAGCTGATTTTAGGTGGCAACTCAGCCCGTTTGTTTAATCTTCGCAAGCGCTGATTACCAGTTCATTTTTATTTTTTCAAGGTCTTAGCGTGGCAGATCAGGCTTTAGTGCAATTTTCAGTGAATGGTCAAGCTGTAGAGATTGAACTCGATACGGATACCAAACTTGTTTATGTTCTGCGCAATGACCTTAAATTGAAAGGGACACGCTTCGGCTGCGGCACGGGCCATTGCGGCAGTTGCACGGTGTTGGTCGATGGCCAGGCCATGCAAAGCTGCGATACGCCGCTGTGGTCTATCGCAGGAAAAAATATCACGACCATCGAAGGACTCGGTTCACCGAGTAGTCCCCATCCCATCCAGTCCTCATTCATCGATGAGCAGGCCGCACAATGCGGCTACTGCATCAACGGGATGATGATGACGCTGGCAGGATTGCTGGAAAAAACACACAACCCCAGTGATGCGGAGCTGCTCGCAGCGCTTGACCGTCATCTTTGCCGTTGCGGCACACATATGCGGATTCTGAAGGCGGCACGTCAAGCGATCGACTCACTGAAGGAGTCCAAAGTATGAGCGCTGAGCAAAAAATCGAAGCACTCAATCCGGATATTATTCAAAACCCCAAACTATCTCAATGGCTCAGCATCGACGCTGAGGGCATGATCTTGCTGCGCGCAGGTAAAGTTGAACTAGGTCAGGGTATCGGCATCGTTCAACTGCAAATCGCCGCCGAAGAGTTGGACGTACCCATTACGGCTCTTCGTCTGGTAGCCGGACATACCGCCGTTTCGGTCGATCAAGGCTACACCTCTGGTAGCAATTCGGTGCAGATCGGCGCGATGGCATTACGTCAGATCTGCGCGCAGGCGCGTCAATTGTTTATCGATGCCGCAGCAAAAGTATTCAATACGCAAACCGATCAAGTCCGACTCACCGCGGGATTGTTCAGCGCAGGCCACACAGAGCAAACACTGACCTACCTTGACCTGGCTCCAAGGGTTGAGCTCGATGTAGCAGCTACGAATAACTTCAAAAGCAAAAAACATACTGAGCACACAATTTCAGGGCGAAGTGTCAAACGCCCCGATTTAAATAAAAAATTATTTGCAGCGGGCTTCATTCACGATCTCGAACTCGAGGCAATGCTGCACGCAAGAATCGTGCGCCCTCCTTCATACAGTGCTTTACTGATTGATTTTAATGAGAACGCTCAAGCGACAATTCAAGCGATGCCGGGTGTGCGTTGCGTGCTTGTTTCCGGACGTTTTATCGGGGTCTGCGCAGAGCGTGAAGAGCAAGCGATAGCTGCAGCTGCGGCGATTCGCGCACAAGCGAAATGGAAAGAAGACCCATCGCTGCCGAATGAACATCCCGAGCAAGCCTGGCTTCGCTCCATGCCAGCGCAAGACAGTATGGTGCAAAGCCCATCCCAACCAGTACAGGTTGCGGCACAGTCTATCGAAGTCAATTATTCAAAACCCTTTATCGCCCATGCATCAATCGGTCCGTCTTGTGCACTCGCCCACTGGGTTGATGGGCATTTAACGGTCTGGACTCACGGTCAGGGCAGCTTTCCCATGCGCAGAGAGCTCGCCAATCTATTTGATACCGCGACAGACAACATCACAGTCATCCATGCCGATGGTGCGGGCTGCTATGGTCACAACGGGGCAGACGATGCCGCTTTTGATGCAGCAATGCTTGCAAAAGCCGCAGACGCTCCCGTCAGGCTTCAGTGGTCCCGTGAAGATGAGTTCAGTTGGTCACCTCACGGCTCGGCCATGTCGGTCCAGATTAATGCCGGGATCGATGCAGCGGGAAAAATAGTCCAGTGGCAGCAGCAAATCTGGAGCCATACGCATGTTCAGCGACCAGGTATGGCCCCTGGACTTAGATGTCTTGCTGGCATTCACCGTGATCCTCCTGCGCCACAACTGCCCTGGACAGACTTTGCTTTGAGCGCAGGCGGTGGCGGTCAACGCAATGCAATACCGCTCTACGATCTACCGAACAAGCAAATCGACTACCACTTGATTGCTGAATCGACCTTACGAAGCTCTGCCTTACGCGGGCTCGGTGCCTATGCGAATGTATTTGCGATCGAATCCTGCATGGACGAACTGGCCGAAATCGCTGGGCAGGATCCTATTGAATTCAGACTCAATCATTTAACTGATTTACGGGCAGCCGAGGTATTGAAAACTGTCGCACGGCAATCTGACTGGCATAGCGTTCACGTGACGGCAACTGACACAGAGGTCAGTCGTGGTCGTGGGATTGGTTTTGCACGCTACAAAAATAATGGTGCCTACTGTGCCGTAGTTGTTGAAATCGAAGTCACCGACCGAATTGTTCTGGACAAGATATGGGTCGCTGTCGATGCCGGTGAAATCATCCATCCGGATGGACTGATTAATCAAATCGAAGGCGGTGTCCTTCAGGCCGCAAGCTGGACCTTGAAAGAGTCACTACATTGGGACCAGACGCGCATTACGACGCAGTCCTGGGAGGACTATCCGATTTTAGGGTTTAACGAAACGCCCTCTGTTCTGGAGGTTCGCTGCATCGCTCAACCCGAAGCACCGCCTCTTGGAGCTGGGGAGTGCGCCGCAGGTCCTACCGCCGCAGCGATAGCAAACGCCTTGCATCAGGCGATTGGCGTAAGAATGCGAGACCTGCCCCTTACACCAGAGCGACTTGCCCAGGCGGTGATGCAGGCTTAAGATTGAGCGATAGAATAATTCACAAGAGCAAGAGACAACAGGAAGCACCCCTTTATGATCGTTACGCCGACACAGCTTACGCTTGGCGCTCGCATTGAGGCGCTGGACTTGTCATGCGAACTTTCTGAGGATCAGATTGATCAATTAATGTTGCTGCTGGGTCAATACGGTGTGCTCGAATTTCCAGAGCAAAATCTCTCTACAGAGCAACTTAAAAATTTCAGCCAGCGTTTCGGCAAACTCTACATCAGTCCTGGCGGTCGCGCTCAAGCCCCAGGCTTTCCCGAAGTCATGATCCTCTCGAATATGACCAAAGAGGGTCAAGCGCTTGGACTCAAGGATGCGGGCCAGTCCTGGCATACCGATATGTCTTATGCACGCATGATCGCCTTAGCCAATGTTTTATATGGCACGACAATTCCACATCGTGAGGGGTTGCCGCTGGGGGATACACAATTTCGTAATATGCACAAAATTTACGAAGACCTGCCCGCTGAGCTGAAACATACTCTCGAGGGTAAAACCATTACGCATGATTTCAATAAGTTTTGGGAAATGATGCGCCAGAAACCAGGCAATACAAGGCCGGCTCTGAGCGAGGCTGAAAAGAAAGTCCGCATCCCGGCTATCCACCCAGCTTTTCTCACGCATCCGATTACAAGAAAAAAAGTACTCTACGCCAATCCCGGGTATGCAATCAGAATTAATGAACTGTCACAAAATGACAGCGACGAGCTCCTGGACTATCTGTTCGAGTTTCAGTTACAGCCCCAATATTTGTATGCGTACAAATGGAAAAAAAACTCTGTCCTGATGTGGGATAACATCGGCACCACACACAATGCTGTTGCAGATTACGGACCTGAAGAGCATCGCTATATCCAGCGTTGTCAGGTCATGGCGACACGTTTGTTTGGTGAGTCCGGCACCTCGGATCCAATTTACTTCGAGCCTGCAGGAGACTGCCCGTGAGGCAGTGGGTTTATTTCTTATTGCGCTGTATAGGTTTAGTCTATGGCGCGATGACAACAACTGGCATGACGGCTCAGGCGCAGACCTTCCCGGACAAACCGATCAGAATGATCATCGCCTACGCCCCAGGTGGTGGAACAGACATCGTTGGCAGACTGATCGCTCAAGAGTTATCGCAAATACTTGGGCAGTCCGTTGTGGTCGAGAATCGTGCGGGCGGTGGCACACTGGTTGGAACCGAAACAGTGAAACGAGCTCCCGCAGACGGCTACACCTTACTTTTCGGAACTAACGCTTTTGTCATCACACCCTTGCTGCATGACAACCCAACCTACAATCCGCTCAAGGATTTTGAGCCGGTCGCGCTCACCACAATTCAATCGCTCGCCTTACTACTTGCGCCGACTGTCAAGTTTCAGTCAACCCAGGAACTCATCGCGTTCGCCAGGAAAAATCCTGGGAAAATAAACTTTGCATCGTCTGGCAATGGCTCTGCACAACACCTGGCCGGGGAGGCTTTTAAAACGGCGGCCGGCATCGAGATCATTCATGTACCTTACAAAGGCGCAGGCCCTGCACTGATCGATTTACTGGCAGGACGTGTTGATATGACTTTTACATCGCTGGTCGGCACCATGGAGCATATCCAGCAAAATCGACTCAAACTGCTCGCGACGACAGGAATAAACCGTTCCGCTGCGGTTCTGTCGACCCCCACCGTCGCCGAGGCTGGTCTGACTGATTTTCAGGTCTATACCTGGCAAGGGTTACTTGCGCCTGCAGGGACGCCTGCAGCAGTCATCACAACACTAAACCGGGCGGTACTTCAGGCGGTACATTCAAAGAAAATAACCGATACACTTGCTGCTCAGGGCATGGAAGTCAAAACAAGCTCTCCAAAAGAAATGGGGGAATTGCTTGAGCGGGAGTCCGAACTTTACAAAAAATTACTGCAACAGACGCAAACAACAATTAATTGAATTTTTTTGAGAGACAAAAATGACTGTTAAAGACAAACGTTTTCCACAAATCACACTCGAAACCGTCGCGCCACAATCGCGAGGCTTAGCGCAGGAGATTCTGGATATTTCAAGTATCGGCCTTGGCGGCCCCTACAATGTCATGTTACGTAGCCCTGAATTTGCTGCACGAATGAAGCACTTGCTTGATTATCTGCGCTTTGGCTCATCACTGCCAACCAGGCTCAACGAGTTCGCCATCCTGATTCAAGCCCGTTTATGGACCTCGCAGGTTGAATGGTTTGCACACTACCCGATCGCGCTCAGAGCGGGTTTACCCGCCTCAGTGGCTGATGATTTAAAAGCCAATATCCGTCCTCGCAACATGCAACCCGATGAAGAAGTGGTCTACGACGTATGTATGACGCTCACCAAGCAATATGAAATCAGCGATGAACTCTTTAACCATGCCAAGGCTGTGCTGGGCGAGCAACAACTGGTCGATCTGGTTGCCGTCAGTGGAACCTATGTCACGGTAGCCATGCTGTTAAGTCTTGGCAATGAGCCGTCACCGGCCGACAAACCTCTGCCCTTTCCTGAAAAAGCGCGCTAATAAAAACGTCTGGTGTGTTCTAACACCCCGCCCGGTCGATTTGATTAGGCGGGGATGTGTAAATGCTCAGCAGGTAATCCTCCCTGATGGCGAAGATGCGCCTGCTGGTAGGCTGCTTCAAGATGACGAGTCGTCAAGGCTGTGTCAAACAATGGTGCTGTCAACCGATTGTGATCGAGCCTGTCTCGAAGTGCTCTGAGCCGCTCTGGATCCTGAGCTAGTGTGATCGCTAACTGCTCAAACGCTGACGAAGTAGTAGTAATCAACTCCGGCAAGCCGACAGCTTTTAAAAGACTCGCAGCAACCCGACTCGCAAAGCTTTCTCCCATGCAGGTCAAGACTGGCAAACTTGCCCATAACGCGTCGCTCGCGGTTGTATGAGCGTTATAAGGCAAACAATCCAGAAACAAATCAGCGACACGATGTCTGGCTAAATGCTCGCTCAGAGGCATATGTTTTGCGAAAACCAGGCGAGAGGATTCGACCCCGCGGCGCTCGGCTTCAAGTTTCAAATTTGCAGTGGTCACCTCGCTTGCGCCCATCAGCCACAGGACACTCCTGGGTACCGATTTCAAAATCCGCATCCAGCTGTCAAAACTAGACGGCAAGATTTTGAAGTGATTATTAAAGCAGCAAAATACAAATCCAGAATCTGGCAAACCCAGCTCTCGCCGTGTAAAGACCTTATCTGCGATATGGCGCTTTCGGTCATTGGCCTGATAGCTATGTGGCAAGTAAATTACTTTTTCTGAATAAAAGTCCCTGCTTTTCTCAGGAATCAGTATCTCGTCGGCAATGATGTAGTCGATATATTGCGCTCCCATAGTGCCTGGATGCCCGAGATAATTAATCTGCACAGGCGCCACACCCGCAGCAAACAAACCAGGACGACAACCTTTGGTCAAGCCACTGAGATCAACGGCAATATCAAGCTCGCACTTTTTAGCCAACTCGATGACCTCTGCATCCGGGCGAAGGCGCACGTCATGGAAATGTTCGAAAGCTTGCTCCAGCCTTTTTCGCATCCAGTCCTGGGTATCAGGACCACTGGAAAACGCATGAATTTCAAATCGATCGCGAGCATGTGCTTCGAATACCCCGGCGATCAGGTGCGCCACAGGATGACTCCATAGATCAGCGGAAAAATATCCGATCCTCAAGCGCTCATGCTGAGATCTTCTCTTGATATTTTTGCTGCTTGTGGACTTCGAATGTTTGTCCTGGATCCATATTTGAGCCGCTTTTTGCTGCATGGCGGGATCATCTGACAGGGCAAGAAAAGGAAATGGTGGACAGACTTTTTGACCTTGCCTGATATCGGTGCAGAGTTTCTGCAAGGATTGATCAAACTGAGTCCAGTCACACAAATGCATTTTCAGATTAAGGCGGGTACCAGGCAAATAAGCAATATCGGTCTTGCATTTAAGCGCAGCATCATAGCTTTGCACCGCCTGATCAAACTTTTTGCATTCGGCTAAAGCATGTCCGCGATTATGATGTGCGTCGGTATAGTCTGGCGCGATAGCAAGCGCCTGGTCATAGCTGGCTATCGCTTGATCCCACTGCCCAATTGATTTAAGTAAATTGCCACGATTGAAGTACGCGCCTGCGTAGCGAGGCGAAAGCATAATAGCCTTGTCATAGCTCGCCAGGGCTGCATCAATACGACCCGCCTTTTGTAAAAGATCACCCCGATTGTTATGCGCTTCGGGATAATTCGGATCCAAGGCAATCGCTCTGTTGTATTGAACCAGCGCTTGCTCAGGCCGGCGCATATCCTGCAAAACATTACCGTAATTATTCCGCGCGCGCGCGTCATCCGGGTCTATGGCAATTGCTTTGGCCAGCAAGGTTGCTGCCCGCTCCAGCTTACCCGTCTGATAGGCAAGTACACCCAGCATATGCAAGGCATCAAAATGCTTTGGCTGTTTTTTTAAGACACTTTCATACAGGACGCGTGCCTCATCGAGCTGGCCATGCTGATGAAGTGTTAAAGCTTGCTGAAACTTCATCGCTGTAAATTAACGATCACGCACTTTTAATTTGGTGTAGACCGTAT
>Ga0208105_1000010_pt1 | contig 152399 bp, 145 predicted proteins | sample CryBogCBE16Jul07_FD_184574 | JGI IMG/M metagenome (GOLD analysis project Ga0208105, IMG submission 184574) | Freshwater microbial communities from Crystal Bog, Wisconsin, USA - CBE16Jul07 (SPAdes) | ecosystem: Environmental > Aquatic > Freshwater > Lake | place: Crystal Bog, Wisconsin, USA... | reverse complement strand
CTTGGCGTCTGCACAAACAGACCGGATATAAGACTGCAACCACCTTTACTGTCGAAATCAAATATTTCTTGCCAAACCGGGAGGCGTTCATATAAGACAACTATGGTTCCAACTTTGTTTTTACAGCTCAGAAATTTGGTTCTATCCGTTTTTCTTGGCCTTCTGCCAATGATTGACGCACTTGCACAGGCTTTTCCTAATAAACCAATGCGACTGGTGGTGCCCTATCCGCCCGGCGGCGGTGCTGACGGTAACGCACGCTCACTCGCGCAACCTATGGCCGCGCTGCTTGGACAACCCATAGTAGTGGAAAACAAACCTGGCGCAAGCGGCATACTGGCTGCGAATACCGTGCTGCAATCCCCTGCAGACGGCTATACGATGCTTTTTGATACCTTTCCATATGTAGTCAATGCAGTGTTGCACAAACTACCCTTTGATCCGATCAAAGACCTGCTTCCGGTTTCTCAGGCGATCAATATGCCACTTATTCTGGTGGTTCCGGCTGATACGCCGTTCAAAAGCGTACAAGAACTGATCACATACGCCAAAGCCAACCCGGGCAAGTTAAATTACGGCTCGTACGGGGCAGGCGGCGCAGCACATCTGGCTGCTGAACTGCTGGCGCGCGATGCGGGAATCGACTGGGTGCATGTACCCTACAAGGGCGGTGCGCCAGCGATGGCCGATGTTCTGGCAGGCAGACTATCTGCCTACTTTACCAATCCGATTACCGGTCTCGCGCATATTCAGTCAGGCAAAATCAGAGCGCTAGCCACGACAGGTGCAGAGCGTATGAAAATATTGCCTGAGATACCTACGGTGAAAGAGATTGGTTATAAAGATTTTGAAGTGGTTGAATGGAACGGTTTTTTTGTGACGGCTGGCACACCGCCTGAGGTCATCGAAAAACTCTCCGAAGCCGTCAAGCTGGCAACCCAGCAGCCAGAAGTTCAAAAACGCATGGCGGCGCAAGGCGTTGAACCAGTCGGAAACACGCCAAAAGAATTTGGTGCGTTTCTACAAGGTCAAATCGAAAAATGGGGTGCACTCGTTAAGAGCAACAATATACGTGCAGATTAAAGAGCAAACCCTGACGCTATTTTTTCAATAGCGCTATCGCATTTTTTCAATATCCAGATTTAGTTTACCCATTACGTTAATCAAAAATAATCACTCAGGAGAATTCAGCATGCGCATGAACAACGTCAAAAAACTCTGGCGCGAAGGCAAACCCGCAATCGGTGCGTGGTTATCAATCCCTCACTGTTTTTCAGCCGAAGGCATGGCCCATACCGGAGTGGACTGGCTATGCGTCGACATGCAGCACGGCTGCATAGACTATTCGGATGTTGTGCCGATGCTGACAGCGATTTCAACAACCAACGTGACACCCTTCGTGCGAGTGCCCTGGAACGAACCCGCCATGATCATGAAAGTACTCGATGCGGGTGCCTATGGCGTCATCGTACCGATGGTCAGCAATCGTGAAGAGGCCGAACGCGCTGTAGCAGCCTGCCGTTATCCGCCTACAGGCATGCGCAGCAACGGGCCGAATCGTGCCATGTATTACGGCGGCCCAGACTATCAGAAACATGCTGACCGTGAAATGGCCTGCATCGTCATGATCGAAACACCAGAGGGCATCGAGAAAATGGAAGAAATTATTTCGACACCTGGTCTGGATGGCGCCTACATTGGACCAACCGACCTTGCCCTGGCACTTGGACTGCCACCGGTGATGGATAATGATGAGCCACTACATGTCGCGACCGTTAACCGCATGCTTGAACTTTGCAAAAAGCACAACGTGATTGCTGGCATGCATACCAATAGTTCAAAATTTACCCAACGCTATATTGATCAGGGCTTTCAGATGGTGATGCTGGTCAGTGACCGTGGCGCCATGACGAGTTTTGTCAAAGCCGAAGTTGCCCGTCTGACAGGCTGGACACCTGCTACGCCCACTGCAGGGCAAGGCAGTGGCGGTTACTGAAGCCTGCGCGACAGGAAGTATGACGCTGTCGTACAGGAAGACTCTGTAGGACCATTTTTCGGCACGGTTACTGAGGCGCTCACTCGCCCAGTAACCGCAGCATCGACCGAAAGTCAGACCAGTCCAATCTCACCGTGCAAATCTATTTGTTTATTTCTTTTTACCGGTTGCGGGCACAGCCGAACCCGCTTGTTTCCAGGTCGTTAACGGCTTGGTGTAGTTTTTCAGGTTCTGTTGAAAATTCTCCGCCTCTCTATAAGGCAGCAGGATCTTCTGCTCTGCGGCACTCATAATCACTGGTCTGTTAAACGAAGGATTGAGCATAATAAAATCCGGCTTGGATATTTCAGCCAGCTCAAGCACCACGTTGATATCGATATCACGCGTGACATCAATCACCACAAAATACGGTGCATAGGCCAAGGGTGGCAAGTTCACGCCATATTTCTCGGGGCGCATGATGATTTCTTTATAACCAGCGATCCAGATCAGATAGTCTCTGACCGATTTTGGTAACACGAGATTCTCATAGGACGGCTTGATGTTTGAGGCTTTAGCTTTCGCAACAACACGCGTGACATTGCCTGGCCCCCAGTTGTAGGCAATAAGAGCGAGTTGCCAATCACCAAATACCGTGTAGAACTCCTGCAGCAGGTCAAGCGCACCCTGTGTCGAGCGCATGATATCTCTGCGCTCATCTTTAAAGGCATTCTGTGCCAGGCCGAGATGCTTACCCGTGCCGGGCATGATTCCCCAGATGCCGGCATGATGCAAAGAACCTTTCTGGATCGGGCTATAGCTACTCTCAATCAGCGGGATCAAGGCAATCTCTGTCGGCATCCCTCTGGTGCGTAATTCCTGGACGATATAGAACAAATACAACGAGGCACGATCCAGCGTGGGTTGTAAATGATAGCGTCCGGAAGCGTAACGTACAGCCTGCTGATGCACAGCCGATGCGTTCATTTCGGGAAGTTTGAAGCCATCGCGCATCACCTGCCACAGACTATCGGACGAACGCGACGGTTCAGTGGCGGCTTGACGCGCAGCAACAGTGTCCGTCAACTCGGTAATATGAAAATCTGTCTGGTTGATAAATGGTGACTGAGTTTGCACAGGAGGACTGACTGGTGCACACGCGCAGAGCAGCAACGAGAGAGCACACGCACAGGCATGCCGTAGTCGAAGCCGGACTCTAAACGAAGTCACCATGATCAGTGCAACTTATATATTTTTAACTCTGCAAGCACAGCGCATTAAGAGTAATTTAACGTCGTGATATTTTATTTGAAAAACAAGCTATCGTTGTATTCTTTCGCACAATCAATCGGTCAGGAATCAAATCATGCTGTCATACTGGATGCAAACCGTTTCAAATCAAAGCGTTCTTGAATTGCGCGAAATTGCTCGCCCCACTCCAGGGCCAGATCAGGTTTTAGTGCAATTACACGCTGCGAGCCTTAATCGTGGTGAATTCGTCATCGGTCATGGTCTGCATAAAAGTGGCGTCGCCAACGCGATCGGCATGGAAGGCGCGGGTGTCGTTGTAGAACTCGGCAGCAATGCACGTGGAATCAAAATCGGTGACAAGGTTATGGGACGCTGCCGAGCGGCCTTTGCGGAATATGTATGCATGGATGTGCGCGAAGCCATGCAAAAACCAGAGTCAATTTCTTTTGAACAAGCTGCAAGTATTCCACTGACATTCCTGGTTGTGCACGACATGCTGTCGATTCAGGGCAAACTCAAAGCAGATGAATGGCTACTGATTAATGGTGTGTCTTCCGGGGTTGGAGTTGCCGCCTTGCAAACAGCCAAAGCCATGGGAGCCAAGGTCATCGGGACTTCCGGCTCACCAGAAAAACTTGAGCGTTTAAAAGAGCATGGTCTGGATGTCGCGCTCTGCCTGCGAGGACCTGGTTTTGCAGCAGAGGTGCTGGAGCTCACCGATGGTGTGGGTGTCAATTTGGTTGTCAATACTGTTGGCGGCACTGTCTTTGCCGAGGACATCAGCTGTATGGCCTTTGAGGGCCGACTTGCCATGGTTGGTTATGTGGATGGTGTCCTGCACGCAGATCTTGATCTGCAGGCACTGCACGCAAAAAGACTCCGACTATTTGGGGTATCCAACAAACAACGTACACCCGACCAGCGTGCCGAGTTTCTGCCGGAATTCAAAACCGAAGTATTGCCTGCTATTGCCGATGGCCGTATCAAACCACTGGTCGATCAGGTGTTCAGCTTCGATAAATTAGCAGAGGCTAAAGCGATGATGGAATCAAACCAGCATGTCGGCAAAATTGTTTTACGCATGCCCGTCTGAGTCAATGAGTCCTCTCACAATGCTCAAGCAGATCACCTCAAAATTAAATACGACGTTTGCTGCGACAATTTTTTTAGCCGTCGCATCTTTTCCTTTCACAACTGCAGCTCAAACAACCACCTACCCCAGCAAACCTATCCGTTTTCTGGTGGGTTTTGCGCCCGCCGGAGCTGCTGACTATGTCGCACGGGTACTCAGCGAGCCCCTCTCCAAAGTGCTAGGACAGTCCGTGATTGTTGAAAATCGGGCTGGTGCAGGCTCAAGTATCGCAGCGGACTTAGCTGCAAAAGCAGCACCGGATGGCTATACGATTTTGCTGGCGAGTCCAAGCAGCATTTCTGTCAATCCAGCACTCAATCCAAAACTGAATTACACAGCAAAGGACTTAATCCCTGTCTCAAAGGTCACCTCTTCACCGCTGGTGATTGCAGTCAATACCTCCTCAGGAATCAACTCTATTCAAGATTTGATCAGACAAGTAAAAGCTAAACCTGGTGCCTTGAATTATGCGACCTCAGGCAATGGCTCTGCTCCACATCTGGCCGCCTCTTTATTTACACAACAAGCGGGTGTCGAGCTGATGCACATCCCTTTCAAGGGCGGCAGCATGGCGATTCAATCTGTGGTGTCGGGAGATACTCAGCTGACCTTTGGCACCCCACCCTCCGTGCTGCCTATGGTGCAGGCAGGACGCCTTAAAGCAATCGGTGTGAGCTGGCAAAACCCTACGGATCTTGTCCCTGGAGTTCCGGGCATGAAAGAGTCCGGACTGCCTGACTACAGCATGGATTTTTGGTATGGAATTTTTGTACCGGTCGGTACACCACAAACGGTCATTCAAAAACTTTTTGAAGCGACACAAACCGTGATGGCAAAACCTGATGTGAAGACTGCTCTGGCTCGTGAAGGCACCGATGTTTCTGTCTCAGAGTCACCGGCGGCCTTTGCAGAGTTTTTAAGTAAAGATGAAAAGTTCTGGGTAAAACTTGTCAAGGATGCGAACGTCAAACTCGACTAGGAAAGCCAAATTACTTGGCTGCCGCAGCCTTTGGCTTGTCTTTGTAGACGTTTGCCCAGTAAGCCAAAGCATCGGCATAGTATTTTTCAGATTCTGCCAAGCTTGCCGGAGTGACTTCGATTGCCATTTCGGCGATCTTTTTCTGAATCTCCGGATCTTTCAGCGAATTATTCAACGCTGTGTTGAAACGTTCAGCCATGGGTTTTGGCAAAGCCTTCGGTGCATAGATAGCAAACCAGCTGTCAGCAGTCAGTCCAGGCAAGCCCGATTCCTCAAAAGTTGGCACATTAGGCAAATAAGCAGAACGTTTAGCGCCTGAAACCGCCAGTACAACGGCTTTACCTGTTTTCTCCATATTCAGTGCCTCAGGAGTACCTGTGACACCAGAGGAAATTTGACCACCGAGCACGCTGGTAATAATCGCAGCCCCACCCGCATAAGGCAGGATGGTCATGTCGACTTTAGCTTTTTTACCGATCACCTCACCAATCATCTCAGGCACACCGCCTGTCGTTGGCACAGCGTAATTACCTTGCTTTGGATCTTTCTGGATATAGGCGATGAACTGATCTAGCGTTTTGATGTTGTTGACGGCAGGCACACTCAGTGCCCAGGGCAGCGTTGCGATTTTTCCGACCATCATGAAATCACGGCCCGCAGAGTAAGGCACCTCCGCCATGATGTTTGGCAAGATGGTCAGTGAGCTATCGGTGTTGACGAGAAAAGTCGAGCCATCGGGTGCTGAGTTTTTGACAAACTGCGTACCAATTTGACCACTCGCTCCTGCACGGTTTTCAATAATGATGGGTTGACCGAGTTCGGCGCTAATTTTTGGTGCGACCATTCTGGCCAGCACATCGGTTGCCCCACCGGGCGCGAAGGGCACGACAAACTTGATGGGTTGTTTAAACTCCTGCGCGATTGCACAAGTGGCTGAGGCGAGTGCTCCAAGCGCTAGCAGCGAAGCTGAAATTATCTTTTTCATTCGTATGCCTTTTGTTAAGAGTAAAAAGGAATTTCTACAAATGAAAAAGTACCAGTCATTCCAGAAAAAGAAACGTCATTTCAGATAGTAATTACCCTTGGTTAGCTCCCATAAAACTTCTCAGCTCAGTCGTAGCCGGGAGCCGACTGGGCAAGACCGTTAAAAGCCTGCAGCATACGTTTGCGCCAGTGCGCGACCGGGTCATCCTCGGCAAGCAATTGAAAGGGGCTGATGCAGCGCGCCCACTGAAATACGCCAAACACAGCATAATCGGCGTATAGCGGTTGATCACCCCCTAAAAAAGATTGCGACCTGAACGTCATCCTTAAGGGCAACAGGCTATCCCTGAAAGGCTGCAGCAAGGCCTCGCGATTGGCAACGACTTGCTCTAGCGGCATGCCAAAACGTTGCTCTCTGGATTCACGAAAATAAGGCTTATCTGTTTCTGTCAAATGGTCATAGATATCAACCAGAATCAATTTAATGGCGTGACTCGCAATGACAGGCGCTAAATTAACAAAGTATTTAGTCAGCGCAACCCCTTGCGGGCCCCCAAACAAACTCGGATGATCCGGGAAAGTTTGCTCAAGATATTGCGCAATATCCCAGGATTCAAACAACCACTTACCCTCATGCACCAGGACAGGAACCTTGCCCTGCCCGGATGGTGCAATCGCCTCTTTGTCAATAAAGCGCCAGGGAATTGTTTCAACCTCCAGCCCCTTATGCGCAAGTGCCATACGAATGGCCCAGCAGTATGGACTTAAGCGGCGTTCAGGCTCAGCACCTGCCAACTCGAATAGTTTCATTGTCATAGTGATATTCTTTTGTATTGTTTTTAAAGTGGTTCAGGAAATATAACTGAGATTTATGTCAACACCATTGAATCGCCCAAGCATTTCAACAGAGCACGGAATAAGAAACTTGTCCTTTGGCACACGCTTCATTCAGGGAGGCATGCGGCTTGACGCTCCGTTTGCGCTTGAATTCGAATATATCCAGCAAATGATGATGTGGGTGCTCTTTGATAAATCCCCTGCCCATATTGTGCAATTGGGACTGGGTGCAGGCTCCTTGACCAAATTTTGCTATAAACACTTCGCACGCAGCAAAATCTCTGCAGTTGAACTCAATCCTGAAGTGATTGCTATGTGTCGTCAGGAATTTTTTTTACCCGAGGATAATAATCGGCTGAAAGTCCTTCCTATGGATGCAATGGATTATGTCTCTGATCAACTCCATCTCTCCACAATCGATATCCTGCAAGTTGATTTGTACGATGCGCAGGCAGAAAAGCCAGCACTGGATTCACCGGAGTTTTATCAGGGCTGCGCCGACTGCCTGACATCAGAGGGCATTATGACGGTGAATCTTTTTTGCGATGCGCCGGATCACGCCAAAAACATTGAGGCGATGGAACAATCTTTTGAAGCCGTCGCCTGGCTGACCGAAGTCCACGACAGCAATATTGTTGCGATCGCTTTTAAAAAAGCACCAGCGATTGATTTTGAAAAACTTTATGAGCGCGCGCAGACACTTGAGCAACAGCTCAAGTTGCCGGCTAGCGACTGGGTCGATGGACTAGTCGACTGGATGCACGGCCCCTAGCACGCGGCATACGATCCGCAACCGCGACGCAGACCGCTACGTCTTGCCTGACTCAAACTAGCCATTTCGCCTGATAAACTCGATCAGTATCTGGCTGACTTTTTCGGGTTGCTCCTGCTGGACCCAGTGTCCAGCCCCGTCTACTAATACCGTACCCTGGTAATTAGAGCAGAGTCTCTGTTCAACACGCTCAAGACCGCCAGGCGTCTGGTAGACACCCCAGTCGCTCTTGCCCCCCATGAACATGGCGGGAACATTAATCGTGCAGCCAGCAAATACTGCCAGGTCTTTATCGCCTGGATTCCTGCGATAGCCTTGTAAGCCTCCTTGAAAACCCGTGCGCGCATACTCCTCGGTATAGACTTTCAATTCACTGTCAGGCAGCCAGGTACAGGCATTGATTTGCTCTGGCGTTGGCATTTCAGGTGCAACGGACTCCGCCATCCCGCACTCGAGATCCATGACGTAATAGCGCGGGAGTTTTTCCCACTCACTCGCGATCAGCGCTTTAAGTGGGAAGGGTTTGTTTTGTTCCCAATCGGCGCTTTTCATATGATAGTAGGCGCGCAGAAAATCGTGTAGTCCTTGTTTGGGATGCCAGATATTTTCGTTAGCCGGCTCAGTCGCGTAGTAGTTCATGTAATACTTTCGCGGCGGCTTGAGTTTGGCCATATCCTCATTGATAGTCAGCGGCCGGGGTGGTTCGGCGGGGACGTTGGCCGTATTGAATGGCAAGGACTCAGGGCCACCTCTAAAGGGTGAACTCATCATCACCACAGACTTGAAAACATCCGGGCGCGTCAGTGCGCACCAGCCTGCAAGAGGCGAGCCTTGATCGTGACCAATCACTGCGGCAACACTGTGATAACCCAAAGCCATGACTAGCGCGAGCATGTCGTGAATCTTGTTCAGGGCACTGAAGGGTCGCAGATCATCGTTGTATTTAACCTCCGAGCCGGAACTGCGCCCATACCCCCTGACATCCGGCGCAATCACGTGATAACCAGCCTGAGCGAGCGGCACCATGATCTTGCGCCAACTATATGCAAGCTCAGGAAATCCATGAATCAGAAGCAACAAAGGGCGACCGGGCGTCTCATGACCCGACTCAAGAATATGAAACGTCGCACCATTCACATCAGGGACAAAACGGGAACGAACGCCTGTGGGCAAATACTGCTGACTAAGTGGATTCATGGAAAGGTCAGTACGTTGAGTAAACAAGATAACCAAAGATTATCCTATTAATGGCAAGTAAACTAGCAACAATAATCATTGAAGAACTAAGCGCCAGAGTCTAGACTTGCCGCTAATCGAGCTATGGTGCTCAATTAAAAAACTTGCCATTTTGATGTTTAAATCGCTAAAAATCGGACACAAATCGATCGCTTTGCTCAAATTGATCAGAGGGATGGGTGCCCTTATCGTAAGCATTGCTATTTGGCGTATCGCTTTTGCTGGGGAATTTCAGAATTTAAAAAATCAGCTGCATACAATCGGTCAAGGTTTTGATGAGCCGCTCATCAAAACCGTTCTCAGCCATTTGCTTCAAGCCAATGATCAGCATTTAATTCTAGTGGCAAGTGCGATCACACTTCTTTCAGGCATTCGCTTTGCCGAAGCGATTGGGCTGTGGTCTGTCAAAAGATGGGCAGAAATAATCGCACTACTTGGCAGTCTGCTATATATCCCCTTTGAGATTATTTCGCTTCTCAAAGGGTTTAGCCTCCTGGTTCTTACCATTTTGATAGCCAATATTCTGATCACCATCTATCTGTTTCGTGCTTTACGCAACAGAGAGACAAGGGCTGACAATCTCAAGCCAACCCCGCAGCAACAATAAGTGCCGGCATATCAAAACGCCCATTCCTCAGATACTGAGGCCGCCATTGCTCACTCGCGTTCAAAATACTTTTCGGGTCATTTTTCATCAACGCAATAAATGTCTGCGCGACGAGCTGACCGCCAACGGGGCCCAAACGTGTCGCAATGGCATTGCGTTGCGCGACCGAAGCCTTGGATAATTTCAACGCTTTTTGTGTCCAGACGTACTGCGACTCGGCCAAAATGTAGAACCACAAGGGTGTTGCAGTGCGAAAACTTTCACCGTATTCGGCGATCGAACGATTAAGTTCAAGACCATCAACATTGGCGCGGCCTACTTTGAGGTCGGCAATTGCGATCGGCTCTATCCCCATCGCCCGGGCAACAGCTTCGCCACTGGGTAATTGATCTTGCATGCCCCGCAATAAGTTACGCAAGGCGAGATTAGCAAGCTGGCCTGAGCGCTCGACAGGGTGTCCATTTTTATCTCGGCGCATTGCACTGGAATCGCCCGGCATAGAAAACTCAGGCAAATACGCGAGCGGATTGACTAAGGAGGTATCGATCTTATAAGAAGCCTGAACCCTTTTTGCTCCCTGGTCGACCGCTTTATAGTCAAGCTTTCGATCGATTTCAAAATACAGTTTCCAGTCAATAGCCCAATCAGCCGGATACTCTCTGAAACCATTTAAACCTGCATAATGCGACGCTGCAAAAATCTGGCGTCGCCCGCTCAATCCAGGATTTGTCGACTGCTCTTGTTCGGTGCCCCGCATTTCTGTGTTGAGGCGATATACCGAGCGAATCACGGAATGACCAAAACGATAAGCTGCATCGGTGAACTCCACAGGGATCTGACCTTGTTTCAAACCTGCAGCGAACGTGAGCTGGGGTTGCGTTCGCCCCACGCGCCCTCCTAGACCGAAGCCTGGCAGTAACGCCTCAAGCACTCCTGGCTCGAGTAATTTCGGTAAAAAATCAGTCAGTATCATCCATTGATAATGCAAGGTAACGATACTGCGCAATTGCTCAAAACTTGCGTTGGGGTAATCCTTCGCAACACGATTATGAAAGGCAACGAACACACCATGCATCTGGCTCACTAGAACATTCTCATCATTACGCTTATCACCCAGGATCGCCCGGCCATTCAAACGTGGATGATCGTGAGCAGCGCTTGAGGCACCCGCTCGTGTAAGCGCACGACCTTGAAGGAGCCGACGACCATCATCCTGATAGAGATAAGGCTGATCAGCAGGACCGCGCCCATAAATGCAATCCAGATCAAAGGCTGTCGTGCGAAGATTTGTAGCCGAACTTGTACTGGCCAAGGAGCCAAAATGATCAATCGGATTAAGTGTCAGGTCATGATCAATAAATTGACCAACATAGCTATAGCCAGCAGCCATACCAAAATTTTCTTCATCGTCCTGTTCATTTTCTGGCGTGGCCGTCAACACCAGATGCCCCTGGGCATCCCTGACCTGTGAGCCATCGGCATTCTTGAGTATCTCTGGTTCTGAGGACATACCAATTAAATCTGCTCCGTCACCGCGGGCGAGCCTGATTAAATCGTCCTGAGCAAACTTGGTAGGGGCAAGCTCGGGAAACAGCCTGACATAGCCTTGAGCATGCTCGGTTTTGATGGCCATATCTGCCGTTGCAGCTGAACTCACCCGAGCATTTAGCAAGGAGCTTGCCAGTGCTGTAGTACTCAAACGAAAAAATGAACGACGACCCATCAATACATTGAACATAATCAAAACTCCCCAGTAGTTGATAGGTACAGCTTAAGAAAATTTAATGGAGCCAATTTGAGTGAAAGATGGAGGAAATGTGAAGGCACCTCTAACAGCAACTCAAAATTCCATATGCAATCTGAGTGAATACACATTGACTGGGCCGCGCTCTGTGTTGTAGCAAGGGTTATTGACCCGTTGGTAGTCAAGGGTTGCCCATAACGCCTTATGAACTTTCATGCTGTAGAAAGCCTCGAAAATCCGCTCTTTACCAGGTGCTGTAAGCTGACCATCGCCACAGAAAAATCCCTGTCCACCTGCATTCAGATAATCGATATGTGTGCTGGAAATGCTGTTCAAAGCCAGGCCCAGCCCAAGGGTATCCTCAGGTCGGGACCATTGCGTGCCTTTCACTGACAAGCCTAGCGACAGTGACTGATCGATCTGTGCAAAGGAATATGCTTCGGCTTGCCCATTGTTTTTACTAAACCTGGCAAACACTCCGAGATCCTGACTGAGGGCTTGCTCAAGACTGACACCAAAACCCGACTTTGTTTGAGTTGTTCGAACATTGGCTACATCCGGAATCAAGCCATTGAGTTGCCCATACTGCAGAGCATCACTCCAGGACCCCATCTCAGCCTGACTACGAAACAACAACATCCTCAAACGACCGGGCTGGCCGAACAGGGTATGCCCTCGTTCCAGTTCAAGATTATCGCTATAGCTCTGTGAAAAATTGCCGTTTAACTGCAGGCCATTAGATTCAACAGGCAAAAGCATTCTGCCCAGACGAAAGGCCCAGTCGTCATGGTAGTACTCGAGCACTAATCCTCGGGTATAGCCGCGTGCGTCAGCGGGCATTTCCCAGGCGCCATAATCCATCAAGGACCAATTCAGAAAATTGATTCGTGGATCATGCGCGTAAGTGTTTTGATCAAAAATATCTGTCGCCGCAAAGACACCTGCGGTTAAGACAAGTCGGCGCTTATCGACTGTCCCGGCAAACTGATTAAAGGCAGCCTCCTGTTCAATCTCACCCCCACCGAAGGAGAAAGTTTGTCTGACAAAGCGACGTGACCAATATGCAATGGGTTCTGTGCTACCCGCTTTTTGCGCTTCACCATTAGTCATCCCACCAAGCCCACGCAAACCAGAAAAAGGCAAACCTTGCGTCACCTCAGGATCTATAAAAATCTCTGTGCCTTTCCATGGTCGTAAACCTAGAAAAGCTGTGGCACTCAGTGTGTAGCCAATTTCCTGATTAGAGAACAGACTGCTCGGCCCTTCATAAGCAGCTGAGAACTGCGGATGCTTCTGCCAGACGTAGGTACTTTGGATGTTGTAGGTGAAGTACTGGAAGGGCTCAGCCTGCTCTGCTCTGGTAGTCGTCACCAGAAATAAAAAAATGAATAACGGTGTCCGCGTTATTAATCGAAGGATGAGTTGATTCATGGTGCGGCGTCCTCAGGTCTAAAAGATCAGACCCAAGATACGCAGCACTTATGAAGTGAATATGAGTGAATTATGGAGAAAAAATGATCGCCAGAGGCGATCATTCAGGATCATGCAAGAAAAGGTAAAACAAGATCGTTTAGAAAAGCGCTCCTGTTACTGACCTTTCTTTGAAGCCTCTAGTTTCGCCAGAGCCTGGCGCATCAGATCAATCGCCTCAGCGCGCGCGCCCTTGCAGCCGGCACCGTCCTTGCCGCCACCACCACATTGAATCGCCTCTGCTATGGCAGTTTTGAGACTAGCAATCGAGGTATCAATATGTGAAGTTTGCGCCCAGGCAAATCCTGTGTGACCTGCAAGCGCTACAGCAGAAATAACTGCAAATCCCATGAGATATTTTTTCATCATCTTCCTTAGCAAGGTTTTAAAAAATCAGAATAGATAAGAGCGACGTGGACAATGTATCTCAATAGAAATTTAAAAGCGCAGCAGATTGAAATTAGATGAACACCTCTGATTTTATTAAAAATCAATTAAAAAACATCATATATATCAGATATTTATAGAAATTTATCAGAAATAAAAAGTGAACACTACTATCCCCATTGAGTTTTTTTATGACTTTGCCTGCGGCAGAATGAAAAGTGCAACACCAATAGCAAAAACTATTGCCCGATGCTCAGGGCTACCGGCTTTAGGATCGCCCTCCAGAAAAGGACTGCGGACAGCCGCTTGTATCGCCCTTAAAAAAAGCTGTACTTCAAACTCACTTAATTTCCTGATCGTATTCGTTACGTTTCTGCGCTCCAGGGCGATGAGCGACGGAATCAGGACGTCAATCACTTTACTGAATTGTTCTGGCTCTTTGGCTCTTTTGAAAAAATGCCGTGACAGCAATTTGATAACTGAATAATTATGAGAACCCCAGGAAGACATGGAGTGATCGACAATCATTTCAAGCATGAGACTTGCAGAGCCTGTGTTTGGAAACAATTCAATTTTCTCAACCAACTGCATGCATACTCGCTTGCGACGCGAGATAAAAATATGCGTAAACACATCATCGATTTTTTCGAAATATCGATAAATTGATCCAACCGAATAGCCCGAACGCTCTGCCAGATTTCTGGCGGAAAGCTGACTCGGTTCATTTTTGGCTACCAGCGCTCTTGCGGCTTCAAAAATATTTTCAATCGCTTTTTCGCTACGCTGCTGGGTAGGGATTTTATTAAACGGGTGTTCAGTGTCTTGCATAGTGATGCGGTCCCTATCGTTTAGACTTCAACTCGGTAACCAATTCCGTACACGGATTGAATCAAATCAAGCTCGGGGTCTATGAGTGCTATTTTTTTTCTGATATTTTTAATGTGACTATCGATCGTTCGGTCATACACATCTTTTTCTCCCAGGAAAACATCGAGCAGCTGAGCGCGAGACCACACACGGCCTGGTTTTTCTCCCATCGCCGCCATTAATTTGAACTCGGAAGGGGTTAAATCAATTTTCATCCCCCTCACCCTCATCACGTACGCTGAGCGATCAATATCCAGGACTTTAGGTGAGGTCTTCAAACCCTGATCAACCGCAGCGTATCTACGCAAAACAGCCTTGACTCGCGCAACAACCTCTCTTGGGCTGTAGGGCTTGCAAATATAATCATCCGCTCCAAGCTCAAGACCAATCAAGCGATCAATCTCTTCGACTCTGGCGGTCATCATAATGACTGGGATGGCTGAAACGTTTCTGATCATGCGGCACAACTGAAAACCATCCACATCAGGCAACATCACATCGAGCAAAATAATCTTGAATTCAGACTCCGTAATCAGTTTTAAGATTTCACTGCCTTCGGTCAGATGCAAGGTTTCAAAACCCTCTCGACGCAAGTAATCCTCGACGACCTCTGCGAGTGCCACCTCATCTTCAACAATTAAAACGCGACCTTTGTTGATATTCATTGCTTGGAATCGAGCTCAGGTAAGGTAATCGTGAGTTTTAAACCACCTAAAGTTGAGTGCTCCGCGCGAATTGTTCCTTCGTGAGCGCTAACAATCGATTTACAGATCGCTAGTCCCAATCCTGAGCCACCAGTTTCCCTGTGGCGAGACTGGTCTGTCCTGAAAAAAGGATCAAATAAGGAAGCAAGAACTGAGGTCTCCACACCTGGGGAGCTATCCTCCATTACTAAAACGACCGCATGGGCTTGAGTGCGAAGTGCTATGTGCAGCTGTCCACCGGGATCGGTATAGCGCAAGGTGTTTTCAAAAATATTGGCACAAAGTTGGCTTAATCTGCTTGCATCCCCAAAAACATAAACCGCCGGACTTAACTCGGCCGAGAGCTTGATTTGTTGCTTGCCAAAACGATCGGAAAACGAAGCGAGCATCTCTTGAATCAGCTCAGTGAAGTCAACAGGTTTTTTTTGAAAAGCGAGTGCACCGGAATCGGCACGAGCGAGATCATTCAAATCACTGATGAGTTTTGTCAGCCGCAGTGTCTCTTTCAACAACACCTCAAACTCCTGACGACCAGGCGATCGAACACCATCGAGAAGCGCTTCGATATGGGCGCGCAGGATTGAAACTGGCGTCCTCAACTCATGCGAGGTTTGAGCAACCCATAATCTTCGATTGTTTTCATGCTGCTCCAAGGCATGCGCCAATCTATTAAAGTCACGAACCAAATCACCAAATTCATCACTTCGCTCGCTTTGCACACGAACAGAGTACTCGCCTGACGCGAGTCTGCGTGCGGCAAGCGTAATCTTTCGCAAGATCGCTTTCATGTTACCCGCCAGCCATAGCGAGGCGAGGATTGATAACAACAAGGCAACACCCGCTACGATCAGCAGCATGTTCAAACTATGATTAATGAAGGCTTGATCAATGACGCTCGACGAGGCTGCCACAACAATGCCTAACTGACCAACGAGCTTGCCCTCATGCAGAAGAGGTCGACGCAGAATCTCTTCGGAGCGACTGAGTCGAACACCTGCTATTGGGTCACCGCGTTGGTCGAGCAAAATAAAGCGTCGCACCAAAGGCTCATAGGGCTGAGCGGGAGAGGTCTCTGGGGGCCGATGGTTTGGCTGATCTGCTCGAACAGGGCGAGCCACCAACCCATCGGGTGAATTGATACAGGTGGAACGCACAAGCCCTTCGGGCGTATCGTGCATCACAGCATCTCCCGCGGACTTGCCTCGACATTCTTGAAATGCGTTGGGTGGGGGGCGGCGCTCTAGCTCTTCGCTCTCAGAGCGAGGTCGCATCGTTGAAGAGGGAGTCCGGGGGACTGACTCCTGTTGCTCTTGCAACAGGATGGACTCCACAAAATTCTGCCAACTACCCTCAGATCCTGTAAATAAACCCCAATTGCCTCTCGCAGCGTATATTTCTTGTAATCTTGTAACGAGCGGCTCTTGTCGGTTTAGTTCGGTTTGACTGAGGTAATTTGAAAACCCCTGACGCAAACTCCATCCGGCCAGACCAACGATCAACGCAATAATAAAAAGCGAAACGGATAAAACGCTTAGAAAGAGTTTATTGCCTACCGTTAGCTTCACTGCAGGTCTCCAGAATCAATAAAAATCAGCCACACTATACCTATAGTAATAGATACAGTTGGCTGAAAGTTTATTTCTGGCGGGCCTCGATTGTTTGTAAGGTATCGGAAATCGCGTCAGGTTTCACTGAAACAGAGCCTTTGAAAGGCTGATCGCAAACAAAAACAATGGTCATCAGGCCAATCAAGGCTGCGAGCTCCAGGGTAATCCCAACCGCGGTCAGCCATCTATTGAGCAGTAAGGCGACCGCTGACATGAACAATACGCCCAGCAAAATTGCAAAATTCACTACCCAGTAAATTCTATGCAAACCTATATGAGCACTCTCAAGACGAGACTCGCGCAATTCCATGACCTCATTTAATTTTTTTAAAATTTCGGCATAAATAACCGATTCACGCATAGTCGTCGGGTTAATTTTTCCAATCGCGTCAGAAATAGGTGCAAAGAGCTTCGCAGTCTCCTCCCCCTCGCCTTTGGTTTTAAGCTTCGGCCACTCGTCATCCAGGATAGAGGCTGTGTAATTTTTCAACTGTACACGGACGGTTTTGAGGGAAGGATCGCCATATTGCTGCAATAGCCTATCGACATCATTGATACGAGAAGCTTCAGAGGCAACATTGGCGTCAACACGATCAAAATTAGTGATGACCAGCACCAAAGAAAAGCTCAAAAGAATAGCACTTAAGGCAACGAGTCCTGACTGGATTGCAATCAGGAATTCTTTCTCGTGATCAGAAATTTCCCCGGCAGCCATAAACTTTCGTAAAACAAAAGACATGACATACATGAGTCCGACCGACCCCATTAGTCCAACGATAAAAATACCCAACTCAGACTGTGAATAGAGCCAATCAGACATGAACACTCCCGGTTTCGAAAGGATAAAAATTAATTGGTTCGTTTAGAGATGATGTCGATCACCTCGATAATTGCTGTGGGTTTAATCGCTGCATCGCCTTTGAGAGGTTCGTCAAACGTAAAGGTCAAGGACAATAACGAAGAGAACGCAGCCATCTGAACAGCGAGTACAAAATTAGCACTGCGTGTACGCTCAGCAAAGGCTGACAGACAAGATTTCAAAAGCAAAATAACAACTATCAGCAGCCAGAATATGGCTGGGATAGAAAACTCCGCAGCATCCAGACGGTCATTTCTTGAGTCCGCCAGGGAATCAGAGAGCTTGATCATTTCACTGTAGAGCGAGTTTTCTCGAGGATTAGAGGGTTTGATCTCTATCACACCCTTGGATACGGGCTTAAAGAGCGCCTCTGTTTTAGGGCTCTCATGTCCCTCATCCATGGCTGGCCACTCATCTTTTACGATTGACTGGGCATACTCCCTCAACGCGACACGAATCGTCTCAAGTTCAGGATTGCCATAGCGAACAAGTAAACGATCCAGATTATTGATTCGTACCGCTTCCTGTCGAATAATGTGCTCGGTCTGCTTGTACGTTGCAACGGCTTGAACCATTGAAAATGCTACGATCAAGGCCAGAATCGTGGAGAGGGAATTATGGATATTAATAGCGAAATCGGCTTTATATCCAGGTACGTACTTGTCCAAAAAGGACCGAACAATCCCATGGAAAAGTAACATCACACAAATCGAAATCACTGCGAATAATATTAATAACAACCATGCGGGTGAATGATTAATAAAATAGATCATGAGCGGTCCAAGATTAGTATTGACTAGACATTAACAATCAATTCGTTTTAAACGAGTTGATCTTTCCAGAGAAGTTGCCATCCGCGGTTTTTTCTAACACCTGGCGTTTGAAAAAATCGATTTGTGCTGTGTCACCGGGGGTTGCACGGTCGGCGCTCACAAGATAGATTGACCAGGCATCATGGGACTTTTCAACATACTTGCTGGCGTGATTCATACCGTTGAATTTCCAGGTGGCAAGCCATTGGTTCTTGCCGTTGACAGTGCCTGTGAATTTAAAAACTGCCCTGAAAGACTGCCCACCGCCGGCGTCGTAGGTTGCCACAACCTCATTTGCATTTTCAGCGGTGAAATTTTCTTTTGCAGTTTGTGCGACTGATGCGGGAGAGTTAAACGACATCACGAGCAGAAAAAACACATAACTAACAATTTTGCTGAGTTTCATGGTCACTCCTTAGGATCAGATAAATAAACACAAACAAACTTCCCCCTGTGGCCAACATCAAATCAATCGGTTTGCCAATAACTGAGCAATGTAAAACAACAGGAGACTTATTTTTAAATCACCAACGTAAAGTGAACACGTCTGGATGCAATATATTTTTTTAATAAAAAATCATTTAAAAACAATACGTTATGAAAATTCAATTCTTCAAAAAAAACGAACCAACCGCGCCTGATAAATCGGCCTCAGCACACATTTATCTGATATGGAAAAAATGCCTTATACGGGTTTTCCATCTCCCAAAAGCCAACCTTTTGTCACCTCTTTAAGGCAAGATGCGCCTACACAGAACAAAACTCCAGACCGCTCTAATCACGACCTGCTCAAAAAGCAAAGAGGAACAAATGATGAACTTTAAAAAATCCGTGGTCTCACTTGGAATTTGCGCCGCAATGTTAAGTGCCGGCCTGATGTCTAGTGCAGCGCTCGCGCAAGATACAAAACCATTCCGTATCGGTGCGATGGTCGACATGTCCGGCACCTATTCCGCCTTGGGTGGACCTGGAATGGTCAATGTTCTGAAAATGGCTGCTGAGGATTTTGGTGGCAAGGTTCTTGGTCGTCCAATCGAAATCCTCTCGGCAAATTATCAGAACAAAGTCGATATCGCGTCTGCTCGTGCACGCGAGTGGTATGACCAGGACGACGTGAAAATGATTATCGAGTCCTCCGACTCAGCCTCTGCGCTTGCCATGCAAAAAATTGCTCGTGAGAAAAAACGCATGATTATTTTCTCAGGCTCTGCCAGCTCAGCACTGACCAATGCAGAGTGCTCCCCTTATGGCGTGCACTATGTCTACGATACCTACGCGCTGGCACATGGTACTGGTGCTGCGGTCACTAAAGCAGGCGGCGATAGCTGGTTCTTTATCACGGCAGATTACGCCTTCGGTCATGCATTGGAAAAAGACACCGCCACTGTCGTTCAGGAGAATGGCGGTAAAGTTCTCGGAAGCGTGCGCAGCCCTCTGAACACACCTGATTTTTCTTCCTATTTATTACAAGCACAGGCCTCTAAAGCAAAAGTGATCGGCTTGGCTAATGCAGGTTCGGATACACAAAACGCAGTTCGCCAGGCTGCTGAATTCGGTATCGTTCAGGCCGGTCAGAAACTTGCAACCTTGCTTGTCTTCATCACAGACATTAAAGGACTGGGACTACAAGTCGCACAAGGCCTGACCTTTACCAATGGCTTTTACTGGGATCGCAACGACGAGACGCGAGCCTTTGCAAAACGTTTTGGCGAACGAAACAACGGCGCAATGCCCTCGATGGTTCAGGCCGGAGCGTATTCAGCAACCATGCACTACTTGAAAGCGGTCGCTGCAGCAGGTACCGATGATGCTGATGCGGTGTCAGCGAAAATGAAAGAAACCGAAATCAATGACTTTTTCGCTACCAAAGGCAAAATTCGCGCTGATGGTCGCATGGTTCACGACATGCTTTTGGTCGAGGCCAAAAAACCCGCGGAATCCAAAGGTCCTTGGGACTTGATGAAAATTATTTCTGTCATTCCAGGAGATCAAGCCTTCCGCCCATTAAGTGAAAGTGTTTGTCCTTTGGTGAAAAAATAATTTCTTTCTGTCTACAAACAAGATCGTGTTTCTGCAAGACTCGCAGCGAGTTCTTGAACAACCTAAATTATCAGGCTCAGTATGAAAAAAATCGGGATGATCGGCATTGGCATGATGGGGCATGGCATTGCGACGAACTTGCTGAAACACGGTCATATGCTGACTATCCTGGATCATCCAGGCAATCAACCGCTGGCGAGCCTGCTCTCAAGCGGTGCAAAAGTATCCACATCGCCCAAAGAACTCGCTGGTCAGTCGGACATTATTATTCTTTGCGTCACGGGCACACCTCAGGTCGAAGAGGTATTGCTTGGAGAGCACGGTGTTCTGCAAGGCATTGAAGCAGGTAGCATCGTCATCGACTGCTCCACTGCCATCCCTACTTCTACTGAGCGCGTTGCCAAACTCATCATCGATGCCGGTTGCGATTTTCTCGATGCACCGATGACGCGTACGCCAAAAGAGGCGGCCGAAGGCCGACTCAATTTGCTGGTCGGTGGTGACACATCACTCTTTGAGCAGTGCAAGCCCATCCTCGCGTGTTTTGCTGAAAACATTGTGCACGCAGGGCCAATCGGTGCAGGTCACCGGATGAAACTGCTGCACAACTTTGTATCGTTAGGCTCTGTCGCATTGATGGCCGAGGCTGCCGCTTGCGCCCAGACCTCAGGCATCAGCGCAGAGACTTTTATCGAGGTACTGGCAATGGGCGGGGGCTGGGGCGCTCCACTCGAAAGACTCAAGCCCTATCTGTCAGCAGGCGATGCCTCTGCCATGCGTTTTAGTCTGGCAAACACGCTCAAAGATCTGAGCTATTACAACCAGATGGCGCAAGATATGCAGGTCGACCGGACAATCGCACAAGCCATCAAAACCACCCTTGACCAGGCGTGCAACGAAGCTGATCCACAGACATTTTTACCTGAAATCGTGCCTATTATTGCCAAACGTCGCCTAAAGTAACGATATTTACATAACGATCAACCAAACTGGACGGTAAGTATAAACCCTCAAGGTAGAACCCCTAATAGCTCAAACTGGTCAACTCATCATACCATCTCACCACTTTAATTTAGAGATCATGATGACGAAATCAATTGCATTATTTGGGGCTGGCGGCAAGATGGGCGTTCGCCTCTCGAAAAACCTGATGAGTTCTGCCTATGATGTCCGGCACGTAGAGGTCAGTCAGTTTGGTCAGGATCGCCTGAAAAACGAACTAGGTCTGAGCTGTACGCCAGTCGATATTGCCCTAAAAGATGTTGATGTCGTGATCCTGGCAGTTCCTGACACCCTGATCGGGAAACTCGCCGCAGAGATTTCGCCGAAACTAGCGGCAAATACGATGGTCATGACACTGGATGCGGCAGCGCCGTTTGCTGGTCATCTACCCAAGCGTGACGACCTGACTTATTTTGTTGCACACCCCTGCCATCCGAACATTTTCAGCCCAGAAGTACATACCGCTGGCGCACCTGATTATTTCGGTGGAGTATTAGCTGCGCAATCAATCGTCAGCGCCTTGATGCAAGGTCCCGAATCAGCTTTCGAATTGGGTGAGGACATTGCGAAGACAATCTACCAGCCAATCTTGCGCTCTTATCGCGTCACCGTCGAACAAATGGCCCTCTTAGAGCCCGGTCTGTCCGAAACAATCTGCGCCACCCTGCTCGATGTTATGCGCGAAGCGATGGATGAGGTTGTCTCAAGAGGCGTTCCAGCCGAGGCTGCGCGTGACTTCCTACTGGGACACATGACGATTTTATCGGCTGTCATTTTTAAACAGATCCCAGGCCAGTTCTCCGACGCATGCAATAAAGCCATCACTTTTGGCAAGCCGAGACTAATGCGAGACGACTGGAAAAAAGTATTTGATAACAAAGAAATCGCAGAGAGTATTGAACGTATTACTTGATACAAAGGGCTAAGAATATTAGTCGCTGATGATTGGACTATTCAACCTAGAGGAAGAAAAATGAAATTCAAACTAACAACATGCTTTACCTCAGTTGCCGCAGCACTGCTGTTTTCGTTAGGTTCGGCTAACGCGCAAACAATTGTCAAGATCGGCTATACGCCTGCCGCGACCTCGCATTACGGTGTGGGTACAAACGTATTTTGTGAGGAAATTGAAAAGAACACGCAGAATCGTTATAAGTGCCAGCAGTTTCCAAATGGCTCTTTAGGTGGCGAACGTGAAATGATCGAAGCAGTCCAATTGGGCACGCTCGATATCGTGAATACCTCCACAGGCCCTGTAGGTAATTTTGTACCTGAAGTCAAAATCGTCGATATTCCTTTCCTGTTTCGGGATTACGACCATGCTCGCAGCTATTTCGACGGACCAGAGGGTCAAGCCTTACTGACCAAGTTTCCCTCCAAAGGTCTGATCGCTCTGACTTGGACAGAAAATGGTTTCCGCCATATGACCAACAGCAAGCGCTCAATCGTCAAACCCGAGGATGCTTCCGGCTTGAAAATGCGCACCATGGAAAACAAAGTACACATGGATGGCTATAAAGCTTTTGGCATTCGTCCAACCCCCATGGCCTTTCCAGAGGTGTTCGGCGCACTCCAGCAAGGTATTGTGGATGGCCAGGAAAATCCAATCCCTGTGATTTTGGCTTCTAAATTCTCACAGGTACAAAAATACCTTTCCTTGACCGGTCACGTCTACTCACCTGCGTTATTCCTGACTTCGCCACGCTTCATGAAAAAACTCAGCGATGCAGATCAAAAGGTTTTTTACGAAGCCGCCAAGAAAGCCAATATTGCTCAGCGCAATAAGGTAAACGAAGACGAAGCCAACGGTATCGCTCAGCTTGAGTCAGAAGGCATGGTCGTCGTGCGCGTTGTGGACGGCCCAGCTTTCCGCAAGGCTCTGGACCAAACTTATATCCAGTACGGCAAAGAGTTTGGCGCTGAAAACATCAAGAAAATTCAAGACTATAAATAAAGCGCTTTAGGTCGATGGTGGCGATTAGCTGATCGCCACCATTTTTTATGTCCATATCAAATTTCATCTATGAAAACTTTTGAACGCTATTTCGTCGCAACCAACAAATGGATATTGATTCTGATCCTGGCTGTGATGTCAATCATCATTTTTGCCAATGTGGTGCTGCGCTACACCACCAACACCTCCATTGAATGGGCTGAAGAAGTTGCGCGTCATTTGATGATCTGGCTAACGTTTATAGGTTGCGGCCCAGTGCTGCGCTACGGTGGTCATATTGCGGTAGAAAATCTTCAGGATGCATTACCGCGTCCAGTCGCGATTGCGATGCGTATAGTCATTGCGTTGCTGATCACAGCTCTTTTTATATTTTTTACCTGGTACGGTTTGGAATACATGGACCGCACGCAATATCAACAGACCCCCGCGACACAAATTTCTATCGCCATTATTTACGCTGGCTTACCTATTGGTGCTGCGATGACTCTGATTCACTGGTTCCTGATTATCAAGGGCTATATTCTCGATCGAAGCTTCGCTGCCGATGGTGACTTTGACGCTACAGCGAGTGCCTCACTATGAACGCCAGTATTCTCCTTTTGGTTTCCGCCTGCATCTATCTGGCGATCGGCGTACCCGTGGCGTTCGCGCTGGGGCTCTCAACCATCACAGCCTTGGTTTTTTCTGACGCCGGCTTCCCGCTTCTGGTGTTGCTGAAAGAAACCTTCACAGGGATCGACAGTTTTCCCCTGATGGCTGTTCCATTTTTCATCCTCGCAGCAGAACTGATGAGTGGTGGATCACTGACCGAGGTGCTATTGAAATTTGCGGGTCAGTTTGTCGGCCATAAGCGCGGTGGCCTGGGCTACACCAATGTGGTTTCGCTGACCTTTTTCTCAGGCATCTCAGGTTCAGCGCTCGCCGATGCAGCAGGACCAGGCTCCATGCTGATCCGCATGATGGACAAAGCCGGATACTCCCGCTCCTACGCGGCGGCTCTCACAGCATCGACAGCAATTGTCGGCCCCATCATTCCACCGTCGATCATCATGATCATCTATGCGCTGGCAGACGACAAAGTATCGGTGGCCGCGCTTTTTATCGCGGGATTGATTCCAGGCGTACTGATCGCAGTCGCGATGTGTATTGTTAACTGGTACATCTCAAAAAAGCGAAACTATAAAGGCGACAACGCCTTTCCAACCAGAAAAGAGATGTGGCTCACCACCTGGAAAGCGCTCCCAGCGATCCTGTTACCCGTCATCATTCTGGGTGGTATGCGTGCGGGCTGGTTTACACCGACCGAGGCGTCGGTTGTCGCAGTGTTCTACGCCCTGCTCTGCGGCAAATATGTCTATCGAACACTCGAATGGAAGGCAGTTCCAAACATCCTGAATCGCTCGGCATTGCTCACTGCCTCTGTGCTGTTGATTATTGGCATGTCAGCCTCCTTTGCCTGGATCCTGACAATTGAGGGTGTGCCGCAAACGGTCGCGAGCTGGATTGTGGGCATGGAATTAAATGCCTGGACCTTCCTGATCGTGGTCAATATTTTTCTGCTGCTTTTTGGCATTTTTATTGAACCGCTACCTGGTGTGATGGTACTGGTGCCTATCCTGGCCCCAGTCGCTGCGCAAGTTGGTGTGGAGCCCATCCACTTCGCCATGATCGTGATTTATAACCTCACGCTCGGGATGATTACTCCGCCTGTAGGAGGTTTGCTGTTCGTGACCTCAAACGTTTCACGCGTGCCGCTTTCCGACCTGACGCGCGAACTCAAACCTTTCTTATGGGCGCATGGCATCGTGCTGATGATGCTGACCTTTATCCCCGCGCTGAGCAATTGGTTGCCGCATCTGATGGGTTACAAATAAGATGAAACACTCTCTAGCCGGCTGCCTCTTATGACGGACAGAATTTATGCCTCCTATTGGTTAGAGACTGGCGATGAGCCCCAACGCGCCGCTGAGATCATCGCAGGCGAGCAATCAAGTGGTACTTTTTTAAAACTAGCAACTGAAACGCCAGCGCTCAAACAACGCTCTGGTGCGCGTGTTGAAGCGCTAGAGATTCTGGATACCTCGTCTGAACCGAGCTTACCCGGCGGCCTTCACTCAAACACCTATACGCGTTGTTTGCTGACCTTGTCGTGGCCACTGAGTAATCTGGGTCCGTGCCTGCCAACACTCATGTCAACCATCGCGGGCAATCTGTTTGAATTAGCACAAGTCTCTGGGCTCAGACTACTCGATCTGCAGTTGCCCGCAGCGTTTGCCAAGGCTTATCCAGGGCCAGCTTTTGGTATCGAGGGTACAAGGCGTTTGAGCGGTAAAGCACAAGGCGCTTTTATCGGCACGATCATCAAGCCCAGCGTAGGCTTGAATGCCACTGAAACAGCCGAACAAGTTCAAATGCTTGTCCAAGGCGGCATCGATTTCATCAAAGACGACGAATTGCAAGCCGATGGTAGCTATTGCCCCTTCGAAGAGCGAGTGACAAAGGTCATGGAGGTAGTTAATCGCGCCGCGGACAAGTTTGGTAAAAAAGTCATGGTCGCGTTCAACATAACAGGCGATCTTGATGAAATGCGACACCGCCACGACTATGTTCTGGCGCACCAAGGCACCTGTGTGATGGTGTGCTTGAACTCGATTGGTCTGGTTGGTGTTTCAGCCATCAGAAAGCACAGTGCCTTACCGATCCATGCGCACCGCGCAGGTTGGGGCTATTTGAATCGTAGCCCTGTGCTGGGCTGGGATTTCAAAGCCTGGCAAAAAATATGGCGTCTGGCAGGTGTTGATCATTTACACGTAAATGGCCTGCGAAATAAATTCAGCGAAGCCGATTCGTCTGTCATCGCTGCGGCGCGTGCGGTTGGTGAACCGCTATTTGCACAAGCAGGGATGCAAGCCGTACCAGTATTCAGTTCAGCGCAAACCGGACTGCAGGCGCATGACACCTACAACGCCGTGGGGCACGCAGACCTGATCGTCACCGCCGGTGGCGGAATTTTTGGTCATCCAGACGGTGTTGCTGCGGGCGTCAGTGCCTTGCGACAAGCATGGACCGCTGCCGAAACTGGCATCGACCTGAAGACTTATGCGCAATCTCACCAAGAACTTGCGCGTGCGCTAAGCTTTTGGTGACCGCATGACAGAATCCAAACACCAGCTACCCGAGGGTCCGCTACTCACCTATTACGGCGATGACTTCACGGGTTCGACAGATGCCATGCAAGCCTTTACTGCTTCAGGCATACCAACTGTGCTGTTTTTGCGCTTACCCAGAAAAGACGAGCTGTCGCGGTTTAAAAACATGCGCTGTTTCGGCCTGGCAGGTCAGTCCCGTGGACAAAGTCCTGAATGGATGCGAGAAGAATTACCCGCTATTTTTGAAAACCTTGCAGCTATCGGTGCACCCATCCTGCAATACAAAGTGTGCTCGACTTTTGACTCATCACCTGCGATAGGCTCCATTGGTTGCGCCATAGACATTGGAACAAGCATCACGCACGGTCGTTGGTCGCCCATGATAATCGGTGCCCCGCGACTCAAGCGCTATCAGGTCTTCGGTCAGTTATTCGCGGCTGTCAATGGCGTGCCCTTTCGTATTGACAGACATCCTACGATGTCGCGTCATCCGGTGACGCCGATGAATGAAGCCGATCTGCGCCTGCATCTGGCCAAGCAGACAAACCGACCTATTGAACTGGTTGATATAGCGGATATCTCGGACGGAGTTGGACAAGTAAAGCTAGAGTCACTTAGCCAAGCCGAGCCACCTGTCGTGATGATTGATGTGGCTGACACCACGACTCAAATCGAGGCTGGTCGCCTGGTTTGGGAAAACAGAGGACAACAGATTTTCAGTGCATCCTCTTCAGGACTTCAATACGCGCTCACTGCCTACTGGAAAAATCAGGGATGGCTTGAGACTGATATGAAGCTTCCCACAGCACCTGCAGTCGATACGATCGCAGTGGTCAGCGGAAGTTGCTCACCAAGGAGTGCGGAGCAAATCAGATGGGCCCGGGAAAATGGATTTGAGGTGTGGCGTTTAGAGATTTCCCGAATTCTCGCTGAGCACTCCATGGAAAGCGAAATGAATCGTCTTGCACAAGCAGCTATCGCGGCTCTTGCCAGAGGTAAATCAGCCGTCGTTTTTTCAGCTGAAGGCCCGGATGATCCCGCTGTAATCAGTTTTGATGCGCAGGCAAACAAGGCCTCTCTGGACAGAAACCAGGCCGCAAAAAAAATCGGATTCGCTCTGGCTGAAATCATGCGACGAATCTTAGATGGTTCAAACGTGAAAAGAATCGTCGTGGCGGGTGGAGATAGTTCAGGCGCAGTAGGCAGTCACCTAGGCATTCATGCCTTGACACTTAGCGCAGGCCTCGCACCTGGAGTTCCGTTATGTCGAGCGTGGTCTGACGAGGCCGCTCGCGATGGTCTTGAAATAGCGCTCAAAGGCGGTCAACTCGGTGATGTAGGCTTTTATGGTGATGTCAGAGCAGGTCAAGTGCTCTAAGAGCAGAGTCTAGAAATGATGATAGAACCGATACAAAAAAGAAAGTTATATCAGGAAGTCTTTGACCGACTCCTGCGGCGTATTGAAAGCGGGGAGCTCAGCCCTGGCGATCAGTTGCCCTCTGAACGAGAACTGATGGAAACCTATGGGGTAGGCAGGGTCGCTGTACGCGAAGCCTTACAAAATCTTGCTCGCTCTGGCATTGTTGAAATCTCTCACGGCGAACGTGCCCGTGTGGTCACGCCAACAGCAAATCTATTGATTGAGCAGATCGCTCAAGGAGCCAGACATCTGCTGCGCATCCAACCAGAGACTCTTTCACATATCAGAGAGGCCAGAACCTTCCTGGAAACAGGTATGGTCGAGCGCGCAGCCAACCAAGCAACACCTGAGGACGTGCAGGCCTTACAGAATCATCTGGATAACCAGCGTGATTCGCTTTTAAATATTGAGCAGTTCATGAAACACGATATGCTGTTTCATCGCGAGATCGCGCGCATCATCGGCAATCCAATCTTTCCAGCGATCGTAGAGGCTTTATTCGGTTGGGCAAGCGCTCATTACCAGTCAATTGTTCGCGCTCCGGGCGTTGAACAACTAACGCTCTGTGAACATCAAAAAATTATTGATGCTATAGCTGCGCATGATGCGCACTCAGCGGTGCAAACCATGAGCGATCATTTGAATCGCGCCAATGATTTGTATAGACAGTCTGGTACTTGAGAATATATTTTTTAGGTCGCCGTCGCAGCCTCAGTCGCAGTCGCAGCCTCAGTCGCAGTCGCAGCCTCAGTCGCAGTCGCAGCCTCAGTCTCAGTCGCAGTCTCAGTCGCAGCCTCTAAAATGTAGCTGTTTAGCTGTTTAGCTGTTTAGCTGTTTAGCTGTTTAGCTGTTTAGCTGTTAAGCGCTTGAGCTTTTATCCGCTTCAGCGATTCAAAGACTCAAACAGCCGATGACTCTGCAAACATTCTTTTAATCCGCGAAGCATAAGCCGAGCGAATATGTTTTTGAGTACATTTCTCAGCTAACTGCGCATCACGCTTTTCTAAAGCCTGCACGATTTCCGCGTGATCCATCAGGTTCTGCTGCGCACGCTGCTCATCCAGGAGATTGGATTCTCCCAGCAAACCCAAGGCATCATGAATGGGTTCAAGCATTCTTAACAAAAAACGATTATGCGCGCACAGAGACAATGCCTCATGAAATTGACGATTTTTTTCGTTTAATTGCTGGGTATTTCCTGAAGCGATCAACTCAGAATATTCACTATGCAAGCTTTTTAACCAGGCAATTTCTGCATCCTGAGCATGGCGCGCTGCTAATTTCGCAGCCAGCCCCTCTAGCGACTCTCTCATTACAAAGAGCTCGGTGACAATCGCGTGATCGAATTCGATAATACTAAAACCACGCTGGCCATTTTCCGCGGCCAACCCTTCGACTTGCAGACGGGCCAGGGCCTCACGAACAGGTGTTCGCGACAACCCCAGCATCTCGGCAAGTTCCGTTTCACGCAAGCGGTCACCACTGCGAAAACGGCGCTGACGGATCGCACGACGGATAGCTTGATAAGCTTTCTCGCCCAAAGACATCGGATCTTCGTTTGACGCTCGCTTTTTGAGCGAGGGTTTGCGCTCGGTTTTCGCTGTTGCCATTATTTTCCTAGCGCTGCATTGCCGGCTGAGTGACCCGCAATACGTCCAAATACCGAACCGGAAACGAGCCCAGTACCGCTTGGGTAATTAAAGTAAAAAATACCGCCAACCATCTCACCCGCGCAATATAAACCTTTGATTGGTTTTAAGTGCACATTGAGCACCTGACCAGATTCGGCTTGAGTGCGCAAACCTCCAAAAGTAAAAGTGATGCCACAAGTAGTTTGATAAGCCTCGTAAGGGGCTGTATCAAGCGCCTGGGCCCAGTTTGATTTCGGAGGATAAATGCCCTCAGTACCGCGACCATCAAGAACGGTGTGGTTAAACGGTATTTCTGATTTGACGCTGGCATTGAACGCATAGGCTGTTTTCAAAAACTCAGCTGCGTTCACACCTTCGAGCTTGCCAGCTAGTTCTTCAAGCGTATCAGCCGTAACTTTTGTCACAAACTTGATTCGATACTCGTTACGCAATTTGTCTTTGACTTTAGAGTCAAAGACCTGCCAGGCAAACTGCCCCGTTTGTTTTAATACTTCACCACCATACTTCGCATAGGTGAAGGAATGAAAATCCGCACCTTCGTCAACAAAACGACGGCCTTCAGCATTAATCAGCAAACCAAAAATGTAGCTGTGCTTCTGAAACTTGTCACCCACATTCACATCACCGTATTCAGGCGCGTTCCTATCCCAGCCTGTGGCATGACAGCCAGACCAATTGCCGTAGGGAGCCGCACCAATATCCAGCGCCATTTTCAACCCATCACCCTGGTTGAAACGGCTGCCACGCACTTTCGCCAGCTCCCAGCCATGACCTAAATATTTGGTGCGCATTTCAGCATTCGCTTCAAACCCACCACAAGCCAGCACAACCGATTTAGCGTGATACTGAATATAGGTATCGTCGAATTGTGCATTGACCCCCGTCACAGTGACACCATCAAATATCAAGGAAGTCACACGCGTATCGTACACAACCTCAATACCAGCGTTTTCGATTGATTTATCCAGAAAGTCGACCAGGCCAGCACCGCCACCTGAAACCTCAATCGGCAGCCGACCAAAAAACTGACGACGACCATTCACCATGGCTGACTGCCTGCCGAAATTGGGCACAAAGCGAACACCTTTGCTGCGCAACCAGATCATCGTCTCCAGACTTCGACGCACCAAGATTTCGGATAATTCAGGATCTGTACGATATTGCGTTAAGCGAAAAATATCATCGAAAAACTCATCGGTGGTGTTAGTTCCGAAATCAGTTTCAGCGATTTCCTGATCTGTGATGTCTGTGACTTTTTTAAGATCTTCTACTGTGTCGTAGGCGAATCGCATCACACCACCAGCAAAACGGCTGTTGCCGCCATGCTCATCTTTACTCGCTGCCTCGATCACAAGCACCCTAGCGCCGGTGTCCCGCGCTGCGAGCGCAGAACATAAAGCAGCGTTACCTTTGCCGACAACAATGACATCGTACTGGTTGTTATTCAATTGACTACTCCCGAACTTTTTTAATGTGATTTAAGTAATGACGTTAATTTCCGCATATCGCCGACAGTCTCTAAAGAGTCAACCAGCGTATACAGCGCCTCCAAGGCCTGTTCTGAAATCACTCCCTTGCCGCACAAATCGAATTTTTTCTTCAGTCGATCTTTTGGCAAAGGATTTTCAGAAGTTCTGCCCAAGGGTTGTTGAACTTTTGTTTCAAACACTTCACCCGTTCGCATGCTGATTCGAACTTCACCACCAAAATGGTTATCAGCAGAAAACTGGGTCTCATCATAGGGCTGGGCATTGATTTTGCGCATTAGCGCGCGGACCTCGTCATTGCCATAGGCCTCACAGTCAAAATGCGCAAGGGATACACAACCCTCTAGCAACGCACGCGCCACAACATACTGGACACTGAACTTTGCATCGAGCTCGCTACGAGGTTCGGGGCGGTTCGTATGCTGCAGGCGCCGTGCATGAATCCAGACCTCAATCGATTCGATTTCCTGAGGATTGATCTGATTGTTCTGAAATAACTCAATCGCGCAATCAATCGCTGGATGCGTGCTGCCACAACAGGGATATTGCTTGATCGCAATGCCAGGTCTGACAATATCAAAGGGCTCCGCCCACGCACTTAAGCCCCGGTCTATGTCATAGTGACCTGCGCCGTTGTACACCTCAAAAAACCCCTGGGGATGTTCAAAAACATCGGTTGTATTGGCGCTATAGCCTGCCTGTGCGAGCTTTGCTGCAAGCAACCCCTCTCGTGCGCAGCGACCGATATGCATAGGTTTTGTCATGCTACCGAAATTCGCTTTGATACCAGAGGCACCCGAAGCTGCGAGCGCGAGAGCCACTTGCGTTTGATGCGCATTCAAATTCATTAATCGTGCGCATGCTGCTGCAGCGCCAAATACGCCAAGCGTCGCCGTTGGATGCCAGCCTTTGGTGTAGTGGTGAAAATTCACCATCAGCGCTAACTTTGTTTCCACTTCAAAACCTGCGATATACGCAGTCATGAACTCTTTACCCGAGACCTCTCGCTCATCGACCAGGGCAAAGAGCGCGGGCAGAATTGGAACCGACGGATGACCACCCATTGTATTGTTGCAGTCATCAAAATCCAGCGCATGCGAAGCGGTTCCGTTAATAAGCGCGGCATCCAGCGCAGAGCATGTGATGGACTGACCGAACACGACTGACGGTCCCTGTGAGCCTGCCAGCACTTCAGACAAGATCTCAGCACAAGGCTCGCTCGCCCCCGCCAGCGTCACACCAATCGTGTCCAGAATCCCAACTTTTGCCCAATGCACTTCATCACTTAAAAAATCTTCGAATTTCAATTCCGAAGCTTTTTCAGCAAAAAATGCCGCTACACCTTGCTTGCTGTTCATTGTTTACCTTTATTCTTAGGCGCGGATCTTTAAGTCCTGAATGACTTGCCGCCATTTTGCAATTTCACTTCGTATGAATCGACCAAATTCCTGAGGCGAATTCCCGACAGCTAAAGCACCATCTGTCGCTAATCTTTCAGCCATGGCTGGGGTTTTGAGAATACCGACGATCTCTTTATTCAATTTATTAATGATCGAGACAGGTGTGCCCGCTGGTGCGACGACTCCATACCAGGCGGTAATTTCGTAATCCTTGACACCCGCCTGTTGCATGGTCGGCACATTAGGTAAAGAAGGGGATCTCTCGGTTGTCGTCACCGCGAGCGCGCGCAAACGACCCGAGGCGATATGACCGTGCGCTTGAAGAATGGAGGAGAACAACATATCAATCTGGCCGCTAATGACATCATTCATCGCGAGCGAACCACCCTTATAGGGAACATTCATCAAATCGGTCCCTGAGAGCAATCCCAGAAGACCTCCAGCGAGGTGGCTAAAGCCCCCGATACCTGAGGATCCATAGGTCAGTGGTCTGGGGCTAGTTTTTGCCAGCGCTATCAGTTCTGCCATATTTTTCACTGGCAAGGCAGGGTTAATCACAAGCACATAGGGTTGAGCTGTCGCCTGAGTAATCGGTGCCAGGTCGTTGACCAAATCGTAGAGTTGAGTGGTTAACAGCGTCGCATTCACCGAATGACTCGAGGAAATCATCGATAAGGTATAACCATCGGCGGGCGCGCGTGCAGCAATATCAACAGCGATCGTGCCATTGGCTCCAGCTTTATTTTCGACGATGACTGTCTGGCCCCAGGCCTCTGAGAGTTTCTGGGCGATAGTTCTTGCAGTGATATCCACGCCCCCAGCGGGTGCAAACGGGCACAACAAACGAATCGGCTTATTCGGATAAGTATCGGCTGGATCGCTTTGCGCGAAAACCTTTGGCAACAGAGCTGTCAATGCACTGAAGCCAAGCATGCGGGATATTATTCTACGACCTGTGTTCACCGTACTCCCCTACTCTTCAAAGTTCAGCGCGGGCAAAGCGGAGATGTTCGATACGTGTTCTATATCGTTCAATGCATTCCACCATTGCGCTTTGACGGATTCGGATTTTTTTCCTGTCAACTGATAAAAACGCGTCTTTAACGCCTGCTCGGACAATGGTTTTTTAGGTGAGCCGGCAAACTCATCCGACCATTTTTCATAGGTCACACCTGAATGAAGCGTGACGCGTAACTGGCTAGACCAGGCCGAATTTTTTTTATCGCTAAAGGAAAAAGGCATCAAAACAATTTCCTGGCTAAGCTTTCGTATCTTCAGGTCATGCAGGGCAGACTCGTTCATGTTCTCAGGCTTGTAGGGATCCCGATGCAGCGCCCAGGCAACACAAAAAGGCGTACTGTATTGGGCCTGCTTGATATCCAGAGGTTGCCGAATGACATGATGACTGAGGACTTTTTCTGAAACCTCAAGCTCGATTGCGCTTACATCCGCAGCACAGAACTGGTGGAGTCTCATTAATTCGCGTAGTGACTCAATCGGCGTGTGTGCCGTCACGTGACAGGGAAATGCTTTTAAACAAATTTTTTCAGTCTCCCACGCACTACCCAGATTAGCAGTGAGCAGCCCAGGATCGGTCTGCGCACAGTAACTTTCGAGAAAACCAAATTTACCTTCGAGAATAGTTTCTGGTCCCGACAATCCTTCAGCGACCAGCATGGCCGCCATGACACCTGACTCTGCTGCGCGCCCCAGATGCAAACGCTTGACGTCTGCACCACCCTGCGCCTTGGTAAAAGCAAGCAAGCCTGCTGACATTGAGCCTGCGATGCCAAGCGCAGCCCTGTGCTGTTGGGCATTAAAACCAAGCAATATCCCTGTGGCTACAGCGCTGCCGTAAGGCCCAGTCAGTCCAGGCGCATGAAAGCCCTTTTTCTCACTCGTGTGCAAGGAGGCAGCGCCTATCCTGAACATCACTTCACAGCCTGCGATGACCGCCAGCAGTAACTGCGCACCAGTCGCGTCGCACTGCTCGGCAATAGCGAAGGCTGGCGCAACAACTGTTGCGCCAGGATGGACACCCGCACCCGGCTTTCTCAGACTATCTTGCTCAAACGCATGCGCGAAGGCTCCATTACAAAGCGCCGCGGATGCTGGGTGCAGCCTGACCTCATTCAAACCGAAGACTCGACTTTTCCCAGTCGAACCACTCGCTTGCGCGTAACGCAGGATAGCCTGGCTCCAGGGAAAACGACTGCCATAGGTCGCAACGCCAACAGTATCAATCATCACCGCTTTGGCGATTCTTTTTACTGAAGCGGGTATTGTTTCAAGTTTTAAATTGACACAAAAATTCGCCAGACTTTCAGAAGCAGTCATATCAGTCTCAGAGGTGCTTATACCGTTAACAACTTAGTTAACTGACTCGCATCATCCAGCGTTTCAAGATTCAGAATCGTCTCGCACAACTGTTGTGCCTGGCTCGCGGGAAGAGCCTTGGTGGCCAGCAACATAAACTTATTCACAATATCCGCCTCAGTCGCGAAATTGTGCTCACTGCCCCGACCAGACTCAACGGTCGCTTTGAGGATCGTGCCATCAAGGAGCTCTATCTGGACATGTACTTTGTGACGGTACTTTGAACCAAGCTTGGTGATCGCATCATCGTGCTGAACACGGACTTTTTCTGCGAGTGCCATTCTTTGCGGATCTGCAACCATCTCCTCAGTAAACTGATCGACAAAGCACTCTCCCTCCAGCAGATAGGTCGCCACGCAATAAGGCAGATTCAGTTGAGCCGAAGTCAGGCCTTGAGGAATATATTTCCAGCCAACGTGATCCATAGTGACTTGTGAACCACTGACGAGAATTTCTTTAATATCCGCATGACTGAAATTACGCTGCGCTTGTAATAGCCGGATACCATCGAGCGTAGTGTGATTGCTGCCAACACAAGAATAGAATTTCAATGCAATATTCATGGTCTGCCACTGCTGACCTAAACCTGCCGTCAACTGGGTCAAATCAAAACGATCTTGTGAACGCGAGAATGTCGAGCAAAAACCGCCATATTCGCTTTCCAACACGTTTTCAATCCCGGTAAATCCATTGCGCGCGAGCAAGGCGCCATACAAACCACTCTGCGCCGAGCGTCCAGCATGCATACGCTTGACCATCGCCCCGTATTGCGCAGCCATTAAGCCTGCAGACTGGGTTCCCGCAATCCCCAGCGCATGAACGGTTTGTTCAGGATTCAATTTCAAACCTCTGGCCGTTCCCGCAGCCGAGGAAAAGACCCCAAGTGTTGCACCGGAATGCCAGCCTTGAGCAATATGCTCTTGTCCCATGCAAATTCCCACACGGGGACCGATCTCATAGCCAGCGACCGCGGAAGCGAGAAACTCTTTGCCATGCATGGATTTGAGCGACTCCGCGATGCCGATCAATCCTGGCAGCACGACAGCACCTACGTGCATCACGCCCTGACGATGGACATCGTCAAGTTCAAAACCCTGAATTTGCGTGCCGTTTACCAATACTGCATGCGGCAGGGACAAGCGGTTTTTAGAACCCCAGACCTGTCCGGTTTGCGACGTATCGACTGCGGCGAGTGTTTCCTGCAGGATTTTTATCCATTCAAGTTTTTGCCCGTAAAGACTGCAACCGATCGAGTCAAGAATCAGTAGTTTTATTCGGCCAATGACCTCAGCCGGAATCTGTTCATACTCCAGCCCGCTGACAAAATTAGCTATCCCGCGGGTATAGGGATTATCTCGTGACTCGTGGCTCATTCAGGACTCCATTTTTTATACATATACAATCGTATACAAATGGATTCAAGATGGCAAATGATAAAAATGAACCCTTTGCTTGGACCATTCACAGACAATACCAAGCGTAAACCCGAACATGAAACTTCTCGACTCCGGGAAGTTTCAAAGTAAAAATAGTCTCAATAAAAAATCATTTCTATAAGAGACAAAATGAAAACCACCTTTGTCACATTCACCCTGGCCGGTTTAATCCTGGCTCAAACTGGCTTCGCACAAGCAGAATCTGTCACGCTGAACAGCACACAGCAAACGGGTCAGCGCCTGTATGCCCAAGCCTGCGGGGTCTGTCACCTGCAGGCCAGCATGGGTGCTAAAACTTATGGGCCGATGCTCAACAAAGCATCGGCAGCGGGCAATGACGAGGTGATGCGTGTCTTTATTAATAATGGGGCCGAACATATGCCCGGCTTTCAGTATTTTCTCAAACCGGACGAAGTTGACGCGATCATAAGCTACATCAGAACAATCCCAGTGCCCGCTCAACCTGTTGCGACCTCACTGCCAAAGGGAAAATAATATGAAAACTCATCACGCAGCGCGCCTGGCTTTGATTGCCTGCCTTGTTTTGAATGGACAAAGTTTCGCCGCAGATAAAATCCTGCACGGCACCATCACAGCGCAGGATGGCAAAGCACTGGAAGGCGTTACCGTCTCAGCCAAACTCGAGGGCTCAACCAAAACCGTCAGTGTCTATACAGATCAGTCTGGTGAGTTTTATTTTCCCGCGATGCAGGAGGGCCCCTATAAAGTCTGGGCTCAGGCACTTGGTTTTAATCGAACAGACGCAAGTCTTGATACAGCAAAAAATACTACGCAGGATTTAAAGCTGACGACCATAGCTGACGCTGAAGCACGCTTTCGCCAACTACCAAGTGAAATGATGGTAGCGGCCTTACCAGGTGAGTCAGTCCATGATGCTCGCATGAAAAGTGTTTTTATGAACAATTGCGCGGGCTGTCACTCGCCTTCTTATCTACTGCAATTCAAATTCGACGAAGCAGGCTGGAACAAGATCATCAACCTGATGAAAACTGTTCCTGTGACGGGTGTCTACCCTGGCTCGCAAGATAAAGCGAACCAGATGCTTGAGCACCACCAAAAAGAATTCGCGCAATATCTGGCCAATGCCAGAGGCCCGGGCACCTCCACCATGAAAGTCACGGAGCGGCCAAGGCCTTCAGGCGAGTCCGCACGTGCAGTGTGGACGCTCTATGACCTGCCTATCAATCCGGACTCAGGGATTGGCACCAAATACAATCCAAACGATGGCACCAACTGGGCTTTAGGCACGACCTCCAAAATTGGCGAACTGCCACATGATGGAGCCTTGGGTCTGGATGGCACCATCTATTTCACCTCTATTACGGCTAATCGTGATGTTTCGATCGGCAAGGTTGATAGAAAAACCGGTGCAGTCAGTTTTATTAAAACCGAAGCCAAGAACGGCATGGCTGCTGGCTCTCACGGTCTGGCACGCGATGCAGCGGGCGATCTCTGGTTTGATATCAATCCAGGACGTCGCGCGCTTGGTAAGCTGGATACCAAAACCGACAAGATCACTGTTTATCAGACTCCTGAAACCATGGCTCCTGTTGGCGGTGCGGTCACCGTTGATGTCGACAATAAAGGCATGGTGTGGGCCTCAACCCCACAAGGTGTCGTGCGCTTTGATCCGAAAACAGAAAAATTTACTGAATTCAAATCTACCATTCCCGATCCAAACCCACGTGGCTCGGGGCAAACCTATGGCGTCGCAGGTGATCGCGATGGCAATGGCTGGTGGGCTCAAATGGCGATGGATACTGTCTATCATGCTGATGCGCTAAGTGGAGTCGTCACACCGATCAAGATTCCCGACGTTCAGACTCCACCGATCCCGGACGCTGACCGTAAATTTTATGAATCCATGAGTGATTTAGGATTTAATGCACCGATGCCCTGGTCCGCAGGACCACGCCGGATGGGAACAGATAAAAATGGAGATGTGCTGTGGGTCGGCAATTCCTGGGGTGCATCGCTTGCCCGCATCGATACCAAAACTAAACAAGTAGAGATTGTTCCTTTTCCCGATAAAACTATGCAAGGCTATCACGCGACCATAGATGACCAGCACAATGTCTGGGCGAACTTGTGGACCTCTGACCGCTTGGCTAAATACAATCCTCAGGAAAAATCCTGGACGATTTTTGATTTACCCGTAAGAGGCACAGAGATCAGGCATATCGCTCATCTAGATACGCCCAAAGGCCCCGAAATCGTGATGCCAGTCTATCGGACTAGCCAGATGGGGGTACTGACTGTGCGCAGTGAAAAAGAAATGGCAGAAACAAAAAGCTCCGCGCAATGACCTCAGGAGAGAGATCGTATCGGCGGAGCTTTTTGAGGCTGATTACACCGCGGGGGTGCGGATCAAGTGATCAAAAGCGCTCAGCGCAGCTTTTGATCCCTCGCCCGCAGCAATGACGATCTGCTTATAAGGAACAGTCGTGCAGTCACCTGCGGCAAAGACGCCGGCGACATTCGTGTGACCTTTGGCATCCACAATAATCTCGCCGAATTTGCTTAACTCCACGGTGTCTTTCAAAAACTCGGTGTTAGGCACCAGACCGATTTGCACGAAGACGCCAGCGAGTTCAACGTGGTGTACCTCACCCGTTGCGCGATCTTTAAAACTGATCCCGTTGACGACACTGCCATCACCCGTAATTTCTGTAGTCTGGGCACTCGTGTGCACAGTCACGTTAGGCAAACTGTTGAGCTTATTGACCAGTACTGCATCGGCTTTGAGCTGGTCAGCGAATTCAATCACCGTGACATGCTCGACGATCCCGGCCAAATCAATCGCAGCTTCAATACCCGAGTTACCACCACCGATCACCGCAGTACGCTTACCTTTGAACAAGGGACCATCGCAATGCGGACAATAGGCAACGCCCTTGTTTTTGTACTGTTGTTCTCCGGGAACATTCACATTTCTCCAGCGAGCGCCGGTAGAAAGAATCACGGTGCGTGCGCTGAGCATGCCGCCGTTCTCCATCTGAACCTGGATTAAGCCACCTGTAGTGCTTGCCGGGATCAACTTGGCTGCACGCTGCAAATTCATGATATCGACGCCATAATGACGAACCTGCTCCTCAAGAGCCGCAGCAAACTTGGGGCCGTTGGTCTCAAGCACAGAAATGTAATTCTCAATCGCCATGGTGTCATTCGTCTGACCACCAAAGCGCTCTGCAGCAACGCCAACACGGATACCTTTGCGGGCCGCATAGACAGCGGCAGCCGCACCTGCAGGTCCACCGCCCACAATCAGCACATCGAAAGCCTCTCGGGCATTGAGCTTGGCCGCATCGCGTGCGCCAGCGTTGGTATCGAGTTTCGCGATGATCTCTTCTACATTCATGCGACCCGAACCAAACACCTCGCCGTTCAGAAAAACCATCGGTACCGCCATGATTTCGCGCTCAGTCACTTCCTTCTGAAAAGCTCCGCCCTCAATCACAACAGTCTTGATCTTAGGGTTATAAATCGCCATCAGCGATAAGGCTTGCACGACATCGGGGCAGTTATGGCAGCTCAACGACATATAGACTTCAAAATTAAAATCGCCTTCCAGCGCTTTAATTGAATCCAGTACATCCTGCTCTACTTTCGGTGGATGGCCACCCGTCCACAATAAGGCGAGGACCAGAGAAGTGAATTCGTGACCTAACGGTAAACCAGCAAAGCGCACTCCAGTTGACTCTGTATCGCGCGCCACAACAAACGAGGGCTTGCGACTGTCCTCACCCGAAGTGTCCAGTGAGACCTTGTCTGACAAACTCACAATCGTCTCAAGCAAGCTGCGCATTTCTCTCCCCGTCTCGCTGTCATCAAGTGCGGCGATCAGGCGGATAGGCTGGCGTAACATGCCGAGATAAGTCTGTAATTGTGATTTGAGGGTATCGTCAAGCATCATATTTCTCCTGGATTAAGGCGAATTTATTCGTGACCGTGCTGGATAAGCCTCGGTCATTGTTATGGTTAAGGGTGGGGGATTCGGTGTTCAGAGTAAGGCACAAAGCAGCAAACCACTGCCAGATGCCTTAATCTCAACGCCCTGGACAACCAGGGCATTGAATCCAGCTTTAGATCTTACCGACCAGATCCAGTGAAGGAGTCAAAGTCTTGGCGCCTTCGTTCCACTTGGCTGGGCAAACCTCACCAGGATGTGCGGCAGTGTACTGAGCGGCTTTCAATTTACGCACAGTTTCTTTGACGTCACGGGCGATTTCGTTTGAGTGGATTTCAAGCGTTTTGATCATCAGGTCAGGATTGACGATGAACGTGCCACGCAATGCCAGACCTTCTTCAGGGATATGCACACCGAAGGCGTTTGTCAAAGCATGGGTTGGGTCGCCAACCAATGGAAATTTAGCCTTGCCCACAGCGGGTGAAGTCTCGTGCCAGACTTTGTGTGAGAAGTGTGTATCGGTTGTAACGATGTAAACCTCTGCACCCATTTTCTGGAATTCAGCGTAGTGCTCAGCTGCGTCTTCGATTTCGGTTGGGCAGTTGAAAGTAAAAGCTGCAGGCATGAAAATCAGAACTGACCACTTACCTTTCAGTGTGGCTTCGGTGATTTCGACGAATTTGCCATTGTGGAAGGCTTGGTTCTTAAATGGCTGGACTTGTGTGTTGATCAGTGACATAACGTTTCCTTTAGAAGGTTGGTTGAAAGAGGGTTATTAGAAAAAACAATCGAATCAGCAGATCCGTTAGGCTCTATCATAGTCGTCCTGGGGAATTATGCTAATTGTTTGTTTTAATGAACCCGATTGTTCAAACCTATCTGCTTAGGTATGAAAATTGCTCCCTAAGCCTGGAGTTTATGCAATTAACCTGAATTTAGACCTGAAACAGCCCAATATAGACATGAAATATCAAGAACAAGGAAACTGAAAATGAAAGCGGCCTGGTATGAGAAAAATGGAGAAGCACAAGACGTTCTGGTTGTTGGAGAAATGCCAACGCCTGTAGTTGGACCTGGAGAGGTGCGCGTCAAAATCAGCGTCTCAGGTGTCAATCCCTCAGATGTTAAATCCCGCCGAGGCCGCCCGCTCATCGCCCCACGCATCGTGCCCCATAGCGATGCAGGAGGAGTCATCGATCAAGTCGGTGAAGGTGTCTCTGCTGAGCGTCTGGGACAAAGAGTATGGCTCTGGAACGGCCAGTTTGGGCGAGCTTTCGGAACCTGTGCGCAATTCATTGTGGTACCCGAGGCTCAGGCTGTTGCGCTGGATCAAGGCACCAGTTTCGACGCCGCTGCGTGCATGGGCATACCTGGCCTGACTGCATTTGAGGCCGTTCGTCGTTGCGGTGATCTTTCTGGAAAAACCGTTTTAGTCATCGCAGCAGCTGCTGCAGTTGGACACTACGCAGCGCAACTGGCGGTTTTAAAAGGTGCTCGAGTCATCGGCACGGTGAGCTCCGAGACCAAGGCCGCCCATGCGCGTGCAGTGGGCGTCACTGACACCATTAATTACAAAACTGAAAACGTTGCCGAACGCGTCAAAGCGCTGACGGGTGGTCGCGGTGTCGATGCCATCATCGATATGGACTTTTCAACCACGGCTGACTTGGTCAGACAAGGCGCCCTGGCGCCACACGGCACAGTTGCCTGCTATGGCTCTAACTCAGTGGAAGACACCCCTATCCCCTTTCGGGTCTGCTTGTTCAACACCCTAAGCTTTCAATTCTTTCTCGTCTACGACCTAACACCAGCTGAGCGCAGTTTCGCACTGAAAGAGCTCAATGCCTTGCTTGCCTCGGGACGTTTAGTGCACGCGATTGGTGCGCGCTATCCACTCTCTGAGATTGCAGCGGCTCATGTCGCGGTTGAACAAGGCAAGATCATGGGTAATATAGTGATTGATATTGAATAACATCTCTTAACAGCCTAACAAAAGAAGCAACAAAATGAGCCTTGATTTAATTATTAGGAACGCACGGCTTGCAGATATGAAGGCCGGTGATGCTTATGTAGATATCGCCGTTCATGGCGGTAAATTCGTGCTGATTCAACCCGCGATTGCCGAAACCGGACTGAAAGAAATTGATGTGAAAGGCTGTCTAGTCGCACCGGGTTTTGTCGAAACACACATCCATTTGGATAAAACCTGCACGATTGATCGCTGTGCCTGCGAAACAGTGAGATTCCCCTTTGATGCAATGGAGCGGGTCTCGGCGATCAAAAACACCTTTACGATCGAAGATGTCCAGTCCAGAGCAAAACGCACTTTGGAGAAATGCATCTCTCATGGCTGCACCTTGATGCGCACCCATGTTGAAGTGGATCCAAAAGTTGGCTTGCGTGGCTTTGAGGGCGTGAAATCCATCATCGATGCCTATAAATGGGCATTGGACATGGAAATCTGCGTGATGCCTCAGGAAGGGATGCTCAATAATCCCGGCACAGAGGAGCTCATGATCGCAGCACTTAAAAATGGCGCGACCGTAATTGGTGCAGCGCCCAACTATGAAACAGACCCAGCCGCTCAAATCCGCCGGGTATTTGAAATTGCCCACGAGTTTGATGTTGATATCGATATGCACCTCGACTCGGGCGCCTCCGCCTCCAGGCTCGATACGCTGCAAGTTTGCGAGCTCACTGAAAAATACAACTGGGGCGGTCGCGTTGCGATTGGACACGTCACCAAGCTCTCCACCATGCCTGTTGCAGACGTGAATGTCGTTGCGAAACGAATGAAAGATGCTGGTGTTTCCCTGACAGTTTTGCCTGCAACAGACCTCTATCTATCTGGCAGGGATATGGAGGCAAATGTGCGCCGGGGTGTTGTGGACGCAAACCACCTGGTGACTCAGGGCGTGAACTGCTCAATCAGCTCAAACAACATTCTTAACCCTTTCACACCCTTTGGTGACGGTCAGTTGATCAGACAAGCAAACCTCTACGCCAACATTGTGCAGCGGGGGATGCCAGAACCACTGCGCGACACATGGGATATGTTCACGACTAACTCGGCCAAACTAATGCGCCGTGAGGGTTACGGCTTGGCAGTTGGAAACGACGCTGACTTTATCGTTGTCGAGTCTGATAATCCAGTCAACGCCATCAGGGAAGTTGCACCGACTCTGATGGGATTTAAAAGAGGACGACAAACATTTACCCGAACCCCTGTTGTTTTGCATCGTCCGCAGTAAGAGCCAAGCATTACTGGTTGGCATAGTAATTGCTTGCTCTGCCACTGAGGATAAAGGTCTTTCTTCATCCTCAGTTTTCAGGAGATTTTGGGTATGCCTGCTTCAAGCGGTTCTTGGTCATTCGGTTCCCTGTCCTCAGGTTCTTTGCTAGCGAGTCGCTTATTTAAATCATTGCTGCTCAGTTTATTTGCAGTAACCGGTTTAATCAGCGCAACCAGCGCGACGGCCCAACCTTACCCATCAAAACCGATCAACCTGTTTGTAGGGTTCCCTGCCGGCGGCGCTGCAGATATTGTCGCTAGACTGATGGGAGAAAAACTCTCCGCGAAACTGGGTCAACCTGTAGTCATACTGAATAAACCAGGCGCAGCCAGTACTATCGGCATGGTTGCTGCAGCAGCGGCTCCCAATGATGGCTACAACCTGTTGTTAAGCTCACTGACCAATCAGGTGATTGCAGGCCATCTGTTTAAAGATTTAAAAATCAGCATCCTGACAGACTTTGAACCTGTAGCGATGGTTGCCAACGCTCCGCATGTTTTAAATGTGAATGCTCAGGTACCCGTCCAGAGTATGGAAGAGTTCATTGCCTGGCTGAAGAAAAATAACGGCAAAATAAATTACGCCTCCCAAGGCAATGGAACTTTGTCGCACCTTGAATCAGCCTTGTTCGCAGAACAAGTGGGCGTTGACTTAGTACACGTGCCCTACAAAGGCAGCGCCCCCGCAGTACCCGATCTGGTTGCGGGCAACGTCTCGTTCATGTTTGACAGTGCCGCGGCCTCCAAACCTCTGCTCGATAGCGGAAAAGTTCGCGCACTCGCACTGGCCTCGACCAAACGCTTGCCAAGCATGCCTGAATTACCGACCGTGATTGAAGCAGGACTGCCTGGCTATAACGTTGACAACTGGATGGCGATCTATGCACCGAAAGGCACACCTCAAAACATTGTGAACAAACTAGGTGAGAGCTTCGCCGAGATTCTGGCCGATCCTGCAGTCATTCAATCCCTTCAGGATAAAGGGCTGATTGCTATGCCAATGAATGCGCAGGCTCTGCAGAAAACCGCACAGGAAGACTCGGACCGCTGGGGTGCTGTGATTAAAAAGAACAATATTAGTTTTTAAAAATAATTAAAGGTGGGTAAATGAAAGCTCAATTGCATTCGGACGACTGCTTTGAACCAGATAATGGTGAACCCTCAGGCACGAACCTGACACTCTCGTCACCCATATCAAAAGATGGCACTGCAATACCCGGACATCTCTATACCTTACCTGCGCGCCAAGGCTGTGCGGTCAGACTTAAGAGCGGACAGATTATTCGCATCATCAATACATACGGCTCTCAGGTATGCGACACCTGGGCCTTTAAAGCTGATGATTTAAGTGAATTCATGTCCATGGAGCATGCACGCGCCTGGATTGACCGGATCATCCCAAAATCAGGGGATGCTTTGGTAAGTAATCATCGGCGCGCCATCATGACCTTGCTAGAAGACACCTCTCCCGGCATTCACGACACCTTGATGGCTGCGTGCGACATTTATCGCTATCAGACACTTGGCGTCACGCACTACCACGACAACTGCGCTGACAATATGCGCCTTGCACTGAAAGCCATTGGATTGAGAGTGCGTGAAGTGCCTCAACCTTTAAACCTCTGGATGAATATTCCGGTGAGTACGGATTGCAGTGTGCAATGGCTCGCACCAGCGTCAAAAGCCGGTGATTATGTCGAACTGAAAGCGGAGATGGACTGTGTTGTTGTCATGTCTGCCTGTCCTCAGGACATCATACCCATCAACGACAACCGCCCTGTAGAAGTGCAATTCATGGTGCTTGCCTAGCAACTTGCTGCCATACGCTCTAAATAACTTAACATAGCTGGATTGAGATGAAAAATAAAACCGACCAGACTGAAATTAAAAAATTGCGCTATACAGGCATACCAACCTTTATGCGAACACCGTATTGCCCAGACTTCAAAGATCTGGATATTGCGCTGGTAGGGGTACCCTTTGATGGCGGCGTGACCTTAAGGCCGGGAGCCAGATTTGGTCCCAGAGAGATTCGCAATATGTCATCGTTTACCCGTTCTATACATCATGTGACAGGGTTTAACCCCTTTGATGCTTGCCGGATTGGCGATATCGGTGACGTTCCGTTTTCAGATATCTATCATCTTGAAAATTCGCATGACGAAATTCGCCGTTTTTATGAGCCTCTATTTGCCGCTGGGAAAATTGCACTCACCGCGGGTGGCGATCATTCGATTACTTACCCTATATTTCAAGCGCTCCATCCCAAACAGCCGATCGGCATGGTTCATATTGACGCGCATACAGACACCTGGGACGCTAACAACGGATCAAAATTCAATCATGGGTCTCCTTTCAGGCGTGCAGTAGAGGCCAATCTGCTTGATCCAAAACGCACTATACAAATTGGTATTCGTGGTGCACAAAATTCCGATGAAGGCTGGCGCTTTTCTCTGGATAACGGGATGCGCGTAATCTTCATTGAAGAGTTCGACAGAATAGGCGTTGAGGCTGTGATCGCCGAAGCGCGACGTGTCATAGGCAATGGCCCTGCTTACCTTTCACTTGACGTCGATGGCCTCGACCCGATCTTTACGCCAGGGACTGGAACTCCGGAAATCGGTGGTCTGACGACTCGCGAAACACTACAGTTATTGCGCGGCCTGAGTGGTCTGGACTGGATCAGCGGGGATGTGGTGGAAGTCGCGCCTGCTTATGATCCAAGCGGCAATACCGCTTTGGTTGCAGCCACCCTCATGTACGAAATACTCTGTCTGCTCGCAGAACGGTTTCGTTAAAAATAAAACGGTGGGCTCATGGGTTACAGCTGGCAATTTCATGTGATTTCGCAATACTGGCCTGTCTTTTTAAGAGGGGCCATGGTGACGTTACAGATCACACTGATCGCGGCGGCAATTGGACTGGTAATAGGTGTTCCGCTGGGCGTTGCCCGTGAGGCACAATCCAAATGGATCCGACTTCCTGCGACCATTTATGTGGAGCTTTTTCGAGCAACGCCTGCGCTCATCCAGATAGTCTGGATTTATTATTGCTTACCGATTTTTACCGGCATTCAATTCGAAGCCAAAACGACTGTCATCATTGCTTTAGGGGCACATACTGGCGCCTATATTGCTGAAATAGTACGGGCCGGTATCAATGCCGTCGATAAAGGTCAACTGATGGCGGCGCGTGCAATTGGTATGTCATACCGTTTAGCGCTCAGGAGAATCATCCTGCCTCAAGCAGCACAAAAAATGATTCCGCCATTAATTAACGAATTCGCAAATCTGATGAAACTCTCGACGCTCGCCTCGACGATCGCCGTATACGAGTTACTTCAGGAGTCAAATAATTTAATCGCCTCGACTTATCGGCCGCTGGAAATTTATACATTCCTGGCAGTAGTGTTTTTTGCTGTCACATTTCCCTGGATTTGGCTCTCACGCAGACTTGAAATGCGTTTGCAGAAATCATCATGAGCCGCATTGACAAAACTCAGGCTGGACCAGCTGCAGTCAATGATATGTTGACACTTAGTGGGTTGAAAAAAGCCTACGGCAAACTCGATGTGCTGCGCAATATCGACCTGACAGTCCAGGCCGGTGAGGTCATCGCGATTATTGGTCCGAGCGGCTCAGGAAAAAGCACCTTATTGAAATGCATCAATTTTTTAGAACCTTACGATTCAGGTTCGGTGATCTTTAACGGCAAACTAGTAGGTTATGCGCAAAGCAAGCCCGTCTCTGGAAAACGCAAACTTGCACCCGATCATGTGATTAATCACTTGCGCACACAAATGGGGATGGTCTTTCAGAGCTTTAATCTCTTTCCCCACATGACTATTCTTGAAAATATCATTGAAGGGCCGACGCGTGTCCTCGGCATTGCGAAAGCTGAGGCCATTGCCTATGCCGAACAGCTATTAGCCCAGGTCGGACTTTCTGATAAACGCGATGTCAAACCGACGCGCTTGTCAGGTGGTCAGCAACAAAGAGCAGCCATTGCGCGCGCGTTGGCGATGCGTCCGCAACTGATGCTTTTCGATGAACCGACCTCAGCACTGGACCCCGAGCTTGTGGGTGAGGTATTGACTACCATCCGTGATTTAGTCAAACAGGGAATGACCATGATTATCGTCACCCATGAGATGCACTTCGCGCGAGAGGTTGCGACGCGGGTGATCTTCATGGCGGACGGTGAAATTATCGAGCAAGGCTCGCCGGAACATGTTTTTGTAAAGCCAACTCAAAGTAGAACGCAAGAGTTTTTATCCCGAGTATTGACAACGCATACCGCCCTATAGAACTCATTTATCACTCTCTCTTTTTCAAGGATGCCATCATGAAATTTCGTATGCTCTCATATATTTCAGCCTGTGCTCTGATGCTGCTTTCCCTGTCTTCACCAGCGCAGGCTGCTGGTGAAATCGAACAAATCACCAAGCGTGGCGAGTTGCGTATCGGTTATATCCCCTCTCCTCCAGGAATTGCAAAGGATCCAGTATCAGGAGAAGTGAATGGTTTTTATGTAGATGCTGCCCGGGCAATAAGTGAGCAAATGGGTGTAAAGCCTGTTTTTGTTGAAGCAACCTGGGCTAACTTTGTAGCTGGTTTGCAATCAAACCAATTTGACCTTTCCATAGCGGGAACCTTTGCAACCGTCAAACGCGCTATGGTCGTTGATTTTTCAAAGCCACTGAATTATCTAGGTAGTGTCGCACTAGTGCGCAAGGATGACACGCGGTTTAACCAGCTAGCCGACATGAATAAGCCTGAGGTCAAAATCGCAGTCGTTCAAGGTACAGAGGCAGAAGATTTCGTTAAGCGCGTATTACCCAATGCGAAACTCACCTCCCTGGCTGGTGGCAACCTCGCAGCAGGCTTCATTGAAGTCGCAGCCGGGCGGGCAGATGCAAGCTTTCAGGATATATTTATCGCGACAGAATTTGCAAAACAACAACCAACCACCAAGGTCTTGTTTGCTGAAAAGCCAGTTTTTTTCTTACCCATCGCATGGGCTGTTAAAAAGGGAAATACTGAATTACTTTCAATCGTGAATGTTGGGCTCGATAGTCTATTGGTGTCAGGTCAGCTCGATCAGATGACGGCCAAATACATTCCGGAAGATAGCCGGTTTGTTGATGCACCCAACTTACGCCCCTTTCCCAAAGCTGTGAAATAGTAGAGTGTCAGAACTTAATCACTATCGCACTGTATTAAAAGATAAGAGGGTTAGATTTTGAATTCCCTGCTTGGCGACCCGTTTGACTATCCCTACCCGTCCAGACGGGCTGTTGTGCAGTCCTTGCGAGGGATGGTCGCGACCTCTCACCCACTGGCTGCACAGGCAGGTCTAAAAATACTGCAGGCGGGTGGTAACGCGATTGATGCTGCGGTTGCCACTGCGGCTACTCTCACTGTTGTAGAGCCCACTTCAAACTGTATCGGTGGGGATACCCTTGCGCTGGTCTGGCACGAAAATCGGCTGCACGGTTTGAACGCGAGCGGTCCTGCCCCCAAAAATATTTCGATAGAAAAAATCGCAGCCCAGGGCTTGAGCTCTTTTCCTAACTATGGTCCATTTGGAGTCACAGTACCAGGCACACCTGCAAGCTGGGTGGCGTTGTCTGAAAGATTCGGAAATCTATCACTTCAACAATCTCTGCAGGAGGCAATAGAACTGGCTCGCGAAGGTTTTCCTGTTTCACCAACCGTTGCCTATGCATGGAATCAAGCCTTTCAGTTATTCAAAGATGACTTTTCAGCACAACACTTCAAACCGTGGTTTGAAGCTTTCGCACCCCTAGGACGCGCCCCGCGAAGTGGGGAGATCTGGAAACAACCAGATCAAGCGAACACACTGTCCTGCATCGCAAGCGATCATGGTGAAAGTTTTTATCACGGGTCACTCGGTCGTGACATAGCAAGTTTTTGTCAGAACGCGGGCGGCTACCTCAGTGTCTGCGACCTGGCTGAGTTCAAACCAGACTGGGTGGAGCCTATTTCTGCCAACTATCGAGGTTATACCGTCTGGGAAATGCCACCGAACTGTCAAGGCATTGTGGCACTCATGGCGTTGGGTGCCTTAAAAGACTTTTCGTTTAGTGTACGTGACAGTGCGCTGACATACCATCGTCAAATAGAAGCGATCAAACTGGCTTTTGAATTAGGTATTGCGAACATCACCGACATCAAATGCATGAGCATGTCAGTAAACGAAATGCTTTCTGAGACTACAAGAGTGCGCATGCACAGCGAAATAAAAGAGCGCGCTCGCTTACCCGCGGATGGTCAACGACAACGTGGCGGCACTGTCTATGTCAGTTGCGCAGATGCGCAAGGCAATATGGTTTCGCTCATTCAGAGTGGTTATATGAACTTTGGCTCAGGTCTTGTGGTGCCTGGGACTGGAATAAATTTACAAAATCGCGGCAATGGTTTTTCTCTCGATCCATCGCATCCAAACTGCTTAGAGGGTGGCAAGCGCCCTTTTCACACCATCATTCCAGGGTTCTTGACGCACGGTAATCGCCCTGTCGGCTCTTTTGGTGTGATCGGCTCTTATCTGCAACCCCAAGCCCATGTTCAGATAGTTATGAATATGATCGACTTTGGACTAAATCCTCAAGCAGCGCTCGATGCACCGCGTTGGGAATGGACAAAAGGCAATCAAGTTAGTCTTGAGCGAGGAACGCCCCAAGCAATTTTCGATGCTCTTGAGTCGCTAGGACATGAAGTATCCTGGTCAACCAACCCACTTGCTTTTGGCCGTGGCCAGATTATTTTGCGCGATACGAATGGCGTGCTCACAGGCGGAACTGAACCACGCAGTGACTCTTCTATTGCGGCATGGTAAACAAAATTCAACAGGGATTATTTATGCTCAAGCGTCTGCAATGCATGTTGACCATTGTTCTTCTTGGTGTAAGTGCTGGCGCTCTGGCCGAGACAGACTTTCCTAACCGAGCCGTTACCATCGTAGTTCCGTTTCCTCCGGGTGGGCAGTCAGATAATATTGGTCGCTGGCTTGCAAACGGTCTCTCTAAAAAATGGAATGTTCCTGTCATTGTCGACAATAAGGGCGGTGCAGCGGGAAATATTGGTGCAGCCTACGCCTCCAGACAACCGGCCGATGGATACACCCTGTTGGTTTCGAATACCGCCACCCATGTGATCAATCCAAATATTTACAAAAACCCCGGCTTTGATGCAAAACGGGATTTTGAACCCGTGATTATGGTAATCAAATCAGCTGATGCCATTCTGGTTAATAACGATGTACCCGCACAAAGCGTGGCAGAGTTAATCACACTGACTAAAGCTCGACCAGGTCAAATCAACTTTGGTGTACCAGGCTACGGCTCGGCTGGACATTTCGTCGGGATTCTGTTCAATAACGTTGCTGGCATCAACATGAACGCGGTCCCCTATAAAGGCACTCCTCAAGTTCAGGCAGATATCTTGAATGGCAACTTGCAGGTTGTTGTCGATAATGTCACAACCTGGACACCCTTGGCTGAATCAGGTCGCTTGCGTATGCTGGCTGTCACAAGCGTAAATCGCCTGGCTAACCTACCCAATATACCGACTATGCAAGAACTTGGTTTTAAAGACTTCGAAGCCACAACCTTCTCCGGCATCACAGTCCCTAGAGGAACGCCTAAGGAGATCATCAATAAGCTCAATGCCGATATTGGTGCCGTTATCGCAAGCGATGAATTTAAAACGTATGTGAAGGGCGATGTCATCGTAGGAGGCTCACCCGAAGAGTTCGGGCGAGTCATCGATCAAGACTATTCGGTCTGGGGAAAAGTTGCCAGGGATATCGACTTGAAGGCCGAGTGACGTCTCACAGCCTGATAAGCTCTGGTGACGCACAAAGGTTTCTCAAGCAGGCTGCAGCAAACTCCTCAGACTCAGCACATTATTGATTTTTTCCAGGTCCCAGATGTGAGCGACTAGTTCAGCGGCTTTTTGTTTACCTAAAACAGGTGCGCATAAATCGTATGCTTTCTCACCCACTTCGGCACGCGTCATCGGGTTAGCATAGGTGCCCCGGACGCTTTTTGTATGAGAGTGCAATATTCGCCCATCCTTGAGCGTTATATCCACAATCGCCTGCCGGCTTGGCAAGGCACGCTCAAGCTCCGGATCACCGATTAATTCAACTCGTGCACGCAAAGCCATGACCTGAGGGTCCTGCATGCGCGCGATATCATGCGCTGCCTCAAGTGAAGCCGTGCCATCTAGCAGCATCACAGCAATCATGTACTGCATATTAATATCCGGCATGCTGCGGTTATTTGTAATCTCGGCACCGGAACTAAACACTCTGACGACGACTTTATCAACGTCGCTAGCTTTAAATTTATGCTCTTTCATCAAGTCATAGACTGAATCAAGAGGAGCTTGAATTGGACTCCCAACCGTCCAGCGTTTGATATTTGTATTCACAACCTCATATGTTTCGCCCAGTCCCTTAATCAGTAATTCTGGCTTTGCAGTCGGCCCAGAAGCGAAGAAAAAATTATTCGGGCCGCCAAAGGGATCGTCAATTCCCGACATACCCGAAGCGACCATGGTGACGGACGCGGCACCATTACGCGCAGGTAAGCCGCCAAACTGGAAAGCTTTTTCCACATGTTCAGTATCCCGCGCAAAATTGGATAACCCACTGGCCTGTTGCGTGGTGTAAGACAAAGCATGCCGAACTTGAAGAGGTGTTAGTTTTGCTAGAGCAGCGCAAGCGGCGGTTGCCCCGAACATCGGTCCGAAAGTATGCGTGCCGTGACCAAGTCTTGCAAAGGCATAATCTCCCAGTGCGAAAGACATTCTGCAGTTAATGTCATAACCGAGCGCAACCGCACGCAACAACTCCACGCCCGTAGCGTTTGAAAACTCGGCCATGGCTAGTGCTGCAGGAACAACTCCAGCACCCGGATGAGTAAGAGACGCTGCGTGAGAGTCGTCGGTCTCATCGGCATGGGCGAGCATTCCACCTGTCAGGGCTGAATTCACGACGGTCGTGATAATTTTTGTTCCCGGCACACAGGCCTGTGGCGTTCCGCCCTGGGTACTGATATAGGCGATCGCACGCTCCCCCGCCAGCAAATGTGTCCCGGAAATCATAGCTGCAATTGTGTCAAGCAAATGATGCTTGGATGCTTCAGTTGCAGACTCAGGAATAGCTTTTTGTCCCGCGGCTGCGATATAGTCGGATACAGTCAGCGTAATAGGAGAAAGTGAGGCTGTACTTTCTCCTGCTGAAGCTACGCTTGCGCGAAGTCCTAAGGAACACAGTGAGGAAGAAAACAGTGCCGCCTGTATGAGTGCGCGTCTTTTTTGGATTAGAGTGTGGTGAGGTATAACCATGATTGATGTCCCCTATGTTTATTTTTTAATTGCAAAACGATATTTATAAAAATAATTGCCATGAGCAAAGATAAACAAATTAGCGACCATTTGTCCAGCAATGGATTTATTAATTATTTTCATATTGCCCTAGTGATTGCCTGCATGATCCTGAGTCCCGGCTCGGGATCGCTTGCTCAAAGTAGCTACCCTAGTCATCCAGTCCAGATGGTTGTTCCCTTTAGCGCGGGAGGGGGGGCAGACGAAACAGCCCGTGAACTTGCCAGGCGTTTGAGCAGCATTCTCGGACAAACCATCGTTGTCGATAATCGACCTGGCGCAGGGAATTCTGTTGGTGAATCCATTGTGGCACGGGCTCCCGCGGATGGCTACACAGTTCTTTACGACACATCTCCATTCGCCGTTAACGCCTCGTTAAGAAAACTACCTTTTAATTTACGCGCCGCTTTGCAACCTGTCAGCCTGATCGTGACCGCCCCCATGATTTTGGTTGCGGCTCCATCGCTAGGGGTAAACAACCTCAGCGAGCTGATTCAGTATGTCAAAAAACATCCGGGACAAATCTCGTTTGCCTCAGCTGGCGTTGGAAGTGCTGCACACTTCGCTGGCGAGACACTCAATGCAATGGCAGGTATTGATATGTTGCATATACCCTATAAAGGTGGAACTGGTGCTATCAGCGATGTTCTTGGTGGCCGTGTCGCAGTTTATTTTGCAAGTCCTCTCTCGAGTGCCGCCTATATCAATAGTGGCAGGTTAAAGGCACTTGCCGTCTCATCTCCAGACCGTTTGACCCAATTCCCTGCAGTACCGAGCGTTGCCGAACAAGGACTAGAGGGTTTTGACATACAAACTTGGCATGGCGTGTTTGTACCGCAAGAAACACCCTCAGCCGTTATGGACAGGCTTTCAAATGCGATACAACTAGCTTTATCAGATCCATTGCTTGTAGAGCGCCTGATCAAGCAAGGCTATAAGGTAATTGGAAATTCGCCTCAAGCGTTTTCAGTATTTATTGACGATGAAATTTCTCGCTGGGCCAGTATGGCGAAGTCACGAAATATTGTGCTGGATCAATAAAGCTTTCAGCCGCTAACAATCGAAAATCAAATCGAGCGCTTCATGACATTAAAAAAAATTGAAAATGGAAAATTTGAATTAATTGTCGAAACAGATGATTTCACTGCACCGTGGCAACTAGATAAATCTCCACTTTTACTCCAGCACGGTTTTGGACGAAACGCATCAATCTGGACGACGTGGGTAGCCGAACTATCAGGAAAATTCCCGCTGATCCGGCCGAACCTGAGAGCCGTGACAAACACTCCGAATGATTTCGATGGTAATCAGGATCTCACGATGGAGAACTATCTTGACGACCTTTGCACGACACTTGATGCACTCGATATTGATTCCGTTCACTTCTGCGGTGAGTCATTTGGGGGTTGTATCGGTCTGGCATTTGCCGCTAAATATCCAGCGCGGATCAAAACTCTCTCCCTGATTGGTACGCCTGTTTTTTATGGACCGAAGTGGCAACAGACCTATGCAATGGGTCATGGAACCTGGTCCAATGCGCTGAACGTCCTAGGACTAGATGCCTGGCTTGCAGCGACCAACGAATCCACCCGCTTTCCTCCAGGAGTCACTAAGGAGTTTATTGAGTGGTACAACAAGATGATTTCAGCAACAGATCTTCGAGTCTTGATTGCAATGGCCAGACTGATTGAACAAAGTAATCTGCTACCACTATTACCCCTGATCAAGGCACCAGTCATGCTGTTGAGTCCCATGCAAGGCAAGATCATGAACAATGAACAAGTCGATGCGTATCGCAAAGGCCTCGCCGATTTCACCCTGATACGATTCAACACGCCTTTCCATAAAATTCAACTGCTCGAAGCAAAAACTTGCGCCGAACACATCGCTTATTTTTGTAGTCAGTTTGATCAGAGAGCAATCGGGCCACGCTTTTAATACTCTTGGGTATTAAACAGCGATCTATGATCAAGCGATTACAAGAGCCATATTTCAAACGATAAAAATAATCAGAAAATTCAAGGAGATGAAAAGTGAAAGTTAAGCGTAGGGAAGTTTTAAGATCAATCGCGAGCATGGGGGCTCTCAATGTAGCAGCTCCATTGTTTGCACTTACACCAAGTTCTTCTGCGCTGGCTAAGAATGAAAAGAAAAAACAGCTAGCCGAGCAACTCGCTCAATACGCCTTTGATCTCCAAAGTAATCAAATTACTCAATCTGCCATAGATTCAGCAAAATTCCGGTTTGTCGATTCTGTAGGATGCGCACTAAGCGCCTTTCATGAATCACCCGTAACAAGTTGTCGTACCATCGCAGCCAGAGCAGGCGTTGGCACCTCGACGCTCTGGGGTACAGGGGTCCAATCACAACCTGAATTAGCAGCCTTTTCAAACGGTGTAGCCCTGCGCTACCACGATCTCAATGATGTCTACGTGGGGAAAACAACAGGACATCCCAGCGACAATATCGCGGCTTGTTTTGCTGTAGCTGAGTCTGTGAAGGCCTCTGGGCGTCAGTTTCTGGAAGCCACCTTACTCGCCTACGAAATCAATTGCAGGCTGATGGATGCAATAGACTTGACGGCAAAAGGCTGGGATCATCCAATTTTCACGCTTCCCAGCGTAGCGCTCGCAAGTTCCAAACTGCTGGGGAGTAATCAAAGCAAAATGACGCAAGCGGTAAATATTTCGCTTGCGAGTTCCATGGCTATGTATCAGACACGGGTTCAACAAATGTCAGACTGGAAAGGCATTGCTGATCCCGATGCCTTGAGAAATGGTGTGTTTGCAAGCTTGCTCGCAGCGCAAGGCATTACAGGTCCCGCACCCATTTTTGAAGGAAACGCCGGATTATTTGCACAAGTGAGTGGAGCCTTTCAGCTAGATACTGCAAACTTTGGCAGCACAACTCAGACCTATAAAATCCTCGACTGTGGCTACAAACTCTATCCAGCCCAAGTCTACACACTCACCTCCATACCTGCCGCCATAGCGCTGGCTCATCAGTCTGGTGGCGCTGACAAGATCGCCTCGCTTAAAATTTTCACCACGCGTACCGGATTATTAAAATCCGCTACAGGCTCTGAAAAATGGGCGCCTGCTACCAAAGAGACCGCAGACCACAGCCTGCCCTATGTCGCTTCACGCGCGATATTTGATGGCGATATCAATATCAACAGCTACACACAAGAAAAAATCACCGAGCCAAAAATTTTAGAGTTCATGCAACGGGTAACGGTTCAGGAAGATCCTGTATTAAGTGCGCGGGAGCCCCTCACCACACCCTGCCGCCTGACAGCAGTTCTAAAAGATGGGCGCACACTGACTGTCCAGGTTGACGATGTGGCTGGCTCTGCTACAAGGCCCATGACACGCGATGCGGTGAACGCAAAATTCATCCAGAACGTTTCCGGCATTCTGAGTCATTCAGAAGGGGAAGCATTACTAAGAAGTCTCTGGGAAATAGATTCGGAGTCAAACCTCACCAGGCTCGCTCAACAGATGAAACCAAAAACTAATTAATAGACCCCTGCGCGGATTCCAGCAACATAACCTAAGTGTTGATCATGCGCCATCCTGACTAAACGCATCACTCGGTGCGCCCCAACTCATGTAACCGCCATCGACCGGCAACGTCACACCCGTAATAAAAGCCGCCTGATCCGAGGCTAAAAACAACATCGCATCAGCAATATGCGCGGGTGTTCCAAACCGCCCCATCGGGGTGCGGCGCTCGACAATCGACTTGTCCAGTCGACCTTTATCAATCAGCGATTGGGTGAGCGGGGTCAAAATATATCCCGGCGCAATCGCATTGACACGAATCCCGGCAGCCGCCCATTCACAGCCAAGAGTGCGTGTCAGCATTGAAATACCGGCTTTCGCGGCGCTATAGGCATTGCGATAGGTCAGGCCAATAACGCCTGCGATCGAACTGATATTGATGACGCTGCCCTTGCCTTGTTTGAGCATAAGCGTCGCACACGCCTTGGTCATCATATAGGTGCCGGTCAGATGGATATCAAGCAGCCGACGAAAATGCGCCATATCCTGCTCGACAGTTGGTTTGACCTGATCCGCAATGCCAGCACAATTAATCAGCACATCGATACGACCAAGCTTTTGGATGACGGTATCAACGACGGAATTAACTTGCGCCTCGTCGGCGACATCACACGCCAGACCAAGATGCTTTGGTCCCAAGGCAGAGGCTGCCTGTCGGGCATCTGATTCTTTGAGATCGACGATCACAATCGTTGCGCCTTCGCGTGCAAACCTCTCTGCACCAGCCAAGCCAAGTCCACTGGCGCCGCCAGTGATTAAGACAACATAAGGATTGAGTTCAGGATACATGCTTGTCTCTTAATAGTTTTTTATAAGAGACAGCTTATCCTACTCCTGTCGCAGATGACAAGCGACCATGCGCCCGGAGGCCAGGACGGTCTGTTTGGGTTCTTGCGTTTTACAGAGGGCGATCGCATCCGGACAGCGCGTATGAAAATGGCAACCCGAAGGACGCTTAACCGGGCTTGGAACATCACCCTGCAGGACTGTGCGATTGGTTTTCTTTTGCGGATCGGGAACAGGCACCGCCGACAGCAGTGCCGCCGTGTAGGGATGTTGCGGATTGGTGAACAGCTCGGTGCGATCCGCGAGCTCAACAATACGCCCCAGATACATGACCGCCACGCGATGCGTCATATGCTCGACAATCGCCAGATCATGACTGATGAAAAGCAATGCCAGACCGAGTTCTTTTTGCAGATCCTGCAAAAGATTAACGATCTGTGCTTTGACCGAGACATCCAGAGCCGATACCGCCTCATCGCAAATAATCAAATCGGGATCCGCAGCCAAGGCTCGCGCGATACAGATCCGCTGACGCTGTCCGCCAGAGAACTCATGCGGCCAACGCTCACCAGCGTCCTTAGGCAGACGAACTTTATCCAGCAACTGAACCACACGCTCTTTAATTTGCTCTTCATCCGTTGCTAATCCAAAATTACGGATTGGCTCAGCGATAATATCGTGCACTCGCATACGCGGATTCAAACTCGAAAAGGGATCCTGAAAAATCACCTGGATTCGCTTGCGCAACGGACGTAAGGCGCTCGCAGACAAATGATCAATCCGTGTCCCGTCAAGTATCACCTCACCCGAGGTCAAGTCAAACAAACGCAAAATCGAACGGCCTACGGTTGACTTGCCACAACCGGACTCGCCAACCAACGCTAAAGTTTCGCCCTTTTGAATTGAAAACGAGACGCCATCGACGGCATGCACATGACCAGTCACTTTTCCAAACAAACCAGTTTTGATGGGAAAGAATTTTTGTATCTGACGGACTTCGAGTAATGGCACAGAGGCGGTAGTGGACATTCGGTTAACCTGATTCGAGTAAGTCATGAGCAAAGCTTAGTCATTAGCAAAAGCAACTTCGCCTGCGAAATGGCAGGCCACTTGATGACCACCTTCCCTGATTTGCATGGCGGGTGCGATCTCATGACAGGGCTCTTTGGCCAACGGACAACGTGAGGCGAAGACACAGCCTTTGATCTTTTGTTTCAGGCTCGGCACCAGACCGGGAATTTCTTTTAACCGCGAAGCCTGCCCAAGAGCCTCGGCAGAACTACCGAGTTTCGGCACAGCTCCAAGCAAGCCCTGCGTGTAGGGGTGCAAGGGATTAGCAAACAATTCGTTAACAGGGGCTTCTTCAACCTTACGACCCGCATACATGACCATCACGCGCTCGGCGACCTCTGCCACCACGCCCAGGTCATGAGTGATGAGCACAATCGCGGCACCGATCTTATTTTTCAGATCCGCCATCAGGTCAAGAATTTGAGCCTGGATGGTGACATCAAGCGCCGTTGTCGGCTCGTCAGCGATCAGCAGTTTCGGATTGCAAGCAAGCGCCATTGCAATCATGACCCGCTGGCGCATACCGCCCGACAACTGGTGCGGATACTCATTCAAACGACGAGCGCTTTCCGCGATACCCACCAGATTCATCAACTCCAGTGCGCGCTCCATGGCTTGCTCTTGAGTAATTTTTTGATGCAGGCGCAAGGTTTCACACAATTGGCGTTTGATCTGCAACACAGGATTCAAACTGGTCATCGGCTCTTGAAAGATCATCGAAATCGCATCGCCGCGGATGGCGCGCATTTCTTTATCTGACAACTTGAGCAAATCTTTGCCCTGAAATTTAATCGAACCCGCGATCTTGCCGGGAGGCTCGGGTATCAAGCGCAAAATCGACATCGCAGTCACTGACTTTCCGCAACCCGATTCGCCAACAATGGCAAGCGTCTCTCCTTCGTTGACGGTAAAGCTCACGCCATCAACAGCCCGGTTAATACCATCGGGCGTACGAAAATGTGTCTGGAGGTTTTCAACTTCTAATAAGGCCAAGAGATAACTCCGCTCAACTCGTTTTCGACTTGCGTGGATCCAGCACGTCACGGAAACCGTCACCCATCAGGTTGACAGCCAGCACGGTGAGCGACAAGAAAACCGCAGGAAAAAATATGATGTAGGGCTTGATCTGGAACAAGGTTCGGCCATCCGCCATGATGTTGCCCCAGGAAGGGATAATGGGCGGGACACCTGCGCCGATAAAAGAAAGAATCGACTCCGTGATCATCGCCGAGGCGCAGATATAGGTTGCCTGAACGGTGAGCGGTGCGAGGGTATTGGGCAAAATATGCCGCCAGATGAGCATCGGCATGCGGCAACCACAGGAGATGGCCGCATCGACGTAAGCTTGTTCCCTGAGTGACAACACAACACCACGCACCAGACGAGAAACACGCGGAATCTCAGCGATCGTAATAGCGATCACAACGTTCTCAATGCTCGCTCTTGTCAACGCCATCAGAGCAATGGCTAACAAGATGGGTGGGATCGACATCAGACCGTCCATGATACGCATGATGATGGCGTCCGAGCGTCTAAAAGTACCCGAGACCAAGCCAATAGACAAGCCAATCACAGAGGCGAGTAACGCAACGGAAAAACCAATAATCAAAGAAACACGCGCGCCATAAAGAACCCGCGAATATATATCTCGACCGAAGGCATCGGTACCAAACCAATACATTGCGGAGGGTTCAAGGTTTCGCTTGCGCGGAGCGAGTTCGGTCGGGTCAACTGTTCCCAGCCAAGGTGCGGCAATCGCGATAAACAACATCACAAGCAACAAACCTGCGCCAAAAGCGATGGTCGGATTATTAAGAAGAAAACCCCACAGGCCTTTGCGCTGGCGTCGTGGTTTCAACAGATCCGGTAATGCGGGAGCCGCAGCAAAACTATTCATCAGTAACGTATCCTAGGATCGACGATTGTATAGATCACGTCAACGCACAGGTTAACCAACACATAAACAAAACTGAATACGACAACAAGTCCCTGAATCATCGGGTAATCGCGTCGCACAATTGAATCAATGGTCAAGCGACCCAGACCAGGAATCGCAAACACACTCTCTGTCACCACTGCACCGCCAATCAGCAAAGCGATACCGATACCAATCACAGTCACAACGGGGACGGCTGCATTTTTCAAGGCATGCAGAAACAAAATGCCCAGTTGTCCCATACCCTTGGCTTTCGCAGTACGGATGTAATCCTGAGACAGCACCTCAAGCATGGTCGCGCGGGTAATGCGTGCGATGAGCGCGATGTAAACAAAACCCAGAGCGATTGAGGGCAGCACGAGGTGCTCAAACCAGGGACCAAATCCTTTTTTGAAGGAAACATAGCCCTGCACTGGAAACCAGTCCAGTTCGAGCGAGAGAAAAAAGCTCATCAAGTACCCAACCACAAATACGGGCACAGAAAAGCCGATCACTGAAATCGCCATGATGCAGCGATCGATCCAGGTACCCGCTTTCCAGGCTGCAAGCACGCCAATGGGTACAGCGACGGTCACGGCGAAGATGAGCGTGAGTACCATCAAAGACAAAGTAGGCTCGATACGCTGGCCAATCAGCTCACTGACAGGAATACCGGTGAACATTGAAGTGCCCAGATCACCTTGGAGCAAATTAAAAAACCATTCCGAAAATCTGACCAGAAAGGGCCTGTCGAGTCCCAGATTGGCACGAATCTTGGCCACATCTTCAGGGCTAGCCTGGTCACCCGCAATCACCGCTGCGGGATCTCCCGGAGCGATATAGAGCAAGCTAAACACAAACAAGGCAACAATGACCATAACCGGAATCGTGGCCAGTACCCTGCGAAAAATATAACTAAACATAGTGATGAATTGTCCGAGCTTCTAGATTGGGGCCGAAACGGCATTGGAGCAAAATGACCGGCACTCTTTACACAAAAAGAGTGCCGGTCCCGATCCAATCAAACCAGAGTTAGGCTTTTTTCACACCACTAAACCAGGGCAGAGGTCCTCCAACGATACCGGTGACGTTCTTGCGCCAGGCTTGATGCAATACGAAAAAGCCAGTTGGAATGTATACGACATCTTCCATGGCAGACTTGTTGATAGCAGCGATCGCAGCTTTTTCGGCCTCGAGTGACGAGGCATCAAACCACTCACCCACGCCTTTTTCAACAGCAGCATTAGTTGGCCAGCCGAACCAGGCCTTGTCGCCATTGGCGCGAACACCAACGTTACCTGCGATCGTTGCGCAGTCTGCACCCGAGTGCCAGGTATGGAACATGCTCCAGCCACCTTGACCGGGCTCGTTCTTGGAAGCACGGCGCTGTCCAACCGTACCCCAGTCAGTCGCTACAAAGTCGACGTTCATCCCCAGACGCTTGAGGACGTCCGCAGTGATTTCGCCTTGCGCCTTGGTGATTGAATTGTCCTGAGCGACGATACAAGTAACTGGCTCGCCTTTGTAACCTGAGGCTGCCAGCAGCTTTTTAGCGGCTTCCATCTGAGGACCATTTTTCAGAACCTCACCACCATTTTCGGTAGAGAAAGCTGTACCAGGGGTAAAGAAACTAGGCAGAGGCTTCCACAAATTAGTATCAGAACCTGCCACGGCACGCATATAGTCTTCCTGGCTGATCGCCATTTGGACCGCCTGACGTACTTTCACATTATTGAAAGGCGCATGCAGGTGATTCATGCGGAAAGAACCAATGTTTCCTAAAGGATCAGCAATATCAACTACAACATTACGATTTTTCTTCAGCAACGGAACCAGATCAGGCAGCGGGGACTCCCACCAGTCTACCTCTCCGTTTTGCAAGGCTGCAGAGGCGGTTGCCGGATCCGGCATGACGATCCACTCAATACGATCGAAATTAACGGCCTTACTGCCAGACATCCAGTTAGGAGCCTCCGAGCGTGGGTTATAGCCGTCAAAACGTTCGAACACAGCGATCGCACCCGGTTTCCATTCGCTACGGGCAAAACGCATCGGACCTGAGCCGACATACTCTTCGATCTGCTTGAAAGGATCAGTTTTGGCAATCCGCTCAGGCATGATGAAGCAACATGGCGTACCTGCCTTACCCAGGGCAAGCAACATCTTTGGGTAGGGTTTGGACAGCGTCCATTTGAAAGTCGAATCATTGACCGCTACCAGCTCTTGCTGGATTGCCTTGAGCATCAAGCCCATAGGATCGCGAGCTGACCAACGATTAATACTGGCTACGCAATCGACGGCACGCACAGGCTCACCGTCGTGAAATTTAAGTCCAGAACGTAATTTAAACGTCCAGGTCAGACCGTCCGGAGACATTTCTTCACTTTCGATCATCTGGCGCTTGGGCTGCAGCTTGTCATCGATACCGTAAAGGGTGTCCCAAACCAGTTGGGAGGCGTTGCGCACGACATACTGCGTGCCCCAAATTGGATCAAAATTCGCTAAATTCGCCTGAGGTACGAACTTTAGAACGCGTGATGAAGACTGCGAAAATGCTGGTGCACCAATCATGCCCGTAGCAGCCAAGCCCAAGCCAGCCGCGCCCTTCAGTAAATCACGACGATTAAGATTCATATAAGACTCCAGAAAAATTGAAATGTCTAATCAATCTGCAAGCAATAACCATGCCATTAAAAATTGCAAAGCTGTTGCGGCTCTTACTATGCCATTTGGCGGAAATAGCGCTTAAACAAACCAACCACCCGTTCAAAATTCATAAAAAAAGTGAATTAGTTACGACCTTGTAACATAATGGCTCAACTTACAACATTGAGTTTATCCCCGATGAAATGTGATCTCCTTCTCAAGAACGGCGTGGTCATTGATGGTACGGGTAATCCCCGATATCGCGCCGATGTAGCGATTAACGCAGGCAAAATCAGCGCTGTAGGACCGAATCTTCAAGTTCAGGCCGATATGATTGTCGATGTTGCTGGCGCAACCATTGCACCTGGCTTCATTGATGTGCATACACATGATGATCGCCTGGTTTTGGCGGATCCATCGATGCAGCCCAAGGTCAGTCAAGGTGCAACAACGGTGATCACCGGCAATTGTGGCATCAGTTTGGCGCCATTGGGAAGCACCAAACCAGTGCCTCCGCTGAATCTGGTCGCGGACGACTCTGAGCAACGCTACAGCTCCTTTAAAGAATATTTTGAGGCCCTGGAAAAAACGCCCTCAGCAATGAATGTTGCGTCACTCGCTGGCCACACCTCTATGCGTGCAGTCACAATGGAGCAACTGGATCGCCCTGCCAATGAAGCGGAAATCGCCCGGATGCAACAACTCGTGCAAGAAGCCCTGGATGCGGGGGTTGTGGGCGTATCGACCGGTCTTTACTACGCACCGGCTCAAGCTGCCACGGCACAGGAAATTCAAGCGGTGTTCGAACCCCTGCGTGGCACCAGTGCAGTCATCGCCTCGCATATCCGCAACGAAGCTGAACAAGTACTCGAGGCCATGACTGAGGCGATGTCGATTGCTAATGCTCTGGGTGTGCGTCAGGTTATTTCTCATCACAAAGTTAACGGTCGCGCCAATCATGGACGTTCGGTCGAAACCCTCGCACTGATTGACGAGGCTATGACTCGCGGTGAGGTATGCATGGACTGTTACCCCTATGTAGCCTCATCGACGGTACTGCGTCAGGATGCCGTTGAACAAGCGGCTCGTACCTTGATCGCCTGGTCGACCGCAAAACCTGAAACCGCTGGTCGTTATGTCGATGAACTGCTGAAAGAACAAAGCTTGGACCTGACCGAATATCTTGCCTCGCTGCAACCAGCTGGCGCAATTTATTTTTCGATGGATGAAGCTGACGTTGAACGCATCATGGCGCATCCCGAAACGATGATAGGCTCTGATGGCCTGCCACACGATACCTTTCCACACCCCCGCCTGTGGGGTGCCTTTCCAAGGGTGTTGGGACACTATGCGCGTGAGCGCAAGATTTTTTCGCTTGAAACCGCCATCTATAAAATGACCGGCATGCCCGCCGCGAAATTCGGACTGAAAGATCGTGGCGTCATCGCACCAGGGTTTGCTGCCGACTTAGTGGTGTTTGAGCCAGAAAATATTCGCGACTTAGCAACCTTTACCGATCCAAAACGTCCTGCGGCAGGCATCCAGCGCGTATATGTCAACGGTGTAGCGAGTTGGCGTAACGGTGCTTCAACAGGCGCACGCGCGGGACAAGTGTTGCGCAGATCGTGAGCGGCTACTGATCACTGCATTTTTTAGGTTGAAGCAAACAATGAATGTCAAGATTTTGAAAGACGAGGGAGTCGCGCTCTACTGCAACCCGGTTGCTAGCGCCCCTGAAGATGAGTACGGTCTAACCAGAGCGGCTATTTTGCACAAACCCGGCTTTGATGCTGCAGAAAAAGAAATCTCTGGCTGGCCTGGTTACGCAAGTACGACACTTCATAGTCTGCCAAATCTAGCCAGGCAATTAGGCATTCACTCGCTGTACTACAAAGACGAAAGCACACGCTTTGGCTTGAAAAGTTTTAAAGCCCTTGGTGGCGCTTACGCAGTGTTTCGATTGCTTCAGAAAGCCGTTGCGGCGCAACACAAGGGCTACTTACCGACGCCGCAAGAAATTCTGTCTGGTCGTTATGCCGATATCATTTCCAAGATGACGGTGACCTGTGCAACAGATGGAAATCATGGCCGCTCTGTCGCCTGGGGTGCGCAATTATTTGGTTGCCGTTGCGTGATCTACATTCACGCTACCGTAAGTGAAGGTCGTCGCGCAGCAATTGCGTTTTATGGTGCTGAGGTCATCCGGGTTCAGGGAAACTACGACGACTCCGTCCATCATGCCGCTTCCGAGGCAGCAAAAAACGGCTGGACCGTTGTGTCGGATACAACCTACGAGGGGTATCGGGAGATTCCGATCGATGTCATGCACGGTTACGGTGTCATGTCCAGAGAGATTGTTCACGCATTGCATGACAGGCCTCCAACCCATGTGTTAGTTCAGGCAGGAGTAGGTGCTCTGGCGGCGTCAGTCTGTGCGACGTTTTGGCAAGAATGGAGCACAGCTCGCCCCCAATTCATCATTATCGAACCCGAGCGCGCGGACTGCTTTTTCCAGAGCGGACAGGCCGGGCATCCTGTTGTTGTGACGGGGGACCTGGAGACCGTCATGGCAGGGCTTGCCTGCGGTGAGGTTTCACCCGTTGCCTGGGAGATCCTGAAAACCGGCATCAATTGCTACGCAACGATTGCGGACCAATTCGCTCTTGAGGGTATGAAAGTATTTGCCAATCCGGTTGGCGATGACCCGAAAATTGTCTCGGGTGAAACAGGCAGCACAGGACTAGGTCTGCTGCTCGCAGTGCAACGCAACCCCACTCTTTTGAAAACACTGGGTCTGGGGCCTGACGCACGCGTGTTGTTGATCGGCAGTGAAGGCGACACTGATCCGGCAATATATAAGCAAGTGGTTGGTCGCAGCGCGCAAGAAGTATTAGCTTAAAGATTTATTTCAACATTAACAGCGAGTCGCAAAGCTCAGTGGTTTAAAGGGTGCAGAATTTATGACCATGCAACGCGCAATCAACGGCTCCCGCTTGATGCAACAATTAAATACGCTCGCCGAAATCGGTCGTACAGATTCTGGCGCCTGTTGCCGGCTCGCGCTCACCGATGAGGACAAACAAGGCAGGGATCTGGTGGTCAACTGGATGAAAGAGCTTGGGATGACCATTAGCATCGACCCTATCGGCAACATCTTTGGCGTGCGAACAGGCTCGCGTCCCGATCTGGCTCCAATCATGACGGGCTCACACACAGATACAGTTCGAACCGGTGGCGCCTATGATGGGAATTATGGTGTGCTGGCAGGGCTGGAGGTTGTGGCTACACTCAATGAAGCACAGCATGTGACTGAACGCTCGCTTGTTGTAGGTGTATTCACAAATGAGGAAGGCGCACGTTTTGCACCTGATATGCTGGGCTCACTCGTCTATGCAGGCGGCATGTCTCTCGAGGAGGCCTTGAGCGTCAGAGCCATCGACGGTGCCTTGCTTGGGGACGAACTCAAACGCATCGGTTATCAAGGTAGCGCGCCGCTTGGTATACACAAGCCGCATGCTTTTGTTGAGCTCCATATTGAACAGGGCCCCTTACTCGACATCGAGGGGATCAAGATTGGAGCCGTTGAAAACCTGCAAGGTATCTCCTGGCAAGAACTGACGATTGTTGGTCAGTCTAATCATGCAGGTACCACGCCAATGTATTTGCGCCATGATGCAGGTTATGCAGCCAGTGCGATCTCACATTTTGTCCGCGAGCTCACCCGCAGCATGGGTGGCAATCAGGTAGGCACGGTAGGACATATGGTGCTCACACCCAATCTGATCAACGTGATCGCAGCCCGCGCCACTATCACGGTGGATCTGCGCAATACCGATGAAACGCTACTCAAGCAGGCAGAACAGGCACTCAACGAATTTTTGCAAGCGCTCGCTGCCTCAGAAGGTGTCACGATTACCTCTCGCCGTCTCGCTCGCTTTGAGCCAGTCGAATTTGATGCGGCACTTGCCGACCGGATCGCGCATCACGCACAAGAGCTCGGTCTATCGCACAGACGCATGACCTCCGGAGCCGGGCACGATGCGCAAATGCTAGCCAGAATCTGTCCGACCGCGATGATTTTTGTACCAAGCGTAGGTGGCATCAGCCATAACCCTGCCGAGCATACTGAACCCACTGATCTGATTGCCGGAGCAAATGTTCTGCTGGCTACACTCACCGAACTTGCAAACTAGGAGTTTGATTCATGACACGTATTGTTACCGTTGGCGCAGCACAACTCGGCCCTATTCAACGCGCAGACACCCGGCGTGAGGTTGTTGCTCGACTGCTTGCTCTACTTGAACAAGGTGCGCGTCACGGCTGTGATTTAGTCGTTTTTCCAGAGCTCGCATTAACGACTTTTTTCCCGCGCTGGTATTTCGAGTCTCAGCAGGAGATTGATAGTTTTTTCGAAACGCAGATGCCCGGACCGGATACTCAGGCCTTGTTCGATGCTGCCCGCAAGCTCAAGGTAGGCTTTTATCTAGGCTATGCGGAGCTTACTCAGGAACAAGGTCGCACGAGACGCTTCAACACCTCGATACTAGTCGATCAGTCCGGTGCGATTGTGGGCAAATATCGCAAGGTCCACCTGCCAGGCCATGCAGAGCATGAACCCTGGCGCCAGTTTCAACATCTGGAAAAACGCTACTTTGAAACTGGCAACCTGGGCTTTCCGGTTTTCAGAGCCTTTGGTGGCATCTTTGGTATGGCTGTGTGTAATGACCGTCGCTGGCCTGAAACCTATCGCGTCATGGGACTTCAAGGTGTTGAGATGATTTTGATCGGCTACAACACACCCGTGCACAACCCGCCTGCCCCAGAGCATGACAATCTCTCTCACTTCCATAATGAACTGGTGATGCAAGCAGGCGCCTATCAAAACGCGACCTGGATTGTTGGCGTAGGCAAAGGTGGACGCGAAGAGGGGGTTGACCAGATTGGCAACTCGATTATCGTCGCACCCTCCGGTGAAATCGTCGGTGCCTGCACTACCCTGGGCGATGAGTTGGCGATTTCGCGCTGCGACCTCGATCTCACGTTGTCTTATAAAAATTCTGTATTTAATTTTGCAAAACACAGGGAGCCTCAGAACTACGGCATGATTGTCGAGCGCAAGGGTGCAATCATTGAAGTCTAAGGATTAAAGAATATCGCGTTGTAGGAAAAATAGAGCGATGCAAGCGAACAAATCGATTCAAGCAGGTGTATTGAATATTAGTTATGCTGAGGCCGGACCTTCCGAGGGCGCGCCAGTATTTTTAATGCACGGCTTTCCCTACGACATACAAGCCTACGCAGCAGTCGCACCACTGCTTGCGAACGCTGGTTGCCGGGTGATCGTCCCCTACATGCGCGGCTATGGCTCAACCAGATTTTTGAGCGCTCAAACGCCACGCTCTGGTGAGCAAGCCGCTTTCGGTGCAGATTTACTCGCGTTAATGGACGCCTTGAAAATACCGAAGGCTACACTTGCAGGTTATGACTGGGGTGGTCGCGCAGCCTGTGTAGTGGCGGCACTGTGGCCCGAGCGGTGCACAGGACTTGTTTCCATGCATAGCTATAACATTCAGAATATTGCCAACAGTCTGATTCCAGAAGCGCCTGAAAAAGAACAACGGCTCTGGTATCAGTTTTACCTGCACAGTGAACGCGGGCGTGCTGGCCTGCAAAAAGACCGCCTGGCATTTATCCGACATCTCTGGAAACAGTGGTCACCTAGCTGGAATTTTGACGATACAACGTTTGCGCGCAGCGCAGACTCTTTTGACAACCCTGATTTTGTAGAGGTTGTGATTCATTCCTACAAACATCGTTACGGCTTGGTAGAGGGTGATCCGGCTTATGCTGAGATTGAGAAACGACTCGCTGCACAACCCGTTATTTCAGTGCCAAGCATTACCTTGGATGGCACAGATGACGGCGTTCGTGGTCCGACAAGTCCTGAGGCACACGGCCATCGCTTCTCAGGTTCGCGGTCACACAGAGTTGTTCCGGGGGTTGGACATAATATGCCGCAAGAGGTGCCAGACGTTTTTGCCCAAGCGGTGCTTGAACTGGTTGCTTTAAAAAAAACTGATCCTTAGCTGTACCATGTCATGCATTAAGCTTTAGATCGTATAAATAAAATAATCCGTGACTCCCGGAGATGTCCAAGTGATTCGCCTGAAGCAAAAAATTACCTTACTCACCGCCCTGCTCATCGGCTGCTGTTCGATCCACAATGCCACGGCCCAATCTGGCGATTATCCAAATAAACCAATCAAACTGATCATAGGTTTTACACCCGGAGGTTCGACCGACACGATTGGCAGGCAACTCGCAAACTCTTTTACGAAAATTCTCGGTCAATCAGTCATCGTAGAAAACAAACCCGGCGCGAACGGCAATCTCGCAACAGACTATGTCAGACGCGCAGCGCCTGACGGTTACACGATTTTCTACACATCGATCGGACATGTGACGAATCCTTTGATTTACAAAGACGCCAAATACGATCCGGTTAAAGACTTCACTCCCATCGGTCAGGTGTTAGCAGGTCCTAATGTATTGGTTGTGCCAGCGAACTCAAAATTTAAAACAATCAAAGACTTAATCGACTACGGCCGCGCTAATCCTGGAAAAATCAACTTTGCCTCCTCCGGCATCGGGTCATCGGTTCATTTATCCGGAGAATTATTCAAACAGCTCTCTGGCGTGGATATGGTTCATATCCCTTACAAAGGCTCAGGAAGTTTGTTGCCGCAACTCATGGCGGGGGAAGTCGACCTGGCCTTCCCTTTCCTGCCAAGCGGCATTACCTTATCGGAACAGGGGCTGTTGCGCACGCTCGGGGTCACAACAAAAGAAAGGTCTGCGGCCGCACCCAATATCCCTGCCATCGCTGAGGCAGGTTTGCCTGGCTACGACATGTCTACCTGGTACGGAATCGTGGGCCCCGCCAACATGCCTGAAGAGATGCAAAAAAAGTTAAGTGACGCACTCCTGCAAACCGTGAATGAACCAGAGTTTAAAAACCGTCTGATCTCACTGGGTGTTGAACCAAAGCCCACGACTCCGAAAGAATTTGGAAAGTTCATTCAGGACGAAGCTTTAAAGTGGGCAGGCATCCTGAAAGGACTGGATTACAAAGAAAAATGATAAAGCAGCGACAGAGGGCCTGAGGACATTAAAATATCCCTAACTTCTGATGGCTGAAAACTATGCATGCACTACACCACACCAATCTGGCAGGGCTTGATGATGCTCATCCCAAGGCTTGCGTATGAAAGACTTGCAACTCAAGCTCGCACTTGAGCGCGAGACACAGACTGATGCTGCGTGTCTGAGCCTGGTCCACGAAACGCTTTATGACGCATTAGCGCTAGCTCCCTCAGCCATACTGCACGGTCAAGAGCTTGAATATTTTCATACTCTGAGTGCACTGAAAAGAAAAAAAGATTTTTTGCTGGGGCGTTATGCAGCAAAACGAGCCTTGCAGGAACTTGTGCCCGTAACAAATCTGGCGGCTATACACATTAAGCCCGGCGTATTTCAACAACCCGTCGTTAGCGGCTCAGGCTATGAGCATTTATCTGTTTGCATCACGCACAGCGGTTGCTATGCGGCGGCAGTAGCATTCCCCACAGGCCATCCGCTGGGAATCGATATGGAATGGCATGACAAAGAGCATGTCGAGACGCTCAGCAGCCAGGTTAGCCAAAAAGAATTACCTCCTGCGGTCCTTTCACAGTTCAAGGCGCAGCCCGAAGTTGAACGATACACTCGGGTCTGGACTGTCAAAGAGGCTTTGAGCAAAATATTGAAATGCGGTTTAACAACACCTTTCTCAATTTTTGAGCTGGACGCAGATCCGGTGACTGAGATTGGCATCTGGTCGGGAGGCTTTGAAAACTTTCACCAGTACCGATTTATTTCCCTAGCCTCTGACCAACTATCGTTCGCGCTAGTACACCCCGGACGCACAAAAGTCCTCACGCCCTATCAAAAAATAATTGATTTTTTAGCTTGAAGCAACCAAGCAGGCGCAAGGACCAGCAACTGCCAGGATTACTTGCGTTTGCGTGGCGGCAGCCCAGTATGTTGTGTCAGCACGCGACCCGGTGTGACAACCCTTCGCACAACCCCGGTTGCCTCTGTAGAGTTTTTACGTCGCGCACTCGTATAGCTGCCATCAGTTTGAGGCTGGTGAAAAGGGATTAAATGTTTTTTGCCGTTGCCAATCAGATCAGCGCGGCCCATCGCTTTGAGTGCCTCGCGCAACAGCGGCCAGTTGTTCGGATCGTGATAGCGCAGAAATGCCTTGTGCAGGCGACGGCGTCGATCACCGCGAACAATATCTACTTTTTCACTCTCTCGTGTCACCCGACCAAGCGGATTACGTCCGGAGTGATACATGGCCGTTGCTGTAGCCATAGGACTTGGATAAAAGGTTTGCACCTGGTCAGCCCGAAAACCATGGCTCTTTAGCCACACGGCCAGATGCATCATGTCCTCGTCGCTCGTTCCAGGATGCGCAGCAATGAAATAAGGCACCAAAAACTGCTTTTTACCCGCCTGCTCACTGAATTTATCGAACAATCGTTTGAACGTATCGTAGCTACCGATACCTGGTTTCATCATCTTGGAGAGCGGTCCCATCTCGGTGTGCTCAGGGGCGATCTTTAGATAGCCCCCCACGTGATGCGTCACGAGCTCCTTGATGTACTCGGGAGACTTGACCGCTAAGTCATAACGCAAACCCGAGCTGATCAAAATCTTTTTCACGCCTTTGAGCTCGCGTGCACGCCGGTACATATGAATCAGTGAACTGTGATCGGTGTTCAGATTCTGGCAAACATCCGGATAGACACAACTTGGCTTGCGACAGGCAGACTCAATCTCAGGACTTTTACAACCAATCCGGTACATATTGGCGGTCGGTCCACCGAGGTCTGAAATCACTCCGGTAAAGCCTGGAACTTTGTCACGAATATCTTCGATTTCCCGAATGACGGAGTCTTCACTGCGACTCTGTATGATTCGTCCTTCATGTTCGGTGATGGAGCAGAAAGTGCAACCACCGAAACAGCCTCGCATGATGTTGACGCTAAAACGAATCATCTCCCAGGCAGGGATCTTGGTCGCACCATCATGGCTGCCGTTTTCATCCGCATAAACAGGATGGGGACTGCGTGCATAAGGTAGATCGAACACCAGATCCATCTCAGCAGTAGTCAAGGGAATAGGCGGAGGATTAATCCAGACATCACGTGCCGTTCGCCCCTCTCCATGCGCTTGCACCAGCGCTCGTGCATTTCCAGGATTGGTCTCCAGATGCAATACGCGATTGGCATGCGCATACAGAACCGGATCGGCTTTGACTTGCTCGTAGGATGGCAGGCGAATGACACTGCGCTCACGAGGCGGAACTTTCAGTTTGCCTTTTACCTGTAGCGCAGGGTTCGGTGAAAAAACCAGAGGAGATTCTGAAGCGGATAATTTGCCTCGACCAGAACTTTTTGCGTTGGCCGCCTCGGCAACAGCACGCGCCTCATCGTTGCGCGCACAGCTCTCGCCCTGCTCAAGCGCCTGTTCACTAATCATCAAATAGGGGTTGACGTGTGCTTCGACGCGACCAGGCGTATCAATGCTGGTCGAGTTGATCTCCATCCAGTCCTCTGGTGTCTCACGCCGCACGAAAGCGGTACCGCGTACATCAGTAATCTGACGCACGGGCTCTTTGGCTGCAAGCCGATGTGCGATCTCCACCACAGCACGCTCGGCATTGCCGTACAACAGCAAATCACATTTACTGTCGACAACGATGGAGCGGCGAACCTTATCAGACCAGTAGTCATAATGCGCGATACGGCGTAACGACCCCTCAATCCCGCCCAGAATGATAGGCACGTCTTTGTAGGCTTCTTTACAGCGCTGTGTATAAACGATCGCAGCATGATCAGGGCGTTTACCACCCACATCACCCGGCGTGTAGGCATCATCGCTGCGCATCTTGCGATCGGCCGTGTAGCGGTTGATCATCGAGTCCATGTTGCCGGCGGTCACACCAAAAAACAGATTTGGCTTACCGAGGGCTTTGAACGGTTCGGCACTCTGCCACTCGGGCTGGGCAATGATGCCGACGCGGAAACCCTGATTTTCAAGCATGCGCCCGATTACGGCCATACCAAAACTCGGATGGTCCACATAGGCATCCCCTGTCACAATAATGATGTCACAGCTGTCCCAGCCGAGCTGATTCATTTCCTCACGACTCATCGGCAAGAACGGAGCCACACCAAAGCGCTCAGCCCAGAACTTGCGATAACTGCTCAGAGGTTTAGCGTTGCGTGGAAACAGGGATACGTCAGTGTATGCGGTCATAAAAATCAAGTACCCGCCGCTTGAAGCTTGTCCTGTGTTTTAGTGTCAAAATCGCTGGCGTCATGGCGCTCATGAAGTTGCTCGGACAACTCGCCAGTCATGCGATTGACCATACGACCGCGTTTGACAGCAGGTCGACTGTAAATCTGCTCGGCCCAGCGCTGCACATGTTTGTATTCATGCACACTTAAAAACTCAGCTGCGCCGTAAGACCAGCCTTTGACAAGTCCGCCATACCAGGGGAATACAGCGATATCGGCGATGGTGTAGTCGCCTCCAGCGAGATACTCATTTTCAGCCAGGTGACGATCCAGCACATCCAGCTCGCGCTTGACCTCCATAGCGAACCGATCAATGGCGTATTCGATCTTGGTCGGCGCATAAGCATAAAAATGACCAAAACCGCCACCCAGATAAGGCGCACTCCCCATTTGCCAGAACAGCCAGTTTAAAGTCTGTGTGCGAGCCGCAAGATTTTCAGGAATAAAGGCTTTAAACTTTTCCGCGAGATACAACAGGATAGAACCCGACTCAAACACTCTAAGCGGCTCTGCCCCACTGCGATCGAGCAAAGCAGGTATTTTGGAATTTGGGTTGATGCCCACAAAGTCTGACCCAAACTGATCACCCTTGCGGATATCGATCAACCAGGCGTCGTATTCAGCACCCGAATGACCCAGCGCTAGTAGCTCCTCGAGCAGGATAGTGACTTTTACACCGTTTGGAGTGCCTAGCGAGTAAAGTTGTAACGGATGGCGACCTACTGGGAGCACTTTGTCGTGCGTCGCACCTGCAATCGGGCGGTTGATATTCGCAAAAGCACCGCCATTAGGTTGCGTCCATGTCCAGACTCTGGGAGGAATATATGCGTTGGTATCTGTCATGTTGGTTCTCTGAATTTTCGGCGAATTTATCTGCTTTTACATTATCCATACATTATTGCATTGATTATCAGGCCCATAATGAAAATCCCTAATGTTTTAAATGACTTAGCAGCTATCAACGCTGGATGCGGACACAACCCAAACCGGGTCACACAACTTACAGCGCTACAAAAACTATGGATCAAATATCGGGATGCCAATTGCGAGTTTTACTACGACCCCGACGGTGGCAGTCTGGCCCGCATTCTTTCGAATGATTGCATGCTCACGATGACCAAAGATCGGGCGATTGAATTTGAAATGATGTTGAAAAATTAAACCTTGTTTGGTTTTTAGCTCTACAACAAAGGTTTTAGCGACAAATTAAATCCGAATTTTCTGAGCTAGAACAATTACCTATTGCTCAAATCTCAGAATTACTATTAACATCAAAGTACTAAATTTATTTTTATAAATATAGTACGTACGTTGTTATGGTTGTTATCACTCCACTCTTAATAAAAAAATTCGCATTTTTTTGGAGACTTAAATGACATTCATTGATTCAATTAAGACCTGTTTTTCAAAATATGCCACCTTTACTGGCAGGGCAAGTCGTAGCGAGTTTTGGTGGTTTGTACTGTTTTATGTGCTGGTAAATTGCGCTGCAACGCAAATCAACACCACTGTTTACGGTCTTGTTTCTCTGGGCCTGCTACTTCCCAGTCTCGCTGTTGGCGCCAGACGGCTCCACGATCTGGACAAAAGTGGCTGGTGGCTGTTGTTGGGCTTTATTCCGATCGCGAATTTGGTCTTGCTCTACTGGGACTGCAAAATGGGCACCGAGGGCGACAACAAACATGGGCCCAAAACGGCCAGTTAATTAAAAAAATAACTCATACAAATACAATTTCCTTAGGAAGCGGTGTCGCAGTTGGCGTTGCTTATGGGCCAGTTGTAATAACCAACTTGAACAACTCAGCCACCGGAGCAATTACCTCCAATGGCGGTTGGGTGGTTGGAGCATTTTCCGCCGGTCAGATCGTCAACATCAATAACGCTGGCACGATTGCCTCGCTCGGCAATTATCTGGGCAACCTATATCAAACTGGAATCGCCAACGATTCCCAGATGCAGAGTCTGATCAATACAGGCAGCATTTATACCGAGGGCTCAGGTAATTTCGGAATCATTAACAATAATGCTTTAACGGATTGAGCTTATTTTGGAACTGGGCAGTCTTGCAGTGGGTGCAGATACCAATACACTGATTAACCCTAGTCTGGCTGCGAACCTCGCCAGCTATGGCACAACGATCCAGACAGCGAATGTAGGCAACACCTTTGTGCAGGCAGGCTTATATGGCACGGTGAAATTTGCGGATAATGCTTTTGCTTATGCGGGTATCAGCGCTGAAGCGAGAAACGGTCAGACTTTGGGTGCTGCGAATATCGGGGTACGTGTGCAGTTTTAATTGACTAAAAAAACTACACCCTAAACTTAGGACGGGCGGTCCAAATTCAGGGTGTAGTTCATACTCGGTAGATCAATTTAATGCGGACTGTTTGCGTCAGATTTTTTATTTAGGTTCTCTGAACATTGCGCAAATTTTATTGCCGATAGGATCGCGCAGATAGGCAAGATACAGTCGGCCCGCAGGTCCCTCACGATAACCTGGTGGATCTTCACAAGTTACTCCACCGTTGTTCACGCCTGCCGCATGAAAGGCATTAACTTGCTCGACGGATTGCGCAGCAAAACCAATTGTGCCGCCATTCGCATGAGTAGCCGTTTTGCCATCCAAGGGCAGCGTCACACCAAAATTACCTGTGGGGGTACGATAAAAATACCTGATGTCGCGATTCAATACTCCAGGACCGATCCCTAGCGTACCCAGGATAGCGTCATAAAATTTTCTGGACGCTTCCAGATCATTAGCACCAACCATAACATGACTAAACATCGCGATCTCCAAAGATTTAATTAACTGTGAGCATACTCTTTCTTGTTTCTATTATCCAAATCCCCTACCACCCTAGCGATTTCAAAATGGTACCTGGAACAAGAAACCGATTCCTCACGCAAGGTGCAGCACGCAAGGCAACTCTAGCCAGGATAAAACTCAAGCCGAGTCTGATTTATTTTAAATACGTCGGCAAGCCAGTCCAGCATGAGCTCCTGGCCCAATGTAGGATTGTCGTGCTGACAGTGCTCCGCTCCCGTCTCTTCTTCGCTAGTCAGTCTTAGCGTGGCGTTAACGCCATGCTTCAGAGCATATTCGTGTACCTGACGAACTGCTTCAACACCCAAAACATCGTGACCACCATGAATAATCAGGTAGGGGCACTTCATGTTTCCCAGCACACCTTCCAGCTTGAAAGGTTTTGCAATTTCAGTCGCCTCAGCCATGGATTTCGCACCGAAGACCCACTTGATATGCCCGGCAAGACCGTGATTATCATCTCTGGTTTTCCAACGCTCATGAATATCCCAGATAGCGCCATGAGAAATACATGCTGCCAGCCTTGGCTCCATCGATCCCGCTCTGGCGGCATAGTATCCGCCCAGACTCGAACCACTCATTGCTATGCGAGATGCATCAACATCATTGCGCTTTTCTAACCAATCAATGCACTTACCAATAGGCACTTCATAATCGTGTCGCGTGACGAGTCCTTGTCTGCGAAGCGCGCCGCCCTGTCCCGGACCATCAACGAGCAACACAGAAATACCACGCTGCAACGCACCGCGCCCTGTCATGAACCAAAGCTCGTCTTTAAAGGAATCCAGGCCTCCGACCGAGATAAGAACCGGTTGCTTATCGCCGCCATTGGCAGAGCGAATAAAGTAAGCAGGCAGTGTTTTGCCATTTTCGTAGGGGATTTCAACTACCTCACCTTTTGGGGTGAGCTGTGCAAGAAATTTGTGACTCGCCTTTTCACAGCGATCAAAAGTAGCGAGCCGCCGGGGATCATCCGCCGCCAGCCAAAACTCTGCCTCGCGAAAATAGTTCGCTGCCCGCAACCAACAGTTCATTGCAGTGCGCACATGCCCGACTTTTAGCTCAGCGTCTCCTCGCAGATCATTTCTCTGCGCGATATGTGTCCATTCCCGATACCAGCTTTCAAAATCATTCGGGATTATTTTGCTTGCAGCCTGAAATACTTCGCTGACAGCACCACCACCTTCCTGCGTTTCACCTAAACCTCGTCTGAACTGATATGACATCCAAAAGTCTTCATGCCAATGGTGCCAGCCAAACGGCTCGTAACTGGAAGTTTTCATTCAGATTCTCCTTGATACGGCTCACGCAGCCAATGTACGAGAGCTCATAGATTGTGAGTTAACGTTGCTCGTAGCCGATATCCTTCACCAGCTTGGCAAACTTTTCATTTTCAGATTTCAACAAGTTACCAAAATATTGCGGCGACTCCCTAATAGGAATGAGCCCAAGTTTATTCATTCTTTCAATCACATCGGGCTGCTCAAGAGCCCAGTTAATTTCCTTATTCAGGCGATTGACAATCTCTTGTGATGTCCCTTTGGGTGCTACAAATCCGAACCAGCCAACCGAGCTGTAGCCCTTAACCTCTTCACCAATGGCGGGTAAGGCAGCAAGACTTGGGTCTCGTTCGGGATAAGTGATTCCCAATAAATTCAGACGCCCATCACTGACCATTTGGGCAACACTGGTGTACGAAGTAACAGCCAGATCTAAAGTGCCTCCGAGCAAATCGTTGACTACCGGCCCATTACCCTTGTAGGGAATATTCATAAAGTTAAAACCTGCCATATACGCCAACAGCTCAAAAGACATATGGGGCAGACCACCCGAACTGGTGGTACCAATCGTCAGCTTCCCTGGATTGGCTTTGGCCCAACTGATCATTTCCTTGACATCTTTAAAAGGTGCATTGGGACGCGAAACCAACGCAAGATAATTCATGGTAGCCAAAGCAACGGGCTGGAAATCTTTGAGCGGGTCATAGCGCAAGGATTTGTAGGCATGGGGCGCTAACGCCAAGTTTGTAACCAAGCCAACCCCAAGGGTATAGCCGTCAGCATCAGCCTGTGCAGTTTGAGTAAGACCGATTTGACCGCTTGCTCCCGCCTTGTTATCGATCAGTACGGGCTGACCCAACCGCTTTGATATTTTTTCTCCGATCAAACGAGCAATCACATCGGGCCCATCACCAGGTGTATAGGGAACGATAATAGTCACGGGCTTGTTGGGATAGTTCCCGCTTGCCTCTACGCTTTCCAGGGGCAATGAGAGGGCCAACGCAAACAGCAGCGTATTCAAGAGTTGTATTCTCATCAAAATTCCTCGGTTTGTAATCGGGCACGTCACTCAGGTGTAAATTTAATGTCCTTGACGAGGCGACCAAATTTATGATGTTCATCGCGGATTAATTGACCAAAATATGCGGGGCTTTCGATGATCTGGATGAGCCCTAGTTTATTCATGGTTTGCTTCACATCCGGCATCTTGAGTGCCTGGTTTATTGCAGCATTGAGCTGATTGACGATAGCATCGGGTGTGCCTGCTGGAGCCAGAAATCCATACCAACCCACTGAGCCGTAACCCTTAACGGTTTCCCCGACAGTATTGAGTGACGGCAACTGTGGATCCCTCTCGGGGTAAGTAATTCCAAGCAACTTAAGATCCCCACTCTGTACGAGGGGTCCAACAATTGTATAAGGAGGTATTGCTACATCAAGACGCTCTCCTACTAAATCTGTAATGACTTGCTGCATGCCTTTATACGCAATATTTCTGAACGTAAAGCCTGCCATTTGAGCCAGAAGCTCCATGGACATGTGTTGGAATCCGCCATTGGATGTCGTACCCAGTGTGAGCGTATTGGGATTGTTTTTCGCCCACGCGATCATCTCGGCAATCGTGGAGAATGGACTATTGCGTCGCGCTGTGATTACCAGATAATTGGCAGCAAGAGCTGCAACGGGAACAAAATCATTCAGCGGATCATAGAGCGCTTGCTTTTGCGTATGAGGAAACAAAGCAAGCGTAGCAGCCTGACCGAGTGTCAAGGTGTAACCATCAGGTTGCGCAGCAGCCGCTTGTTTCAAACCAAGCTGACCTCCTGCACCCGCTCTATTTTCAATGACTGCGGGCTGGCCTAAAATTTCGCTTATCTTAGCGCCTACCAAACGAGCAACTACGTCAGTGCCGTCACCCGCCGGATAAGGCACGATAATCCTGATCGGTCTGGAAGGATAGGTATCCGCGTTTGCATACCCAGCTCCAAACAATAGCGCTGATGCGATTAAACAAACAGCAATAGCCTTAGCTTTCATTTTTTTCCCATAAATGAAACGATCTCCTCAAACAAGCATTTTGAATCGAGATTTAGGCAGACCGAGCTGGTCGCAACAGGATTCAGAACGCCTATCCCTTTGGAAGCTGCTTGACTTGCTCCCAACCTTTACGCATTTGAGACAAGGCGCAAAGCTCTGCCTCAGCGATTTTTTTCAGGATCGCACCGGCCTTCATCATGTCACGCTCGAAACGCAACTCTTTAAATAGTTCTGACGACTCAAGCATATATTGCCCAGCACTGGCTGCTGCCTCTGCATCCAGTCCGCGCAGCGCAAGCTCTTTCGCTACGCGAGCCAGGTAGCCTGCCGCTGCTTTTCGACCTAAGACTCCGTGGTTTGGAATATTCACCGCAACGAAAAGCGATGCCCGCTCTCCATCAACCCCGACCGGATCTTCTATCTTTCCATCCAGTACGGCCTGGGCAAAACGCGCCATGCCTGGTGCGCCGGTTTCCCAATGCGGTATTTGCCACTGATTACCAAACAGCGCATAGGGTTTTGGATACTCGCCGCTCAGTATCTTCATATTGCGGCGGAAACTATCCCGGATTGCATGGGCGATATTCCATTTTGGATCGCGTGCAGGTTCCACCCACACCATCAAATAGGGACCATAACCATCATGCAGACTCCACTCCCCGTCCCAAGCCCGGTGATGTGGCCAGGCTTTGTAATGATCGTTTTCGCGCTGCGCAGATTCTTCCCATGCTTTTTTAAAGACGTCGATGGGACACTCGTATTTTGCATGCTCGGCCAGATCGTTAGGCTCCCAGATCGTTACGGTTTGCTTCTCCAGATCGTAACCAGCGATCACAACATGATGACCAAAACCTGTCGTGTTCATCGTCTCGTTTTGGAACCTTAGGCGTGGTGATACCTTTGCACCGTATGGCAGTAGCATGCTGTAGTGCAACCCGACTTGAACAGGAATCCCTCGGTCAACTAAACCCGTAAGCTTTGAAAATGCCTCTTCAAAACCATCCTCGTGGTCTTGCTCCCAGTGCGCCTCAAAACCGAGAATACGCGGTGTGTATTCCCAAAGTTCATGAAAGGGACCTGTACCGCCATTAAAGGCCGGTGCCCCATAAAACCGGCACCACCGGAAAGAAAAACCATCGCCGCTGATTCCATCAACAAACATGGCATCCTCTTCGCCGAAATGGCGCAACATGCCGATCATGCCTGTGAAGTAACAACGTCCGGAGTTCGCGCCATCCGGGTAGCCTTTGGGCCCTAGCCAAGTCATAGAAAAATAGCTTGAGGAGTAATCGGTTATTTCTGGCATAAGAACCTCTAATTAATTGATTGAATTGACTGAATTGACTGACGATTATTCGTATGGAGTTACTCATTCCATCCCGCATTCACATGCGGAACAGACCACTGGGTCACTGCCATGGGCTCTGGATGGGGCTTACCAAGAAAAGGCGCTGAAAGACAATACAAGCCAGCATGAGTTGACTGCCAGATCAAGTTTCTATCCCACTCAATAAATACAGCTTCGGTGGTCCCCCTGCGCCAGCTCATATAGTCCTCAATCTCACCGTCTCTGGGCGGCACAAAATAGGCCACCTCTGTGGGTTGCGTGGGATCAGAAATATCAAACAACCGCAGGCCAGCATTGAGGTATGACAGGGCAACGACATCCGGGCGAGATTGACCGGGTGCGATCCAGTTCTGCATGACGCGTGAACTAAATCTTCCTCTGGCCATTGCAAAGTCTTTGTAGGGCGCATCCGGATGAGGCATTGGTCGCGGGAAAAGACCGATGATACGAGGTTGCGTTGGATCCTTGACGTCAATCACATACGCAGTGTGAAACGGCTCGCGACAATCTGATTCCAGAGCCTCAGGCACACCAATAATAAGATTTTGCAGTTTGGGATAGCGTTCGGGATCAGGCGTAACAGGTACAACATGGTGATAAGGAATTGCCCCGAACGCCTCAAGTGGATGTGAGACTTTTCCATAAACTTTGGGATTGCGAATATCAGACAGGTCATGAACGTACAGACCAAAATGACCCCAGCCACCAAACCCAACCGTACCACCATCCTCAACCCTGACCGGAACGATGCATGGCGTCCTATTACCCGTCCAGGAGCATTGATCCCCGGCGAACGGATAAGTTGAGCGATAGTAGTCTTCCTCCTCAAGTCTTTGCCCTGGCACCCACCAGCGGGATACTTCACGGACGTTGCAGGGATCCGACATATCCACAATCATCAGGCCGTTACTAAATACGCGCTCAGTGCTTTCCATGCGTAACTGGTCGTCCCAGCCGCACGCAAGATAAGCATATTGGCCACCATCATAAAAGGACAAGTGCACACCGTGACCAGTTGAACCTGTTTCGAACTCGCTTAACAGTTGAGTCTTCTCAGGGTTAGTGACATCGTAGACTCTGATCCCACGAAAACCGCCATCCTTGATGGCTCGCTCAGCATACGGCTGGTGATACTTCCCTCTGGGGAACTCAGGTGTACCGGGGGTCAGAGGCATTTGATGCGAAGTGATACGGATCCATTTTTTAAGTTTGGAGTTATAGACGCAACTCTGAAAAGTAGGCAGATTGCTCTCTTTGATGACGGTTGCTTTCAATGGGTCCGTGATATCAACCCAGCCGCCTTGAAAAGCAATCAGTCGTCGCTTGTCTTTGGCCCATAGACAAGAGTGCTCATCACCAAACATCTTGAGTTTGATGTCAGGGTAATAAGTCAACACTTCCATGTTGGAAATGTAATCTTGTCGATCAAGATAATTCAGAGCCCCCGCCGGCAACCTCAACGGCACGGTTCCGCCACCAGACATCACCCCATTTACAGGCTCAGTACTCTGAGGAGAGGGGTCAGCGCAGTGGGGTTCAGGTTGCGTCATTGAAAATTTCCTTTTTGTTTTCTTAAGCGCATATCTATTGACGTTGAATTTCGAGTGCCTCGGAGTTCGAGGGCCTCAACGTAAGAGGATCTCGGAGCTCGAAGGACTCAACGCGGCTCATACCCAATTCCCTTCGCCAAGCGCGCAAAACGCTCAGTGTCTTCATTCAGGACCTGGCTAAACTCCTTAGGAGTTTTCATGATTGGTATCAAACCCAGACCCAGTAGCTTTTCTTGTACCTGCGGCTCGGCAATAATCGCGTTGATAGCCAGATTCAACTTTTCGATAATTTGAGGATCTGTTCCTGCAGGGGCAACGATGCCATTCCAGCCAGCCACTGAATAGCCTGGCAAGGTATCACCGATGGCTGGCAATCTGCTCAGATACTTGTCTTTGATCGAAATGCCCACCAAGTGCACACGACCAGAGTCGATGGCCGGAGACAAACTCGTGTATGAGGAAACGCCCAGATCCAGCTGACCGCTGGCCACATCCGAAACGATTTGTCCGATTTGGTTGTAGGAAATATTTTCAACACTAAAACCATTGTCGTGGGCGATGAGCGCCACCGACATATGTGGTAAGCCTCCTTGGCTGGGGCTACCAACCTTCAGGCCCTGCTTTTCTTTTTTTGCCAACGCGATGACGTCGTTAATATTTTTGTAGGGGCCATCTGGCTTCGAAACAATCGCGAGGTAGTTCTCTGCAATCTGCGCTACGGCTGCAAAATCGGTGGTTGGGTTGTAGAGCGTTTGTTTGAAAACAGAAGGTGCCAGCGCCAGATTCGTGATTTGGCCAATACCCAAGGTATAGCCATCCGGTTTCGCTCTAGCTACTTTATTTAATCCAATCTGCCCGCTAGCACCGATGTGATTCTCGACAATAACTGGTTGACCAAACTGTTTTTGTAAGCGCTCTGCAATCATGCGCGCCATGATGTCAACCGAAGACCCTGGGCTATACGGGACTTCGATGGTAATCATGCGACTCGGATACTCTGCTGCTCGAGTCAGACAAGAAAAGCAAACGGCTATGAGTGCGACTAAGAAGACTGAAAATTGCCTTTTCATGTATTGACTCCTCGCTCAGCATATTGCAGGGTGAACTCAGTCTAAAGTTATCGAAAGATAACTGTCAATCTGTATCTGGTGAAAGGCTCGTTGACAGGACTGACCTCATAAGAATAGAAACTCGTCCAGCCTTTGGAAATCCGGTGCTATTCTTGGTAAAAACCAATTCAAAGGAGAAGACATGAAACGCTTTTGGGCAAACTCGGTTCTCATTGGAGTCTCGGTATTTTCCTTTCATGCCATGGCCCAGACCAGCAGTAACTTTCCTGATCGCTCTGTACGGATCATCGTTCCATTCGGCGCAGGAGGTGCGACCGACATCATTTCACGAACCGTCGGACAAAAACTGTCTGAAATGTGGAAACAACCCGTTGTAGTTGATAATCGTAGTGGTGCAAATGGAAATATAGGTGCCTCTGAGGCAGCGAAAAGTGCTGCGGATGGGTATACCTTGTTAATGGCGACCTCGAGTCACGCCATCAATGCGACTCTATATAAAAATCTGAACTACAGCCTCTCGCAAGACTTCGTCGCACTGTCTAATCTCGCCTTCGTCCCACTGGTGCTGGTCGTCAATCCTGCAATACCGGCCAAGACAGTCAAGGAGCTTGCAACATACGCAAATGCGAACTCTGGGAAATTGAATTTTGGCTCTGGCGGTGTTGGTACTGCCGCGCACTTAGCGGGTGAACTTTTCAACACAGAAACGGGCTCAAAAATGCTGCATGTCCCTTATAAAGGTGGGGCACTGGCGATGAATGATCTGCTTGGAGGTCAGATTCAGGTGATGTTCGCCAATCTTCCCGAGGCGAATAATCAAATTAAAGCGGGTAAGCTTCGGGCCTTGGCAGTAACGGGAGATCAACGCAACCCGCAACAGCCAGATGTCGCCACTTTCGCTGAAAGTGGTTTTCCGAGTATTGATTTGAAATCGTGGTTTGGCTTATTCGTCCCTAAAGGCACTCCCTCAGCGATTGTCCAAAAACTCAGCAACGATATTTCTGCTGCAGTGAAGGATCCTTCGGTTCAAAAGGGGCTAACAGAGATTGGAGCCGAACCGGTAGGCAACAAAATAGAGCAGTTCCAGCCATTTGTGAATAATGAAGTTAGCCGCTGGGGTGGCTTGATCACACAGTCCGGTGCAACCGCTGAATAATAATCCTGCGAACCAAAATACCTGGTTGTCCAAAACCAGGATTTGGCGCTTCTCAAAGTCAAACGCAATGACCGAAACTCGATAATTGGGGAGTGCCGTCGAGCCTACTACGATTTGAAAACCATGCGTTCGGTACATACCCAGAAAAGACCACTGATATTTTGGCTCCCCGACCTGGGCTCGAACCAGGGACAATAGATACGTTTAGATAAAACAAAAAATGTTTTAAAACTAACAAGAGAATTGTCGTTAGCAATCCAAGCTCAGGGTTTTGCCAACTATACGAACTACTTGACGATTGCTTGCAGTCGCTCTAGCGCATCATCGAGCACGACTTGAGGCACACTTTCAATCTTGCGTGCTTTACGCGCACCGAGGTCAAGCATGCGTATCTTATTTAAGAGCGCAACACCTTGGGTTTTGCACCCGGTGCCCATTAACGTAACGGCAAACCCCGCATACCTCGCGTAATCTCCACCTTGAGTAATTGGGGCAACCAAGACGTCACCGAGCTTGTTAAATTCTTTGGTCGTCAACACAAGGGCTGGTCGAGTACCGCGCTGCTCAAGTCCGACAGTTGGATCCAGAGGAACGTTGACGATATCTCCTCTCTCAAAAACCTTCACCACTGCACCTCTTGCCCGACAGGACGGGCAACATCCCACAATGTAAGGTCTGCTGGCATTGGCGCCTTCAAGTCGCACTGAGAAATCATATCGGCCAATACATACCTGCGCTTAGGAGTCAGAACGATCTTTCCATCTGGAGTGGTGTTCAGTGTCATGTGATGACCAACACCCAACCCCAGGTCTTTCAGTACAGGTGGTGGCATGATGAGTGCAGTGCTATTACCCATCTTTTTTAGTACGATTTCCACAAAAACCTCCAGCTAATTATTGATTTACGAATTTTATCACCACGAGACCTGAATTGTAAAACAATGTATTACTTCTACGGGCCGTGGACGAATAGGTTTCGGTTTCTATTTGTTGGCGATCGTCCTCTGAGCTTCCAAAGACTCAAAATGGTAGCTATCACTGACAGATACCATTAAGATGAGAAGAAAACTATGGATACCGCACGGATTTTTCAATCGGGCCGCAGTCAAGCAATTAGATTGCCCAAAGAATACCGCTTCTCCGGCACCGAAGTAAAAGTTAAGCGAATTTCAACTCTATTATTGGCAAGGGCTATGGAAGGTCTCATATAAATACTATCCAAGCAATTGGAACGATGAACAAGCTTATTATCATCAACATCATTAAAACGAAAAAGCCCAACGGTTAAGTTGGGCTAAGTCATTCATATTATGGCTCCCCGACCTGGACTCGAACCAAGGACCTGGGGATTAACATTGCGCCGTTCTACCTCAAGGACGCACCAATGCGCCTATCAGCCTGAAAAATGAATTGCTCAGCAGTTTTGACAAGCGTCTTCACGAAAAAATGGCCCGCTTTAAGTGAATCACACAAAATAACAAGGTCTTCAATGTATTCGTGCACCATCTGATTTCGGAGTTTACGCATCACAAGCCAATCATCGGTAGATTCAAGCCAGCCTAATTTTTCTGCACGATCTAGATTTTCGGTTGCTGCGCCTCGAGTCTCCGCCATTGCATCAAGCAGAGACGGTAAAAACTTATCTGCCAATGTATCTTGTAAGCGCCCAAAACGACTAACAAACGCATCAAGCCGCTCCGCAAGTAATGCATCCTCAGCGATACGCCGTAAATCGTTGACGTTAAGGGTTTGAGCAAAAAGTCTTGCGTCCGTTTCTTGTAAATAATTTGCTTCTTTTTTAACTACACGACTAAGAAATTGCAATCGAAGCTTAAGCCCCTCATCAAGTTTCATAGGATCACCCCATAGTGCGTAGCAATTTGATGTATGGGTTGAGACATTAAATTCGGAGCCTTGAGAATCACATCAACCTTACGACCATTCAGGGCACGCGATACACGACTGGCTACCCTCGCACTCTGGAGTGCTGGCTCATCGACAATATTTGGCACTTCTATCATGAGATCGACATCGCCACCTTTTGCCTGATCATCAACTCTGGAGCCAAATAAGGTAACGCGCACGATATCTCCGAACACTAGTTGTACGGTGTTACGGATCATCTCAATTTGCGAAGCAGTCAGTCTCATTAGTGTATTGAATCACAATGCCAAATTTTTTCACATATCAGTCAAGACAAAAAATGAAAAAGCCCAACCGTAAAGTTGGGCTAAGTCACTGATATTTTGGCTCCCCGACCTGGACTCGAACCAGGGACCTGCGGATTAACAGTCCGTCGCTCTACCGACTGAGCTATCAGGGAATTGTCGTTGAAAATCATGGGGTTAGATCTGTCATTGACAAAATCCAATACTTCCATGCAATAAAGCTATTTAAAGCTGCTAATTCATCGATGACCAAGACTATAGCATAATTTGCTATACAAAGCTGATGTCTTGATAAACATAAAAATCATAACGAGAAAGCATATGAGACAAAGACTATTCATTTCAACCTTACTTGCCTCAACCTTAATTACGTCAACCCTACTGCTCTTCGCGCCGCTTAAAGCGGTAGCGCAGGTAGCCAGTGGATACCCGTCTAAAACTATTCGGCTCGTTGTGCCCTTTCCAGCTGGACAAGCTACCGATATCATCGCCAGGTTATTGGCGGAGCGACTCACGCAGCGCTGGGGCCAGGCCGTCTTTGTGGACAACAAAGGAGGTGGAGCGAGTATTCCCGGGATGCTAGCCGGTAAAGACGCTCCCCCGGATGGTTACACCATCACGTTTGCAAGCAGCACAACCACAGCAGTCAATGAAGCGCTATATCCAAAACTTCCCTATAACATGCAACGCGACTTCGTGGCAGTCGCACCTGTTTTTACGCAACCGTGGCTCATCTTGGCCAACCCCGCGGCACCCTATAACAATTTACAGGAGCTGGTCGCAGCGGCTCAAAAAAACCCTGGCAAACTCACCTGGGGTTTCGGTGCCAATGCACTGGAGCTTGCTGCGGAGTTACTTAAACAGCGCGCGCAGATTGATATCACTGGAGTTTCATACAAAGGAAGCGGTCCGGTGATGAATGACTTGCTGGGTGGGCACATCATGCTTGCTGTGGACACAATGGCGTCCGCACTACCTCATCTTCAGTCTGGAAAACTAAAAGCCATTGCAGCACTCTCAAGCGAGAGAGCACTGCAAATGCCCAACGTTCCTACGGTTGCGGAACAGGGTTACCCAGGCTTTGTTGGTGTAGGCTGGGCGGGACTTTTTATGCCGAAAGGCACCCCGGTAGAAATCGTCAACAAGGTATCAAAAGATGTTCAAGCGATTCTTGAGGAAACCAGTGTTCAGCGCGCGCTGACAGAACGCGGCTCCACACCAGACTTGCGCTCACTGAGTGAGTGGTCGAGCTTTGTGGTGACCGAGACAGCAAAATGGTCAGACGTGATTAAACAAGGCAACATCAAAATCGCAGAATAATGTGCATACCGAAATGACACGACATACTCAACTCGGTATGCACTCTGAATTACGGATTTACATCCTTTAAAAACCGCTTGATCTCTTTGTTCTGCAAAACATTTTCTGCCTCCGTCGCGCCGGCAGCAGAAAAATGCCCCATCGGTAATTTGTCATTAATCGCGACATACTCAGCACCAGCGATCAGTTTTGCAGAATGCAGCGCATCTGACTCAGGATTTAATAAATCCCCTGTTCCCGCAAGGATCAAAGTCCTTGCACGGATAGCTTTCAAGGCAGCATCGGTATTGCCATTAAAACCTTTGGTTTGACCTATATCGTGCGCATCGTAAGCACGCGACTGCCAGATCCAGTCATTGGCATCCATTCTTGTCCAGCCGCCATCCTGAACTTTTTTCAATGCTGCGATCGCAGCAGCAGGCGTTGACTCGGCCTGATTCTGATAGGCAGGCGTGCGAACGATCACACCACTGAGCCAGCCTGACCAGAGTTTCATGCCCTGCTCTACTGGTTTGATGTATTTGCCTCCTGCGTAAGCGGGATCAGTCATGATGCTTTGACGCAGCATTTCAAGTATGCCGGTGGTCCATGCAGGCGTCTTAGCTAGAGGTACGATCGGGACGATCGAGGTCACCATCTCCGGATAGCTCACCGCCCATTGCAGAGCCTGCATCCCCCCCATTGATGCTCCGACAACCGATACGAGTTTTTTAATTCCAAACAGTTCATGCACGAGTTTGTATTGTGAGTTCACCATATCGCGTATGTTGAATTGAGGAAAGCTCACATCAGGTTGCTGTTTACTATTGGAAGGCGAAGTAGTGAGTCCGTTACCAATCGCATCGGTACAAATAATGAAATATTTATCAGTATCGAGTGCTTTTCCTGGACCAATCAAGTAATCAATCCGATGATGATTGCCACCAATAGCCGTGACCATCAAAATCGCATTACTCTTATCTGCGTTGAGCTTGCCATGTGTGACATATGACAAAGTGAAATCTCGGATGACAGCGCCGTTTTCCAACTGGAAATCGCCCTCAGCATAAGATTGATGTGCGGGTTGTGTCGGAGTGTGGGCAAACACACTATGCGTCAAGCACAGTGCAGTCAGACCCAAGAGTGAAGCAGCCAGTGATTTGAATCTGCGCATGAGCGTATGTCTCCTTGTGAGTTTTATTTTTTTGATACTTTTGAAAAATATGATTTCGTTTCATGCATCGCATGCTCCATGGTCATGAACTCAGCACCTTCTTTAATCAGATTATCTATAAAACCTTCGAAAGCGAGCATGCGATAGCCACGTCCAATGACATAAGGATGAAGTGTGTAGGTCAATACTCCCCACTCGACAGATTTTTTGAAATATCTGAATTCATCAAGCCAGCCAGCCATCACTGTTTGGGGAGACTGCAAACCCGGATTAACAGTCGTAGGCAAGCGCCAGTATTCAAAATGCGGGTGGTCGTCGAGTGTCCAACTGATCGGCATTTCTATCAGACTTGATTCGCGACCAAACTTAACCGGTTGACCAAGCTGCACCACATCACCTTGCCTGGCAAGATAAGGCATGTAGTCTGCCCCCATCATGCTGCTGTCGTACTCAAACCCGTATTTGATCAACAGATCAATCGTGTTTTCACTCAAGTCCCAGGCTGGAGAGCGATAGCCGACCGCGTACCTGCCAGTCAGTCGCTTGATCGCCTCGTTGGCACGCACCATATCGGCCTCCTCCTCATCGCGGCTTTGGCTAGCTGGAGCCACATGGGCCCAACTATGGTGCGCCACTTCGTGGCCTCCCTGCACAACCGCCTCGCAGGCGCTTGGATAGGTCTCTATGGTGAAGCCCGGAATGAACCAGGTACTGGGTATGCCCTGCGTGCGATGCAAGTCCAAAATCCGTGACGAGGCTACAGCACCAAACTCCCCCCGGGATAAAGGAGTCGGCGAGGTCAGTCCGCGTGAAATGAAACCTGACTGGGCATCAAAGTCATAAGTAATACAGACAATGTGACGAGGCATAGGAAATCCTTAGAAAAACTTGGCAAATACGTTGACGTATAGGGCGACTGTCAGATATGTTAGCTTGCAGTTCACGTTTTTTGGTTCTTCTGTATAAATTTCCACTCCCCCCTGTAAGTGAGTCAGCATGTCAGGCAGCCTTGGCGCAGAGCAAGTTGTTTCTTCTAAACAGTCCGCGACCCCCTCTAAGCAGTCCAGCACAGTCCGTTTGCTGGAGAAATGGAGCTCGGCTCTCCTCATGATTGCCTTGCTGGTCATCTGGGAGGCCAGCGTTCGGTTTTTTGAAATACCCGCTTTTTTACTGCCTGCTCCAAGCCAGATCGCTGAACTCATGATCGAGGAGTGGCCGCTCATCCAAATGCACTCTCTTGCAACGATTTGGGCGATCCTGACGGGTTATCTGACGGCCGTGATCTTTGCTTTGGTTGTCTCGGCCTTAATGATCAGATTTCCACTACTCGAACGACTCATCATGCCGATCTTTGTCGGACTACAGAGCGTGCCAAAAATTGCAATTGCACCACTGATCCTGGTCTGGATTGGGGCTGGCATGGGCTCAAAAATAGCAGTAGTGATGTCGATCGCATTCTTTCCAATTGTCATCAACACCATGGCGGGCTTTAAGGAAGTCGACCGGGGCCTGGCAGATGTTTTTAAATCTGTCGCTGCAACCGAACAACAGATGCTATTCAAATTAAGACTACCCTATGCGATCCCTTACATCTTTGCCGGACTGCGAATAGCCACCACTCTCGCTGTGCTCGGCGCGATCGTAGCGGAATGGCTGGCCGCCTCCAATGGCCTGGGCTATCTCGTGCTGTCGGGCAGCTTTAATTTCAATACCGCCAGATCTTTTGCCGCCATCATCGCGCTCGCTGTGATCGGTACTGTATTTTTTAATTTCATGTCCTGGATTGAGTCTCGCGTGTCCTGGCGCACAGGCTTAAACGATTCGACCTCACAGGTTTAGGAGCTTGGTTATGGCTAAAAAACTCTCATTTAAAACAATCATCACGCGTTTAACGCTGCTGCTGACCGCTTTAACCTTTACCCACTCGGCCTACTCTGCTGACAAGGTTGTATTGCGAATCAATTTCACGCCCTGGGGCATGCACGCACAATATTTTGGTGGTCGTGCACAAGGCTTTTATGCCGCAGAGGGTATCGATCTGGAAATCCGTCCACCTGCAGCGGGTCAGCAAAACGAAGTCTTTATCGCCACAGGTCGTGAGCAGTTTGGTGTGACCAATGCCGATGCCTTTGTCAAAGCTAAGGGAAGTGGTCTGCCTATTGTTGCGGTCATGGCTGATCAGCCGGACAATCCGTTTTCCGTGATCACGCCCCAAAAAGCCGACATCACCACACCAGAAAAAATGAAGGGAATGAAACTTGCCTGGTTTCAGGCCAACGTCATGGGATTGATCGAGCCTGTGCTGGCAAAAGGCGGACTCACCCGCAAGGATGTAGATTTTGTCTCTGTCGCGCGTGGCGCTGAAGTCCAGATGCTAGCGGCCGGTCAGGTTGACGGTCTATTTGGTTATTCCTTTGGACAGGCACTCACCCTCGAAGAAAAAGGCTTTCCTGTCAATGTCATGCCCGTTCGCAATTACGGTGTGCAGTTTTATGGCACCGTCATCTACACCAACGAGGCATTACTTAAAAGCAATCCTGATCTGGTCAAGCGTTTTGTGCGGGCAACCATCAAAAGTCTGATCTGGACACACGACAATATCGAAACGGCGATGAAAGAAATTGTCGCCGTTTCACCTGACCGTGATTTAAAGCTCGAGTCTCGTAAATTACGCATGATTTACGAACTCTACAACTCGCCAGATTACGCTGAAAGATTTGGTTTGATGAATGATGCGAAATGGCAATCCTCAATCGACATTTTGGCTTCTGGTGGCGATTTACCCAAAAAGCCAACTGCACAGAGCATGTATACCAACGCGATTGTTAACAGCATCGATGAGGCCAAAACATTGTCTACCCTCATCAAGCAACCCGCAAAATAGTTCCGGGATAACACAAAAAATAGCTCTCTATCAAAATAAGTACTCATCACTTTATGAATAGTCCGACCTCAAAAGCTCGCTCAGCTGGCGCTGGCATTTCAATTCAAAACGTAGAGGTGACCTACGGGCTAGGCTCAGCAGAGCCTGTTCAAGCGCTAGCTCCTGTGAGTCTGGATATTCAAGGCGGCTCTTTCGTCTCGCTGGTTGGTCCCTCAGGCTGCGGCAAAAGTACTTTATTAAAAGTACTGGCAGACTTGATGCCCCCTACTCAAGGACAGGTCACGATCGATGGTGCGGCACCCTCCACGCTCAGAAATGCCGGGCGCATTGGGCTGGTCTTTCAACAAGCGAACTTGATGCCCTGGCTCAACATAGAAAAAAATGTTCAGTTGCTTGATGAGATCGTCAGTAAAAAATCGGCTACCCAGCAAGCGACACACAAACCTAAAGTCTCTGAGCTGCTTGAAGTGGTCGGCTTAAAAGGTTTTGAAAAAAAACTGCCTCACCAATTGTCCGGTGGCATGCAGCAACGCGCCTCGCTGGCACGTGCACTTGCACTCGATCCCTCTATTCTGCTGATGGACGAGCCCTTTGGAGCGCTTGACGAGATTACGCGTGACCGTATGGCTTTCGAGTTGATGCGTATCTGGCAGCAATATCAGAAAACAGTCATTTTTGTAACGCACTCCCTGGCTGAGGCCGTCTTTCTCTCCGATCAAGTTGTGTTGATGTCCGCGCGACCTGGACGCATTCACAAGATTTATGAAATTAACTTGCCACGTCCCCGCAACGAAGAGACCAGACTCTCAGATGAGTTTATCCGTCTGGTGGGTGAAATTAATCGCGAACTTTATAAGGTCATGCTGTGACAATAAGAAAACAAATGCCTTGTCTGACCGTTGGTGACAATGCCTACGAGCGAGGACTCGCTCACGGAAAAACTTTTTCCTCAGACGTCGCTGCCAACCTTGAAACTTACCTCAGACGTTTTGAAGCCTCGGGGCTGCCACGCAATGAAGCGCTTGAGGAAGCACTGCGCTGGCAGGCTTCAATGGAGCGTCAGAATCCAGAGTATGCGGAAGAAATGCTTGGACTCGCTAAAGGCGCAGAGCAATCAGTCGCCGCGATTGCTTTACTGAATGCGCGGTATGAAATCGCCTTTATGATTTTTGGCAAGGATGCACGCAAACAAGAAAATGCCCTCGCGCAAGCCACCGGTGAAACAGATGGCTGCACGACCTTTGGTCTGCTCTCGGAGGTCACGGCCGACGGTCACACCTGGTTAGGACAGAACTGGGACTGGATCGCAGGCGTGCACCAGCGCACGATCGTCTTAAGGATCAAGCGCACTAACAAACCAAGCATGGTCTGCATGACCGAGGCTGGGATTGTTGGCGGAAAAATGGGGGTCAATGAATGCGGCATCGGTCTGGTGGAAAATGGGCTCGCCTCAGACCTTGATGGCTCCAATCCTTACCAGAAACCTTTTCATATGCGCTGCCGCGAAGTGCTCGATGCAGATCGCTATGCAGACGCCTTGATTCCGATCGTCTCAACCAAACGCACCTGCTCTGGTAATTTTGTGATCGGTGCTGCGCAGGGCGAAATCATCGATTTTGAGACAAGCCCGAATCACATTACCTATATCAATCCGGTCAATGGCATTGTGACCCACTCGAACCATTTCCTTGGGCAAGGTCACGGCGAATCTCAAATGGAAAAAGTCAGTCCTGGCACCTTGTTCAGAGCAGCGCGCATGCGCCGCCTGCTCGAGCGCGGCAATCATCAAATTGATGTGGCCACGATGAAAGCGGCCATGAGCGATCATTTCAGTGCACCGCACGCCTTATGCCGTCATCCCGATCAGCGGCAAGCGCCTGCCAAGCAAACCATGACGACTGGAGCAGTGCTGATTGATTTAGAAAACCGCCTGATGCATGTCGCTGATGGTCCTCCTTGCGAATTCCCGTTTCATCCCTATTCCCTCACTGAAAATTAAATACGGACGCTTGTCACATCATGTCATCAAAAAAAATCCAGATCATTATCGAAGGCGCGACAGGTCGTCTTGGCAATACTCAGCATCTCAAAGGTTTACTCGCCATCAGAAAAGAAGGTGGTCTACTGCTTAAAAATGGCGATAGACTGATTCCGGAACCGGTGCTGCTCGGGCGCAATGCGGAAAAACTTCAAGCCATCGCTGCTCCGCACGATATAGCCTGGACAACAGACCGCGAGGCCTGTCTGGCTGATACAAATAATTCAATTTATTTCGATGCAAGTGTCACAGCCGGACGCCATCAGCGTGCTTCTTCAGCGATGCAGGCAGGAAAACACATCTATCTCGAAAAACCAATCGCCGAGTCACTTGAGCAAGCACTCGACCTGGCCTCGATGGCCGAAAAACTGGGTCTGAAAAACGGTACCGTGCAGGACAAGTTATTTTTACCTAGCCTGACTAAATTACGTAATCTGGGTAAAGCAGGATTCTTCGGCGAAATCCTTTCTGCGAAAATCGATTTTGGCTGGTGGGTGTTTGATGGCGAAATCCACCCCGCCCAGAGATCGAGCTGGAATTACCGTAAAAAAGACGGTGGCGGACTCGTACTGGATATGTTTCCACACTGGCGCTACATCGTTGACACGCTCTTAGGCGATATCAAAGCCGTGAGTTGTAAAACTAAAACCGCTGTGCACTTGCGCCTGGATGAAAAGGGCGAGGAATACCCCGTCGATGTCGACGATACCGTGATGGCAACACTTGAGCTGACCAATGGTGCGCTGGTAGAAATCAACGCATCCTGGGCCTCCAGAATCAAGCGTGACGACATTCTGACCATTCAGGTCGACGGTTCCCAAGGCTCGGCAGTATGCGGCCTCTACCGTTGCTTTATCCAGCCTGCTGCTGCGACACCCAAACCAGTCTGGAGCATCGAAGTCCCCACCAGCGAAAATTTTGATGCCCAATGGATGGAGGTCCCGGATGTAGCGCCCTACACTAACTCCTACCGCTGCGGCTGGGAGCTCTTTTTACGGCATGTCGCCGAAGATGCGCCCTTCCCCTCGCCACTGCGGGCTGGGGCAAAAGGCATACAACTGGTTGACGCCTGCTACCGCAGCAACGCCCAGCGTCGCTGGATAGACTTACCCGACCTATAGATCTGATATAATTTTTTGCTTGGTACTAGGCATTAGCCTAGTGCTACGCCGATGTAGCTCAGTTGGTAGAGCAGCGCATTCGTAATGCGAAGGTCGTCAGTTCGATTCCGATCATCGGCACCAGTAATACCGAAGGTCTCACAGCTTAAATGCTATGAGACCTTTTTTTATTAAGGCTCTGGGTTATTTATTCATTTGTCTTAGCGTTACGCATTGCAATTGTTAATTGAGCCTGACCTGCTCCACATAATAGTGCCACGAAGAATTTGTAAAGTCCGTTTTATAGTTGGAGAACGGATATGAAGAAACGGTTTACAGCTGGGCACTTTATCGGCTTTCTCAAGGTAGCGGATTCCGGGGTTAATATCAAACAGTTACTCCGTCAGCATGGTTTTAGCGATTGCTCCTTTCAGATCTGGCGCAGTAAATTAGGCGAAATGAATGCCTCTGAGGCTCTGCTGTCTGTGTGGATTCGTCAGTGCTGTTAACCCTCGCGCTGAGTGCTTCTTTGGCTGGGATGGGTGAAAACATTACCACTCCCAATCCAGGTGCGACGTTCGTCCAGACTGACTAGTATAGTAGTGCGAAAATTTCTGATAATGCGTATGCTTGATTATCTGAAGAGGCGCGCAGTGGACAGATGCTCGGTGCAGTCAAGAGAGGATTTAGGATTCAGTTTTGAGAAATTCAACTTAGGTACTTATAAGCCTCGGAATTTTCCTTTAAACAAACAACCAATATTATGAAAAATCACAGTGAGCTCGAACGCGGCTTAGGTCAGCGCCAAATGGAAATGATTGCCATTGGCGGTTGTATTGGTACCGGATTATTTATGGGGTCCGGAAAAACCATTTCCCTTGCTGGACCTGGCATCGTATTTATCTATGCGATTACGGGGTTCATGTTGTACTTTGTCATGCGTGCGATGGGTGAGCTGTTATTACATGATCTCACTTACAAAACCTTTATCGATTTCTGTGAGGATATCCTCGGGCCTTCAGCTGGTTTTTTTGTTGGCTGGTCCTATTGGTTTGCCTGGATTGTGACAGCGATCGCCGAAATTATCGCGATTACTGGTTATGTTTCTTTTTGGTGGCCCGATCTCCCGCACTGGATTTCTGCGATGGGAGTCACTCTTTTACTCCTTGTTTTAAATATTCTAAGCGTTCGGGCGTTTGCAGAGCTTGAATTCTGGATGGCTATTATTAAGGTAGTTGCGATTGCCTTGCTGATCACACTAGGACTCTACCTTTGTGTGACAGGTTTTGTTTCTCCAACTGGCATTAAAGCTCAGGCTAGTAATTTATGGTCGTATGGCGGTCTGATCCCAAATGGTGTGGATGGATTGCTTGCTGGTCTGCAAACGACGATCTTCGCGTTTGCCGGTATGGAGGTCATTGGCACAATGATGGCCGAAGCCAAAAATCCAAAAGTGATGTTGCCAGACGCGATACGTAAAATCCCAATTCGAATCATGGTGTTTTACATCGGCACTGTGCTTGTGCTGATGATGGTTACGCCCTGGAGTGATATCCCTGCTGATCAAAGCCCTTTTGTTGGGATGTTTTCCTTGGTTGGTATGGTGAGCGCTGCTTCAATCATAAATGCTGTGGTGATTAGTTCAGCGACCTCATCCAGTAATAGCGGTATTTATGCTACGTCTCGCATGCTTTACGGTCTCGCGAAAAGTCATCATGCACCAGCCGTATTTGGAAAACTCTCAAGTCACAAAATTCCCACCGGTGGGATTTTCCTGGGTTCCGGATTGATTTTGTCGGTGTCATTAATCTTGTCTACGGCGAAATCCATGATGACCGCTTTTGAATTAGTAGGTAGCGTTGCAGCTTTAATTTTTATTTATATTTGGTCAATGATTTTATTCGCTTATGTGGCGTATCAAAAACGATTACCCCAAGCGCACGATACGTCTGTATTCAAAATGCCCTTGGCCAAAATCATGCCCTACGTCATTTTTGGATTTTTTGCCCTGGTGATTTATACCCTGACGCTGAGTGACGATACACGTATCGCCTTATATGTTTTGCCATTATGGTTTTTAGGCCTTGGCGTTATGTACAAGCTCAAAACTCGCCACAGTAAAAATCAGAAAAAGCTGATTGCAAGTTTTAAAGAAAAAGTCATTGCTCAAAACTTAGAGGCCGAGCAGTATCGCGCCTCTAAACGCTGAGGCTAAAGTGAAAGTGCTTCTGCAGGCGAGTGAACCTGCACTTGGTAACTAGAGAGGCAACAATTGCAGCAAACCTTACTTGATAAAGCGATTGCATATCATCGTGATGGCCAATTAGAAATGGCTACGTTAACGTATCAAGAGGCACTGAGCGCAAACCCAGATGATTTCAATGTTCCTCATCTTTTGGGGATACTTTATCTCCAAAAGAAAAAATTTCTGTTGGCTCAAGAAATGTTTCATAAGGCCATCAGCCTCCATTCCGATTACGCCCAATCACATTTTTATCTGAGCGTTTCTTTTCAAGAATCAGGAGATATTGATCGTGCCATCATTCATCTGAAGAGGGCTCTTGAAATTGATCCAGCGTATTACGAGGCAAATTTAAATTTGGGTCATATTTACTTTAATCGGCAGACATATGAATTATCTAAATTGCTTTTCGAGCAATGCGTAAAAATTGATCCATCGAGAACTTTCGCATATTGCGAACTTGGATTGACACTTTATTTTCAAGACAGGCAGAATCTGCAGCATGCAATTAATATCTTTGATAAAGCTATAGAGCTAGATTCCCAATTTGCAGAGGCTCACCTTAATAAATCGCTGGTTCTCTTGTCGGAGGGGCGTTATGAGGAGGCTTGGCCTCATTACGAATGGCGCGATCGGACTAGTAGAAATTTAAGTAGGGGTGGCTATCTTCAGCTTGACAGTGAAAAATGGATTGGCAACCAGAGTCTTTCAGGCAAGACATTGCTGCTTTATGCCGAACAAGGTTTAGGCGACTCCATTCAATTTAGCCGCTATATTCCCAAACTAGCAGTTCCTGGTGCAACCGTATTTTTAGCAGTGCCACTACCATTATTTAATCTACTATCGGAGCAGAATTGGCCGATCACGCTCGTTCCAATGGAGGCGGCTCCATTAACAGATTTTCATTGTCCGCTACCAAGCCTGCCGCATGCCTTTAAAACAAGCTTGGATACCATCCCGCATCCCGGCTTTTTAAAATACAACCACGATAAAAGTGCGGCATTTAGAAGCTCTGATCAAGCCCAGTCAGATTTAAATATTGGTGTATTTTGGAGTAGCGCCTCAACCTACGCTGAAAATCATTTGAGAAATATCCCTTTAGAGGTATTTTCTAATCTCTTCGCGTTGGAAGGAATTAAGTGGACCTGTTTACAAAAAGTAATATTGGATAAAGACCTTGAGTTTATTCAGGAAAAAACTCTCTCTGTGCACTTGCCATATCTTGATTTGGTAAATCTCTCGGATACCGCCGCACTCATCTCTAATTTGGATTTAGTGATTACAGTTGATACTTCGATTGCCCATTTGAGTTGCGCGCTGGGAATACCCACATGGATATTGATTACCTCTATTCCTGATTGGCGCTGGATGCGAAATAGAGAGGACTCGCCTTGGTATCCCACCGCTAAGCTTTATCGGCAAACGTCCCCTGGTAATTGGGCCGAGGTGATTGAACGGGTTCACAGAGATCTGCAAGTCCTCGGGAATCAAAACATTTCTCGGTAGCCTGGAGGTGGCTCTCTTAAAAATAATGGCGGCACAGAAGCACGAAATTGATACCAGATGTCGGATCCCACTTGCTAGACGCTACGCAATCCCATCGCGCACAAAGCAAACCAGAATAATACATACACTGCAACCCCAAAGTTTAAAAGGCGACCCGCACGCAACTCAGGCTGACCGATTAACAATAGGCCGAGCAAAGGTAAAAACTGCTGTGCGTGCATCCCTAGAAAATGTGCGGGCCGCAGATCTGCTGCCGCATGCCAACCGAAGACTGGCAGACCTTGACCATCAGCAGGCTGTCTGCCACTCAACAGCAAACCAACACTAGTACCCAACACGAGCGTGAGCCAAAGACCGCGCACCACCGCCATTCTCCAGGCCGGATCAAGATCTGTACGGCCATAGCGGGTAATCTGCACAGCCAACACACCCTGTGTCGCACAGAGCAAGCAGGCACCCACCCCCATCAGCGCGTACAAGACTATGTGTAGAGGGTCCGTGGCGTTGTAATGTGATGCTTGGCCAAAGCTCGCTTGCACTACGATGTAGGCAATCTCTAGTCCACCCACGCCAACGATGCTATAGACCACAAAACGGATTACAGGTGCGCGCCGACGAGGTTCAGGCAACAAACCAATGAACCACGCGGTACTAAAACTGAATAACGCCATCGCGAGCATGAACTTTAAGGGCTTAATCCAGACGTTCACACCACGGATTTCTCGAGTATCAAGCCCCAGCATGATCGCCGCGGGGATCATCGCCACCAACAGAAACAGTGCCCAATACGTCAGTGTGCGTTGACGCGCTAAGGCCTCGTTAAAAACCGAATGCGTTCCTGACCAAGTTGGTTTCTGGCTCGTGACAGTATTCATATGTTTTAACTCCTTAGGCGGCGCACAGCACGCCAACCGATAAAGGCGGCATAGCCCAGTGGACCAAACAGGAAAGTGAGCGCAAGCAGTGGTAACACCTGCCAGTGCGGAATATTCAGAGTGGCCGCGCGTTGAGCAATCCAGACTCCGACAAACAGATCGAAGGCCAGATAGTGAAGCCAGCCAGCTGTCAGCGCGTAGGGCGAGCTGAAGAGTCGTTGCACTCCCGCAAGCGAATTAAAGTTACCACCGGTTGGCTCGGCCGCCAGCAGAAGCACGAAATAGACTAACGCAAAAAACAGAGGTAGCCAGCGCCCCGTAAGCCGCCAAACGACAGGCGCCCAGCGTACCTTTGCCGGCGATACAGCCAGAGCTAGCCAAGCAAACAGCGCGAGCGTATTGGCGAGTTGAAAAGTGAATTCAGGGCTGATCGTCATGCGCATCCTTTGGTTGTCATATTTTTATCTACTAGTTACGGCTAGCGCAGCGAAGAGTTGACCAGTCAAATGCGTCATCATGGAGGCGAGGTTTTCTGGTGTGAGGTCAATCTTCGAAAGTCCCCCATCTACAAGCAGTGTGGCCAGCCCATGCACCGTTGCCCATGCATGCAGTACCAAAAGTTGCGGATCACCTTGAGGGGCTGCACCCGTCTGTTGGCATTCTTTAATGGCCTCTGTCAGAAGACCAAACGCATGGTCTGCCGCAAACGTTGAGGCAGTCGGTTTCGCGCTCCCAGCAGTTTCAACGCGAAACATGACACGGAAATGTCCCCGGTGAGAAGTAGCGAAAAGCACATAGGCCTGACCAAGTGCTGCCAGGCGAGCACTTGACGACTCTGGCGCCAGGTCTCGTTGCTTGGTCATGGCCGCAGCAAGCATTTCGAAACCTTCTTGCGCGATAGCACCTAACAACTCTCCTCTATTGGCGAAATGATGATAAGGCGCACCTGAAGAGACCCCAGCCAAAAGCGCCAGTTCACGAAGATTAAGTGCCTCGACGCCTTTCTTGTCGATCATCTTGACACTGACATTCATCAAGGTTCTGCGCAGATCGCCGTGATGGTAAGTGGTCTTTGGGCTTGGCTTCATAATGGCTATCATCGTATGTGAAAATTCAAGCTTACTTGATACCAGACACCGGGCGCATCATCTTGGCTCCTGCGCTTGCAACCACGGCTCTTGGTGCAAAGCGAAGAGACATGATCATTAACCAGTTTTTTATTCCAACAATATGAATCGCTTTTTTGCCGCGCAAGGCAACGAGTGCTTGATCAGCCACATGCTCAGGGGTTAAGGTTTTAGAAAACACTGAAGTGCCACGCACCGATTCGTCGCCCAGATGACTAATAAAGCTAGTCTCGACAGCGCTAGGACACAGCGCCACAACGTGGACTCCACGCTCTTTATATTCTGCCCAAAGCGCTTCACTAAAGCTTAGAACAAAAGATTTAGTCGCTGCGTAAACAGCCAAATAAGGCACCGGTTGAAAAGCCGCTGTAGAAGCGATGTTCAGCACTGCGCCCTTACCTCGTTGCAGCATTGCAGGCAAAAACACATGCGTAAGATCGACTAACGCTGCGACATTGACCGCAATTTCATCTTGCTCGGCTTCTGGCGAGATGCTTTCAAAGTGACCATAGGTTCCAAAGCCAGCGTTATTGACCAGAATATCGATCTTAGCGTCCAGGCTCGTGACCGCCTGCAAGAGGGCTTGACCACAATGGGGTTGACTCAAGTCTGCGACCAGCGGCATACAGCGCACGGAATGTTTTTGGCTGAGTTCGTTTGCGAGGTGCTCGAGCTTTTCCTGCGAACGGGCAACCAGCACTAGATTCACTCCTTCAGCAGCAAGTTTACGTGCGAGTGCCTCACCTATACCGGCTGAAGCTCCGGTAACAAGAGCCGTTTGACCTGTCAGTATTTTCATTGCTTAGTACCCCACTTGGGTGTTGATCTTTGTTGCACCACCAGCAGCGACAGAAAATGAACTTTCGCTGAACCCTGGTGCTGACACAGCATGCCGCACATTATTTGAGGCTACGTAGCCTTCGGTCGGAATTCCAAAAAAGTTTTTATCCATCTTACCGTTCATGTTTTCATCGTGCAGGACGATCACGGCATAGGTGCCTGGTGTGATGTCTTTGAACTCGCAACTAGATTGCGTGCCTTTGATAGGTGAGATCACCTGACGATAGGCTTTTGAATAATCCTCTGGGAAGCCTTCTGGGGAGTTAAAGAGCAAGCATCCAACCTGACCCGCTGTATTTTTAAGACCAGTTACCTCAACCTGAACCGCTGCGGTGGTCTCTCCAGCCGCTGAGGCGATTGGCGCAAAAAAACTGATAGTCAAAACTGCAGTCATTAAGCGAAAAGTCTTCATTTGTAAGGCTCCTTTGGGTTATTTAAGCAGTGATTAGATTTAATCTGAGCAAAGCTTAAATTAAAAAAATTAAAAAAACAACTATTTTTTCTTTTTCTAGCTTATTTATTTTCAGCTGTTTGGCTAATCGGCTGGCTTAAGAGTAAAAACACACGACTTTTGGGATCGAACACCTCAGGTTACTGATGACAGACCAGAACTAGTTTTCAGGAACAATCGCCAGTGCTGGCTAGCTCTAATTTTTCAATGATCGGCTTTGCCTGCTCTTCAGGCACCAGTTCAAAATCAGCCCCTCTGGTTATGCTCAACAAACCCGGTCTAATAAACTGTCTGACAAAATAGTTCCTGTCTGTCTCGACCAGTATTTTTATTTTGTTTGGTGAGAACTCAGATTCAGTTTCGATTTCGTGCTCCTTGTTTCCCTCTACTTGGGTATAAAAAAAAGTGCCATAGACGGATTTACCAAGGCAATTATTGTCAATCAGTATGGTTCTTTTGCGGGTCAGCCCGAGCACTCCGTCTCTGAATATATAGAGACCCGCATTACCTTTCGCTGGTGCGCTGAATTTTTTTATCTGATCGGCTGTTTGTTGACTTTCGATTTGCACTGGAGCACAGCCGGCAAGTATTAAGGATAAAAAAATAAAAGTTAATTTTTTCATTTTTGTTTGCTATTTTGTGCGCTGCAGCCGATAAGCCACTCGCCAAGTAAATGTTTCAACTTGCACTTGGCGCAAGCTTATCGACAGACTGGAAATTTTTATACCCTGCGAACGCAGGGGTATACAGGGACTTAGTCATTGGTATCTGACTATTTCTGACAACAAGGCTAAATTTATCTTTAATTATTTTTTTGATAAATGATATTAGTGAGCAACAAAGCGACAATGACGTTGTTAGAAAAAGTATCGTTTAAAAATATACCCTTCGCCATCAACAAACCGTATCTCTCATGCCTGTTATGCACACTAAAAGTTCCCCATCCAGTCGCTTAAATTTATTTACCCTGATGTGATAACCTCTTTGAATCGTTTTTCAGACTCTAATCATGATTCCTTACCCTGAAGGTATTCTGCAAACCACTCTGATGGCGTTGTTTCTGATTGCCGCGGTAATCAATGCTGTCCATCAGGCCGAAATCATTGCTCACAAAACAGGGGAACCTTTCGGCACCTTGATTCTGGCTGTATCAGTCACCATCATCGAAGTCGCTCTGATCGTCTCCATCATGCTGTCCGCAGGGATAGGAGGAGAGTTGATCGCTCGGGATTCCGTCTTTGCAGCAATCATGATCGTGATGAATGGTGTGATTGGTCTATCGATCTTTCTGGGTGGCCTCAAACACAGAGAGCTTTCCTTCAAAATCGAGGGTACAAATTCAGGTCTCGCGGTTTTGATTGCGCTGGCGATTTTGACTCTGGTCATACCCAATTTCACCTCCACTCCTGGTCCGACTTTTACGAAAAGCCAGTTGATACTTGCTGGTGTTTTATCTTTGATCTTATATGGCACTTACGTTTTTACTCAAACCATACGTCATAAGAATTATTTCCTGCACGACGATGCGACCACACAGTCAAATCAAACAATTGGGGCTGTGACAAAGCACGCGTCACCCTCTAATTTAAAAACATTTTTAAGTTTTATTTTTCTGCTGATTTCTCTGATCACAGTTGTGTTGCTTGCGAAGTCACTAAGCCCATCGATTGAAAGAGCGATAGAAAACGTTGGTGCTCCCAGATCAGTAGTAGGTATTGCGATTGCGTTGCTTGTGCTCTTACCTGAAGGTGTTTCTGCGATTAAAGCGGCAATGAATAACCGGCTTCAAACAAGCCTTAATTTATCTATTGGTTCAGCTTTAGCCAGTATCGGCTTGACTATCCCGGCCGTCGCAGTCGTTGCTGTTGGCTTCGATATGCCGCTGAGTCTTGGCGTCAATGCACTCGGCATGACGTTTCTGGGCCTGACATTTTTTCTGAGTATTTTGACCATTGCAATTGGTCGTGCGACCGTGCTGCAAGGGGCTGTTCACCTTGTCGTGTTTGCAGCCTATCTATTCCTAAGTCTCGTCCCCTGATGACACTTCAAAGCAAAAACATACGACTTGTTTTAATTGCCGGAGCAGTCCTTTCGTTACTTTTGATTGCAAACGCAGCTATTTCAAATTTTAATTGAGGAGAAGCCATGAATTCAAAATTAACTAAAACAACGATAGATATTGGTATTAGCGAAAAAGATCGTAAGGCGCTTGCACGAGGTTTGTCAGAGCTTTGGGCTGATAGCTATTCTAATAACCTCGCTGCCAATTAAAACGCCAGTCTTAACTCTAACCGTTCCGTAACTAGGCGCTACATATTTTGTCAACAGTAAAGTTCATATCACGCAATCAAATCACTGCCCCTGGCGTTTATTCGCCGGGGGCTTTCATTTCAAAGGTTGTTTTTCAATGTTTATATACCGCGCACGTGGTCAACAATAAGCGGTCCATAAACCTCAGGCGATTCAGCTGAGTCAAAATCCCGCACACGTGAACTTCAGAAAGCCCATTGATGGGCTGAGCGTTCCGATAGAGCGGGAGTTATTGCATACAAGTCAGCGTAGCAGCCACCTATCATCCCTTATTCAGACACATAAAAAAAACACACCTGCATATTCTTCTAAACAGGTGTGTTTCCTAAAAAAGTACTGCAAACTAGCCTTAACTGCCCTAATTAGTTACTGGACACGACCTTCTTTCCAGGCTTGCAGCAATTTGTCGTAACTGACTGTTTCGCCCTGTGGTTTTTCATTACCTAGTTTTTTCCATGGGGCATGGTCATCACTCAACCATTTGTCAGGATTGCTCTTGGGATTGAGTTTTGGTGCGCAAACAGCCATTCCTGCCCGCTCCAGACGCGCCATCACCTGATCCATTTCTTCGGCCAAATTATCCATTGCAGCCTGTGGAGTCTTTTCACCCGTCACAGCCAATGCAACGTTTTTCCACCATAGCTGTGCAAGTTTAGGATAGTCAGGCACGTTAGTCCCCGTGGGAGTCCAGGCGACACGTGCGGGACTCCGGTAAAACTCAATCAGTCCACCATACTTGTTTGCATTCTGAGTAAAGAATTCGCTGCGGATATCGCTATCACGAATAAAAGTCAGACCCGTAATCGACTTCTTGAGTGAAGTTGTCTTTGCGGTGATGAACTGTGCATACAACCAAGCGGCTGCGACTTTTTTAGCATCATGGTCTTTAAAGAACGTCCAGGAACCTACGTCCTGATAACCATTTTGCATCCCTTGCTTCCAGTAAGGACCATGCGGACCAGGTGCCATACGCCATTTTGGGCTGCCGTCGGCGTTGACCACAGGCAAACCAACTTTGGTCATATCGGCTGTAAATGCTGTATACCAAAAAATTTGTTGCGCGATCTGGCCTTGAGCTGGAACGGGTCCCGACTCACCGAAAGTCATCCCCATGGCTTCTTTCGGTGCATACTTTTTCATCCAGTCTATATACTTAGTCAAGGCATAGACTGCTGCTGGAGAATTTGCTGCACCGCCGCGCGATACCGAGGAGCCAACTGGCGTGCACTTATCATCAGCGACACGGATACCCCATTCGTCAACAGGCATGCCGTTAGGAATTCCTTTGTCGGCAGTTCCTGCCATCGATAACCAGGCATCGGTAAAGCGCCAGCCAAGCGAAGGATCTTTCTTGCCATAATCCATGTGACCATAAATGGGCTTACCATCAATCGTTTTCACATCATTTGAGAAAAATGCGGCGATATCCTCGTATGCGCTCCAGTTCTGGGGTACTCCCAACTCATAACCATACTTTGCCTTGAACTGATCCTGCAAATCCTTACGGGCAAAAAGATCTGCACGGAACCAGTACAAATTAGCAAACTGCTGATCCGGCAGCTGGTACATTTTTCCATCAGGTGCTGTTGTGAAACTGGTACCGATAAAATCCTTAAGATCAAGTCCAGGATTAGTGAAATCCTTACCTGCACCAGTCATGTAATCGGTCAGCGAAAGGATCTTGCCATAACGATAGTGAGTACCTATCAGATCAGAGTCAGAAATCCAGCCGTCGTAGATCGATTTGCCAGACTGCATGGAAGTCTGCAGTTTTTCCACTACGTCGCCTTCTTGAATCAGATCATGCTTAACCTTGATACCGGTAATTTCTTCGAATGCCTTAGCCAGAACCTTTGATTCATATTCATGTGTCGTGAGGGTTTCAGAGACAACAGACACCTCCGTGACACCTTGCGCTTTGAGTTTCTGTGCTGCGTCGATAAACCATTTCATCTCAGACATCTGCTGGTCTTTACTCAGCGTAGAGGGTTGAAATTCGGCATCAATCCATTTCTTTGCTTCAGGTTCACCCGCATGAGCAAGCCCTGACAATGCAATCATCGTAGCAAATGCTAACGAGGTATGTCTTAGTTTCATCATCGTCTCCTGACAACTTTCCCCATTGGATAGTGAAATATTCCAGCTAAGGGGGATCTCCAAGCTGGATATTTATTAGTACAACCGCGATTAACCGCGGCTCAATACCAATACAACAAAAAACATCGACAGTACAAAACTGATCCAGACACTGGGTTCTTGATCAAGACCGAACCATTCCATGAATTTACTGGAGAGACCAACAAAAATCAGATTGATGTAAGCCGCAACCAGCAACCCTACAAATACTCGATCACCACGCGTAGTTGCAAACGGAAGGAACCCTTTTCTTATGACCGTAGGTGATTTGATTTGCCAAATCGTCAGCCCGATCAACATCACTACAATTGAAATAAAAAATATGGCAACAGGTAAGGTCCAAGCCATCCACTCAAACATATCCCTACTCCTTAAACACGTCCCATCGCAAAGCCTTTTGCGATGTAGTGTCGAACAAACCAGATCACAATTGCGCCCGGCACAAGCGTCAACACACCTGCCGAGGCAAGTGTTGCCCAATCCATCCCCGAGGCAGAAACCGTACGTGTCATCGTCGCAACAATCGGCTTGGCGTTGACGCTCGTCAAGGTCCGTGCCAGTAATAGCTCAACCCAGCTAAACATAAAACAAAAGAAGGCCGCAACGCCTACACCTGCTTTAATAAGTGGCAGGAAAATTGTCATAAAAAAACGAGGAAAACTATAACCATCGATATAGGCTGTTTCATCAATTTCGCGTGGAATGCCACTCATGAAACCCTCCAGAATCCAGACTGCTAAAGGTACGTTAAAAACCAGATGAGCCAGTGCCACGCCTAGATGGGTATCCATCAACCCCAATGAGGTGTAAAACTGGAAAAACGGCAATAAAAAAACTGCCGCTGGTGTCATACGATTGGTAAGCAGCCAGAAAAAAATATGCTTATCTCCCATAAACTGATAGCGTGAAAAAGCATAGGCTGCTGGTAGTGCAACAACGAGCGACATCACCACATTGATGCTCACATATATCAACGAATTGATATAGCCCGAATACCAGGATTCATCGGTGAGAATTGTCCGATAATTATTCCAGGTAAAGGCATGCGGAAAAAACGAAAAACTCGAGAGAATTTCCTCATTTGTTTTGAATGACATGTTGACCATCCAGTAGATTGGCAACAACGCAAACAATAGATAAAGGAGTAAGAAAATTGTGCGTTTTTGGAACTGCGGGCGCCTGAGAGGCTTAAGCATGTGCCTGCTCCTTGTCTGAGGTACCGACGCGCTGCATCCAGTTATACAAAATAAAGCACAGCAATAAAATAATCAGAAAATAGATCAAAGAAAACGCTGCCGCAGGACCTAAGTCAAACTGACCCACCGCTTTTTGAGTTAAGTACTGACTGAGGAACGTGGTTGCATTACCAGGTCCCCCACCGGTCAACACAAAAGGTTCGGTATAAATCATGAAACTATCCATAAACCGCAATAAAATCGCAATCATCAGCACGCCACGCATTTTGGGTAACTGGATGTAACGAAATACGGAAAACTTACTCGCGCCGTCTATTTGTGCTGCCTGATAGTAGGCATCAGGAATTGATCGCAATCCTGCGTAGCACAACAGCGCCACAAGCGGTGTCCAGTGCCAGATGTCCATCACTAGCACGGTTAACCAGGCGTCTAAAGAATTCCCAGTGTAGTTGTAGTCAATCCCCAGACGCACCAGCATTGCTCCAAGCAACCCAATATCACTGCGTCCGAAGATTTGCCAGATCGTACCCACAACGTTCCAGGGGATTAACAGCGATAACGCCACGATCACAAGGACAGCCGAGGCACGCCAGCCTGTTGCGGGGATTGCCAGCGCAAGTAATATGCCTAAGGGGATTTCCACACACAACACAGAGAATGAAAAACCCAGTTGACGCAATAATGCTTCGTGCAATTCACTATCGCGCATGACTGCGACAAACCACTCGGTCCCTACAAACACACGGCGTTCAGGTGAAATAATGTCTTGGACAGAGTAATTCACGACTGTCATCAACGGTAATATTGCTGAAAAACACACGCACAACATGACTGGGAGGACGAGAAACCAGGCTTTTTGATTGACGGGTTTCATGCGATCAACTCCTCATTTTTATAAAAGCGAGTATGGGCACCCACCAGTTTGAACCAGACAACCTCATTCGCTTTGGGCACGCAGGATTCTGCATTGAGCCGTGCTCGCACTGTGAACGATTTCATATCTGAGCCCGTACTCACAGCACCTGTCAACATCCAGTAGTTGCCGACATCCTGCACGCGGGTAATGAATATAGGTATCGATCCTAGTGCGCCCTCTGCAGATAATTCAACATATTCAGGTCGAATCCCGAGCGTAAAGGCTTCTGCTTGCGCGAGCAGGTCTGCTGAAATATCTAAACCATGCGCGACCAAGTAATCACCAATCTGAATTTTGCCGTCACGATAAGTTGCCGGTAGAAAATTCATCCCTGGAGAACCAATAAAATGCCCTACAAAGGTATGCTGTGGTCTTTCGAATAATGCTTCGGCAGAACCTGTCTGCACGGCACGCCCACGTGTCATCACAACTACCTCCTCGGCAAATGTCAACGCCTCCACCTGGTCATGCGTAACATAAATCAGTGTTAGCTTTAACTCACGGTGAATCTGTTTGAGTTTACGTCTGAGTTGCCATTTCAGATGTGGATCAATTACCGTCAAAGGCTCATCAAACAACACTGCAGAGACATCCTCACGTACCAAACCACGCCCGAGTGAAATCTTTTGTTTGGCATCTGCCGTCAAGCCAGCACCTCGCTGATTGAGTTGATGACTAATCTCCAGCATTTCAGCTATTTGTCCAACCCGTCTTTTGATTTGCGTTGGCGAGACATTACGATTGCGCAAAGGAAATGCAAGATTTTCAGCAACGGTCATCGTGTCATAGATGACAGGAAATTGAAAAACTTGAGCAATATTTCTTTGTTGAGGACTTAAAACCGTCACATCCTCACCATCGAAACGAATCGCTCCATGCGAAGGCGTAACCAGTCCAGAAATCAAATTCAACATCGTTGTTTTACCGCAACCAGATGGGCCTAACAAGGCATAGGCGCCCCCATCTCTAAAACGCATTTTCAACGGTAATAACGCATAATCTGCATCGCTTTGCGGATTAGGACGATAAGCATGTGCCAAATCAAGATCAATTTGTGCCATCTCAGACTCCTGATCCCGTTGATATCACCGCATAACGCGGCGACAGTAGCAACGCACCTTGCGCATCAAAGATATAAGCGTGATCAGGCTGAACATACAGTTCGAGAGTCGCACCGATATCAAAAAAATGTACTCCTGTGAGTTGAACGACGACATTACCGATCACGGTATTCGCATGCAAGAATGTATCCGAGCCTGAAATTTCGGCGAGCTCCACTTCGCCTGGCAGTGCCAAATCTCCAGGGCGCGGGTTAACCCGAAATGCATTCGCACGCAGACCTATCGTCACCCGCCCGGTGTTTGGCAGTGCTTGCGAAAGTGGAATCTCCAATGCATCTGTTAGTTGCACGATAGCTCCACTACCAATCATATTTCCTGAGAAAAGATTAATCGGGGGATCACTAAAAGCGCGAGCGACATTCAATGATGCCGGACGATGATAGACTTCAGCCGTTGAACCGTATTGCAACAACTGCCCAGCATCCATTACTGCAGTATGACCTCCCAACAATAATGCCTCACCTGGTTCGGTTGTCGCGTAGATCACTGTAGACTCGCTATTGGCAAAAATGCTGGACAACTCATCACGTAATTCTTCGCGTAATTTATAATCCAGATTAACCAATGGCTCATCGAGCAAAATTAACGGTGCGCGTTTGGCCAGCGCACGCGCCAGCGCCACACGCTGCTGTTGTCCTCCGGACAATTCAGCTGGCAACCTTGTAAGAAAGGCGTCAATATGCAACCTTGAAGCGAGCGCGCGCACTTGAGCATCGATATTTTTTTCACCGCGTAACTTCAAAGGCGAGGCGATGTTGTCAAACACGCTCATCGACGGATAATTGATGAATTGCTGATAGACCATCGCCACATTGCGCTTACGTACCGACTGCCCAGTCACATCAACACCGTCAACAAGAATTTTTCCAGAGCTTGGTGATTCAAGTCCAGCCATCAGTCTCATCAGGCTGGTTTTGCCCGCAAGTGTTGCTCCAAGCAAAATATTGACAGTATTTGGCTGGATATTCATGCTGAGCGGATACAGTTGCTGCTCACTGCCCACGCGTTTTTCTATTTTTTCTAGTATCAGGCGCATAGTTCGCCAACTCCTTGATGACGGAACCACAGCGCGACATGCTGCCGATTTTCTGGCGACATATGAAGACCTAGTTTGGAGCGTCTCCAGATAACATCCTCAGCACATCTCGCCCATTCGTATTGATATAAATATTTAATTTCTATATCGTACAGTCCCGGGGCTATTTCCAGACCAAGATCGTCCATATTTTCTGCTGAGTGAAGAAGAACATCTATACGCGTCCCATAGGCTCTCGCGTATCGGTGGCAAAGTGTTTGCGGCAACCAGTTGTACTTTGCCTGCATGCGGTCTACAAAACTGGCAAAATCCTGCTCGGGTTGCTGGGACTGTGTATGACCTAGCCCCATGTCCCCACCTGGCAGCGATGCATTCGCCGTCCAACATGGCGCAGCGTTATCCAGCACCGAACATAATTGCTCGGCCGCTTGTTCTGCTAGCTTGCGATAGGTAGTGATTTTTCCGCCCCAAACGGATAGCAATGGAGCTTGGCTCACATCAAGGTCCAGACGGTAGTCACGCGTGACTGCGGCTGGATTACCCATGGCATCATCGAGCAAAGGTCTCACACCCGAATAGCTCCAGATCACATCGGCAGGTGTGATCTGCTGGCTGAAATAACGCCCTGCTTGTTCACACATGTACTGACATTCATCCCGATCTATTTCTACATCACCGATTTTCCCCTGATGTTCGACATCAGTCGTACCTATCAGGGTAAAGTCCTGTTCATAGGGAATGGCAAACGTAATACGACGATCTGTATTCTGAAAGATGTAGGCCATATCATGTGAAAAGAGTTTTTTCACCACAATATGACTACCTTTGACCAAGCGCAATGGCCTGATTTCGTCTCGATGTGCCTGATTTTGCAAGAATTGCGCTGCCCAAGGACCCGCGGCATTCACCAATGCGCGCGCCTGTATCACGATCGAGGGCGCATGCTGCTGGGCAGGCTGCAGGCAAGCCGTCCAATGTTGCGCTGAACGCTGCACATCCGTACAAGCAGTATGCGTCAATATTGTTGCGCCCCGCTCGCAGGCATCCATTGCATTCAAGACAACAAGACGCGCATCGTCAACCCAGCCATCTGAATAAATAAATCCTTTAGTGAACCCAGACTTGAGCGCCTGCCCTGCTGGGTGCCGGGTCAAATCGATCGCAGTTGAACTTGGCAATAATTCACGTCGAGCCAGATGGTCATACAAAAACAAACCCAGTCGAATCATCCAGGCTGGGCGCATACATTGATCATGCGGCATCACAAAACGCAACGGCCACATGATGTGCGGCGCATTACGCAAGAGTACTTCGCGCTCTTGCAGTGCCTTGCGAACCAGGCCGAACTCATGGTGCTCGAGATAACGCAGTCCACCATGGATTAATTTCGTGGATGCAGAGGATGTGTGTGCTGCGAGATCATCTTTTTCACAAAGCAACACCGCAAGACCCCGCCCGGCCAGATCGCGTGCGATCCCAGCTCCGTTGATCCCACCTCCCACCACGAGCACATCAAAGTTTGTTCGCATTTAATCTATTTTGTTCGTTATTTTTCGTTTATTGATTTATACCTTGATTATTAATGCTCTAGTTATGAGTAATAACCCGCGTATGTGTTCCTTTTCATTTGAAATACTTTCCACATACTAGTGAATATATGCAAATCTTATGTTTTATGCAGTCTGAACATACACATTTTTTATAATGAAGGCCATGACACCCAATCCGCGCCAACTACAGTTGATTGAAGCCGTTCGATCCAAAAGCTCCGTAACGGTGGAGGAATTAGCCGAGCGTTTTGATGTCACGCTGCAAACGGTACGAAGGGATATCAAACTGCTCGCCTCGGCAGGACTAGTCGTGCGATTTCATGGAGGTGTGCGGGCACCAAGCTCCACCACAGAGAACATCACTTATCGCAAACGACAGACGTTGCATGCATTAGAAAAGCAACGTATTGCCCGCGCAGTGGCGCAAGCCATCCCAGATGGCTGTTCATTGATCCTGAATATTGGTACAACGACCGAAGCTGTTGCACGTGAGCTTGTTCACAGAAAAGGGCTGCGCATCATTACAAACAATCTCAATGTTGCTGCGATCCTCTCTGATAACCCAGACTGTGAAGTCATCATAGCGGGTGGCGTGGTGCGCTCTAGGGATCGGGGGATTGTGGGAGAAGCAACCGTCGAATTCATCAGACAATTTAAAGTCGATATCGGTTTAATCGGAATTTCAGCCATCGAAGCTGATGGTACGCTGCGTGATTTTGACTATCGTGAAGTCAAAGTATCACGTGCGATTATCGAACACTCGCGACAGGTCTGGCTGGCCGCTGACAGCAGTAAATTTAATCGGCCGGCTATGGTCGAGTTGGCAAAAATTTCTGAAGTAGATCGTCTTTTTACAGACAAGCAACCGCCTGAATTATTTATGAAAATATTCGAAGAAGCTGGCATGTATTGCGACATTGCGCTGGACTGAACCCAAAAGATATTATTTTGTTACTGCCAAGGACGAGAATGGCAAACGCTTGACCTTTCTGACGAACAACTTTACGCTCAGTCCCGAGATGATCGCAGCGCTCTATCGGCAACGATGGCAGGGCAAGTTGATCTTCAAGTGGATCAAGCAGCATCTATTGAAAACAAAGAATCAGTGCTTCAGATCGCCGAAAATATCCTGCAGGAAATCAATCAAGAGATTGGCTTTAGTCTCCAACTATTAAAAACCAGAGCGAGTATCGGCATCTCTATTTATCCGGAAAACGGCCAGGATATCGCTATACTTCAAAAGCACGCAAATATTGCGATGTATTTGGCAAAACAGAACGGTCGCAACCAAGTCAGACTCTTTAGTTCCGTATGAATAATAAAAAATATGACCTTGTTTCCCTCGGCGAGGCTATGGTTGAGTTCAATCAGACCGATCCGGGAAAACCGCTTTATCTTCAGGGGTTCGGTGGGGATACGAGTAATGCAGCCATCGCAGCCTCTCGCGCAGGAGCCCGCAGCGCCTACTTAACCAGGCTGGGTAACGATACGTTCGCCGACTCCCTCTACAAACTCTGGGAAAAAGAAGCAGTCGTAACGCTAGGAACAGATACAGACAAGGACTCACCGACCGGTATTTACTTCGTCAGCCATACCGAAAACGGTCATGCCTTTACCTATCGTCGCGCAGGATCCGCCGCGAGCAAAATGACCCCGGACTGGCTGTCTGGTTCTCCAGCAGAAATCATAAGGCAATCAAAATGGCTTCATCTGTCAGGCATTTCCCTGGCTATTTCAGAATCAGCCTGTGATACAGCGTTTGCCGCAATGCGTATCGCGAGATCTGCGGAAACAAGAATTTCCTTCGACTCAAACCTGCGGCTCAAACTTTGGCCTCTTGAACGTGCGCAAGCGGCAACTGTTGCGGCGATTAAAGAGTGCGACTTGTTTCTTCCAAGCTTGGATGATATGACTACCCTGACGGGGCTTTCGGAATCAGAGTCCGTGCTTGACTGGTCACATGCGCAGGGGGCTAAGCGAGTCGTACTCAAACTCGGTGCGCAAGGTGCACTGCTCAGTGAACCTGAAACGGGAGTGCGCACGCTTGTAAAAGCCTTTCAGGTTGAAGCTGTCGATGCAACCGGGGCGGGCGATTGTTTCTGTGGCAATTTGCTGGCCAGACTCGCGGTGAATGATGATCTGCTGACTGCGGTACGCTATGCTAATGCAGCAGCATCGCTCGCCGTACAAGGCTTTGGAGCGGTCTCTAGCCTACCTTTACCGCAAGCCGTTAACACCCGGTTAGAGAGCGCTTCGCTTTAACGCAGCAGCCTCGCTGGCTAGCTGAGTAATTTGCGTAAAGTCGCCCGCCGTCATAAGCTCGTTTGACGCGAGCCAGGAGCCGCCTACACAGGCCACATTTTTTAGTGATAAAAACTCACTCGCATTTTGAGCTGAGATGCCTCCTGTCGGACAAAATTTAATTTGTCCAAAGGGTCCGCCCAAAGCTTTCAGCATCGCTACGCCGCCCGACTGTAGCGCAGGGAAAAACTTCAACTCGGTATAGCCGTCTTGCATCGCCATCATGATTTCGGTTGCGGAACTGACACCGGGCAATAAAGCCAAATCAAGCTTCTGACAATATTGCCCCAGGCTCTGGGTATAGCCGGGACTCACAGCAAATCTGGCACCCGCTCGCAGCGCCAAATCCACATCGTGTGGGTTGCAGACCGTACCTGCGCCAACGATTGCGTCGGGGACTTCTTGCGCGATCAGTCTGAGCGCCTCGAGCGCGACTGTTGTTCTCAGTGTGACTTCGAGCATGCGAATCCCGCCAGCAACCAAGGCCCGGGCAAGTGGCACAGCATGCACGAGATCATTCAGAACAATGACCGGTATGACGGGTGCATCCAGCATAATCTCTAACGAGGTGAGCGTTTTCAAACAGATCTCCGTGCCTATGGTTTTACTCAAGTTAAGCCTGTATTTTCAATCAATTTAAACCAATTTGAGCCAACGACGTTAATTGTCAAAGTATCCGCAGACTCAACCCCCATGTTTGGCAACAGATTATCCCCCAACGCACCTCAATGTTGTCTATGATCAAGAGATGGATACGCCGGGTAAAACGCAGAGATCAACATCATTAGCCATTCCCAAAAGCATTTGGGTCTTAGGCTTTGTGAGCTTGCTGATGGACATTTCCTCTGAAATGATTCATAGCCTTCTGCCCCTATTTCTCGTTACCGGCTTAGGTGCCAGTGCGCTGACCGTTGGGGCGATTGAAGGACTGGGACAGTCAACTGCTTTAATCATTAAAGTTTTCTCTGGTGCCCTGAGCGACTATCTGGGCAATCGCAAACAGGTCGTGCTCTTTGGCTATGCGATGGGCGCAGCAACCAAGCCAGTCTTTGCTCTTGCCTCAGGTGTCGGCATGATTTTTTCAGCGAAAATCATTGATCGTGTCGCAAAAGGAATTCGAAGCGCGCCACGCGATGCGCTCATCGCAGATCTGACACCTAAAGCCATACTCGGCTCCGCATTTGGCCTGCGTCAATCACTTGATACGATCGGTGCGATTCTCGGTCCGTTGCTCGCCGTTGGTCTGATGCTTCTGTGGGCCAACGATTTCAGGGCAGTATTCTGGATCGCAGTAATCCCAGGCGCGCTCGCAGCACTGCTATTCGCGTTCGGTATCAAGGAGCCTACACTTAAACATAACGAGCCGAGCGAAAGACTCAATCCACTCACTCGCAGCAATCTGGAACGCATGAGTGCAGAGTTCTGGTGGATCACCGCTATTGGTGGAATTTTTACACTCGCCAGATTCAGCGAGGCATTTCTAGTTTTGCGCGCTGAGCAAACGGGAACGGCCCTGGCACTTGTACCACTCGTGATGGTGGTGATGAATCTCGTCTACGCCTGCACCGCCTTTCCTTTTGGCAAACTTTCAGACAGGATGAGTCATCGTAATTTGCTCATGATCGGCTTGCTGATTCTTTTTGCAGCGGACTTAGTCCTTGCCAACAGCACGCACTGGAGCGGCGTGATGGTGGGCGTCGCACTGTGGGGAGTGCACATGGGCATGACGCAGGGGCTACTTGCAACGATGGTAGCAAGCGCTGCACCCGAGGACTTGCGAGGTACAGCCTTTGGCTTATTTAATCTGGTCAGTGGTCTGGCGATGCTTACGGCAAGCCTCACGGCAGGACTGCTTTGGGACAACCTGGGAGCCGCCTCGACGTTTTACGCAGGAGCAATCTTTTGTGCAATTGCACTGCTCCTGTTGTTGACGCGGCCCAGATATCAGTTGAACTAGTCTTTCTGAAATTTGCTGACCTAGCCTTTCTGTTCAGCGTCACTCAGATCTTGCGAGACAGCACTTTGGGCAGAGGAAAAGACACATGCTCTTCCAAACCGTCCATATTCCTGACCGACACCGCACCCAACTCTTTGAGTCGTTTGACAACACGCTGAACAAGCAACTCCGGGGCCGAAGCACCTGCAGAAATCCCGATACGGGAGCGACCAACAAGCCACTCGGGATGAATCGACTCAGGACCATCAATCAGGTGAGACTCAATTCCTTTTCTCTCAGCGACTTCGCGCAAGCGATTTGAATTGGAGCTATTTGCGCTCCCTACGACCAGCACCAGATCACATTCAAGCGCCATAATTTTGACGGCATCCTGACGGTTTTGCGTGGCATAACAAATATCGCTTTTCTTGGGCTCGGTAATCCTCGGGAAACGTGATTTAAGCGCACTCGCTACTTGCGCAGCATCATCGACCGAGAGGGTTGTCTGCGTTACAAAAGACAAATTGTCCGGATTTGTCACCACTAACGCCTGAACATCCGAAACAGTCTCGACCAGATACATCCCTTCTTGCGATTGACCTAAGGTTCCCTCAACCTCTGGGTGGCCCTTGTGTCCGATCATGATAATTTCCCGACCAGCTGCGCGCATTTTGGCGACTTCAATATGCACTTTCGTCACAAGTGGACATGTCGCATCAAAAACCTGCAACCCCCTGCGCTGCGCCTCTTCACGTATAGCGATGGATACGCCATGCGCAGAAAAAATAACAATACTGCCGGCTGGAGCTTGCTCCAGCTCATCGATAAATATCGCACCTTTGCTGCGCAAGTCCTCAACGACGAACTGGTTATGTACGATTTCGTGACGCACATAAATAGGCGCACCGTGCAACTGAATCGCGCGCTCCACGATATCGATGGCACGATCAACGCCTGCACAAAATCCGCGAGGCTGAGCCAAGAGAATTTCAGCTCCGGACTCAACATCTGGTCTCGCCCCTGTGTGGGTACTTGCAGAGACATCTGAGACAGTCTGCTGCGTGGGTAAGGTGCTCATCACAATACTCCGAGCAAATCAATATCGACTCGCAGCGTCAACCCTGCCAGAGGATGATTGAAATCAAATAATGCGGTCTCCTCGTTGATTTCTTTCAGAACCCCCGAGTAGCGCCCGCCATTGGGCGCAGAAAACTCAACCATGTCTCCGGGTGTCAAGATCGTATCGGGTTCTGTGTACTCGTTAAGCATATTGCGTGACACGCGCTGAATCAGCTCCGGATTGCGCTCCCCATAGGCCTGCGCAGGGGCCAGGGTGTAACTGAAGCAGTCACCTTCCGGATGGCCAAGGAGCGGGCTCTCCATCGTTGGAGACCATTGACCGCTGCCCAGTTGCAAGGTCGCAGGGCGGCCTTTAAAGGTATCAATAAAAGCAGAACCCGCCGCCGGACCGCTTTCAATTACGATACGGTAATGCAAAGTCAGGTAGGAGTCCGCACGGACAATGGGTAGCTCGGAATGAGTTGAGGTCGTCAAAATCTGTCACCGTAGATATCTTGTTCAACCCGTATTCTAGAGCCTTAAAGATGACATTGCGTGACGCCCTGCCCCCCGATCAACGCCCCCGCGAGCGCCTGCTGCGACTGGGTGCCTCTGCACTCACAAATTCTGAGTTACTTGCCCTGATGCTCGGCACAGGCACCAGGCAGCAAAATGCGCTGGTTTTTGCCCAACATCTGCTGAACCATTTTGGCGGAGTCAGAGCATTATTGTCAGCACAATTTGTTGATTTAAAAGAAATTCATGGCTTGGGTGAGGCAAAAATCTGCCAGCTCACCGCTATTCTTGCTTTAGCCCGACGTGCTCTGGAAGAGGAACTCAGACGCGACTGTATGCTGCACATCCCGGACCAGGTCAAAACCTATTGTGCAGCGCTACTAGGTCATGAGTCGATCGAATACTGCATTGCTTTGTTTCTGGATAATCAGCATCGCTTGATTCGGGCTGAGGAAATCTCCCGGGGAACACTGACACAAACTTCCATTTATCCGCGCGAGGTGGTCAAAGCTGCTTTGGCTAACCATGCAGCAGCAGTCATTCTGGCTCATAACCACCCCTCCGGGGTGGCGGAGCCGAGCTCGGCTGATATTTACTTAACCAGGCAACTCAAACAATCACTCTCAGTGGTTGATATTGAATTGCTTGATCACCTGGTTGTCGCTGCAAATAAGGTTGTATCTCTAGCGGAGCTCGGACATATCTGAGCGATCAGGTTCGCTCAAAAATCGCCGCGATACCCTGACCACCACCGATACACATGGTCACCAGTGCGTAGCGGCCGCCGGTGCGATGTAATTCGTAGATGGCCTTGGTAGTCACAATAGCGCCCGTAGCACCGATAGGATGCCCAAGCGAAATTCCACTGCCATTCGGATTGAGGCGAGCAGAGTCAAGCTTGAGTTCCTTGGCGACTGCACAAGCCTGTGCAGCGAACGCCTCGTTCGCCTCAATGACATCCATCTGCTCAATCGTCAACCCTGCGCGTTTAAGCACAGCCTGGGTTGCGGGCACTGGACCGATACCCATGATCTTTGGATCAACGCCCGCATGCGCATAAGCCACCAGTCGGGCCAGTGGTTTGGCGCCACTCGATTTCACTGCATCACCACTCATCATCAGCACTGCAGCGGCACCATCATTGATACCTGAAGCATTACCCGCTGTGACTGTACCGTTTTCTTTGATGAAAACCGCACGCAGACCTGCGAGGTTTTCTGCTGTCACGTCACGGCGTGGATGTTCGTCGACTTTGAATTCGATTTCACCTTTGCGAGTCTTGATCACGACAGGCACAATCTGCTCATTGAAATAGCCCTTGTCCTGCGCTTGCGCGGCACGGCGGTGTGACTCAAGCGCGAGTGCATCCTGATCCGCACGTGTGATTCCAAATTGGGCAGCAACGTTTTCTGCTGTGACGCCCATGTGCATACGACCAAACGGATCAGTCAACGCGCCGACCATCATGTCCGACAGGGTGCTGTCACCCATGCGTGCGCCAAAACGCTGGGTTTGCGACAGATAACCACCCCGGCTCATACACTCTGAGCCACCACCGATCGCCATCTCGGTATCACCGAGCATGATCGACTGGGCACTGGAGATGATTGCCTGCAAGCCCGAGCCGCACAGGCGATTGACGTTAAAAGCCGCAGAGGACTGTGGCAGGCCGCCATTCAGCGCAACAACCCGCGATAGATACATATCACGTGGCTCTGTATGCACGACATGACCGAAAGCCAGATGACCAACTTGCTGACCATCCACACCCGAGCGCTGAAGCACGGCTTTCACAACCGTTGCACCCAGATCGATCGGGCAAACGTCTTTGAGCCCGCCACCAAAATCGCCAATTGCGGTTCTTGCTGCTGCAGTTATGAATACTTCACGCATCGCGCGCTCCTTGTAAATTGAGAAATTTCGCTACTAAAATCGAATATTAATGTGATTTATTTGGCACAATCAACAAAACAGCATAACCCGCCTGAGGCAAATCGCACATTATGAGCATCCCTTACTCAATTCTGGATCTATCACCCATACCTCAAGGCTTTACCGCGGGCGACGCCCTTCGCAACTCCCGAGATGTGGCTTTTCATGCAGAAAAATGGGGCTACAGCCGCTACTGGATGGCCGAACACCACAACATGACGGGTAATGCCAGCTCTGCCACAGCCGTTGCCCTGGCTTTTGTGGCTGCCGGGACCAGTACGATCCGTATTGGCTCGGGAGGCATCATGCTGCCCAATCACGCACCACTCGTGATTGCTGAGCAATTTGGCACCCTCGCAGCCGTCTACCCCGGGCGTATTGAACTTGGTCTGGGTCGTGCGCCCGGAACCGATCAACTCACTGCGCGGGCGCTTAGACGCGATCTGCAAGGTAATTCGGACCAGTTTCCCCAGGACGTTCAAGAACTCCAGCATTATTTCGCACCCGTTCAACCCGGTCAGGCAGTCAAAGCAATTCCGGGGGCGGGGCTCGAGGTGCCGATCTGGATCCTGGGCTCAAGCACCTATGGTGCACAGGTCGCTGCGCATTTCGGCCTGCCTTATGCCTTCGCTTCGCATTTCGCACCTGATTACCTGATGGAGGCGATCAGGGCCTACAAAGGTTTATTTAAACCCTCAGCACAACTCAGCAAATCCCACGCGATGGTTGCAGTCAACCTGATCGCGGCCGATACCGATGAAGAGGCGCAATATTTATTCACCACACTGCAACAGCATTTCACAAGAATGCGTCGCAATACACGTGGTCAGTTGCCTCCCCCTATAGATGATATGGAGTCTTTCTGGACATCACACGAAAAGGCTTCCGTCGCGCAGTCACTCGCCTGCTCGGTGGTCGGCTCACCTGAAACAGTACGACGGGGATTACAACAAATCGTCGATCAGACGGGTGCAGACGAGCTGATTTTCTCTGGCCAGATTTTTGATCATCAAAAACGCCTGAGATCTTTTGAAATTGGTGCCCAAGCGGCGCGTCTCGTCACGCCAGCAAAAGAGCCAGCTTTTGCCTGACATGAGCACTGATCAGCATTGGTCAGTTGGTTGAGTAAATATAGTCACGTCGCCACGGATAAGCGAGGTCAGCGGGCAGATCCAACTCGTCAGCGCGACCCGACGGACTATGTTGCGCAAGCACCTGATGCAAGGCAATCCAGCCATTTTCAAAACCTAGTGCGCAACCAGCGAGATATAGGCGGTAGGCACGCAGCGCCCGTGCCCCACGTTCGCCACCTAATGTTGTGGCGGCCGCCTCAAGTTTGCTCTCTAGCGCATCGCTCCAGGCCCAGAGCGTGCGGGCATAGTGCGGCCTGAGATTTTCCACATCAAGTGCCTCCAGACCGCCATTGGCCATGTGGGTCATGACATGACCGATATGGCTGAGTTCTCCGCCAGGAAATATATATTTCTCGATGAAATTACCCATGCCATGGCCAAGCTGAGGGTTATAGACTCCACCCGCTGTAATACCGTGGTTCAAAATCAGACCACCTGGTCGCAACAGTCCGCGCAGGCGGGAAAAATAATCCTCTAGCTGAGTGCGCCCGACGTGCTCGAACATACCGACCGAAGCGATCTTGTCAAAGACCTTCGAGCAATCAAGTTTGCGGTAATCCAGCAGCTCAATACGAACTCGAGCCTGCAGCCCTTTTTGCTGGATCAATTGCGTGACATAAGCATGTTGATTTCGCGAAAGCGTGATCCCTGTAGCATCCACACCATAATGTTCGGCCGCCCACAGCAGTAATCCGCCCCAGCCTGCGCCAACATCCAAGAAAAGTTCGCCTCTCTGGAGTTTTAACTTGCGACAAATCAGATCAAGTTTTGCTTCCTGGGCCTGCGCAAGGTTTAGCTCAGGCGTTTTGTAATAAGCGCAAGAATACACTCGTCTGGGATCGAGCCATAAACTGTAAAAATCATCGGACAAGTCATAGTGAAATTCAATTTGTTTAGCATCACGCTCAACCGAGTGTCGCCACACAGACACTAGCCTCGATATCAGTGTTGTGAGCCAACCACTACTCGCAGCCTCGAGCGGGGATCCTGGCAGGAGGTAAGACGCACTTGTCATCAATTGCCGCATGGAACCCTGGATCTCGCAACGCCCTTCAACGTAATCTTCGCCCAGTAATCCGACATTACCCATTGCAAGATGGGCAAGCACTTTGCTTTGTTTGGCGAAAATCTTGATCTCTGCTCCATGGGTACCTATTTGAGTACCATCTGGCATCACTACGCAGACCTTAACAGGCAAGGCTGCAAGTTTCTTTTCCACCGCTGCAATCAAAGGATTCATATGAGCCTCAATACGCAATACTCACTAGGTCGGCTTGAAACAGTCTTAACTTTATCGAGTTTTTTTCAAATTGAAAATACCCATCATTAACGAGTACGACACTGATCAGCCCGCGTGATACATTTAGACCCACTACTTAACCGTTAGCTGGAAATCAATGTCTTCGAAACTCAATGCAATGAGCCTGCCCGGCTGGCTCATTCTGATGGGAGCCCTGACCGCCGTTGGTCCTGTCTCGATTGACATGTATTTACCTGCCTTTCCTGCGATTGCGCAGGGACTAGAGGCCACCGGCAGTCAGGTCGAACGCACGCTTGCGATTTATTTGCTGGGGATGGCCGTCTCACAGCTTTTTTATGGTCCTCTGGCAGACCGGTATGGCCGCAAGCCCCCACTCTATGGTGCGCTGACACTTTATATTCTTGCCTCAGCAGGCTGTGCCTTGGCTCCGAACGTCGAACTCCTGACTGCCTGCAGGCTTGCCCAGGCGATGGGTGGCGCCGCTGGAATGGTGATTTCCCGAGCGGTCGTCAGGGATCATTACGAAACACAGGATGCGGCCCGTGCGCTCTCCATGCTAATGCTCATTATGGGGGTCGCCCCTATTCTGGCGCCACTGCTCGGCGGGCAATTACTCGAACTCGCCGGGTGGAGGGGTATTTTTGTCTCGATTACGCTTGCAGCGATGGTTTTATTGCTGACCGTGTCACGCGTGATGGTTGAATCGCTCGCTCCCGAACGCAAAATCCTGCTTAGCTGGGGCAATATCCTGCGCACCTACTGGGAACTGTTCACCCACCGAAAATTTACGGCCTACGCGATTTCAGGGGGTATGGGGTCTGCCACGATGTTTGGCTATATCGCTGCTTCACCCCGTTTATTTATTCAGTATTTTGAGGTCTCGCCCCAGCACTATGGCTTTTTTTTCGGAGCCAACGCGCTGAGCCTGATCGTGGGCTCTCAGATCAGCGCCAGATTGCTCAAGTCACACCGGCCAGACAAACTACTGCCCTGGGCGTTACGCGCAATGATGCTAGCAGGACTGAGTGCTTTAGGACTGACGATTGCCGGATTAATCACTTTGCCACTGCTGATGCTGTGCATGCTCAGTTTTATGTTCTGCCAGGGCTTTGTCGGACCAAACTCAGCGGCCATGGCGCTCTCCGACCAGGGTCACAGGCTGGGTTCGGCCTCGGCCATGCTGGGAACCTTTACGATTTCCTGTGGAGCGATGGCAGGATTTCTGGTCAGTCTTGCCTCGACCACCGGCCCCCTGCCCCTGGCGCTGATCATGGGCGGCTGCACTACCCTGGCCTGGGCAATCGGCACTTTAGCCAGACGGCCGTAGCCTTGCGGCAACTCAATCTACCCGTATGTATACGCATTTACACGAGCGACTTGATTAAATAGGGAGTTTCGTATTAGAATTGCAGGCTTACCCGAGTCTGTTAAATGATGATTATTGATTAGTTAGTTTCTGATCGCGAGTTTCTGATCACGGAATGACTGATCACCTGACACAGCACGCTCGATACCCGATTCTGAATATTTAAAGGTGCAGCTATGGCACGCGTATGCCAAGTTACTGGAAAAGGCCCCATGGTGGGCAACAACGTTTCACACGCTAACAACAAAACCAAGCGTCGTTTTCTGCCTAACCTGCAGTCACGCCGTTTCTGGGTTGAGAGCGAAAATCGTTGGGTGCGTCTGCGCGTATCCACAAACGCCATCCGCACTATCGACAAACTCGGCATTGACGTCATTTTGGCTGACTTGCGCGCACGCGGCGAAGTCGCTTAATTAGGAGCCCATCATGGCAAAAGGTGTTCGCGAAAAGATCAAACTCGAGTCCAGCGCTGGAACGGGTCATTTCTACACAACGACTAAAAACAAGCGCAACATGCCTGAGAAAATGCTGATCAAGAAATTTGATCCAGTTGCTCGCAAGCATGTTGACTACAAAGAAACAAAACTGAAGTAATTCTTCCTGTTCTTTTTCAGCCTGACCTTAGTTAGTCTGAATCAGTTCAGTAAATTTTTTCAAATTGCATAGATTCAAACAAACAGCCCCGCCAGAGCGGGGCTGTTTGCATTGAGCGCTAGCCTATAATGACAGGCTTGCCAGGCTGACTTAGCCCTCACCTTTTTTATTTGGCCGCATTTATGCCTCACCCCATGCAAGAACGTTATCAGCCAGTCGCCGTCGAGGCCGACGCGCACTCCAACTGGGATGCCCGTGATGCTTATCGTGTCACAGAGTACGCACTCGATGCGCAAGGCAATCCCAAACCTAAATTCTATGCCTGCTCAATGCTGCCTTACCCAAGCGGCAAGCTGCATATGGGCCATGTTCGCAACTACACCATCAATGACATGATGAGTCGTCAGTTACGTATGCGCGGCTTTAATGTGCTCATGCCAATGGGCTGGGATGCATTTGGTATGCCAGCTGAAAACGCTGCAATCAAATCAAAAGTACCCCCTGCGCAGTGGACCTACGACAACATCGCTTATATGAAAAAGCAGATGAAAGCGATGGGGCTGGCGATCGACTGGTCGCGCGAGATGTGTGCATGTGATCCAAGCTATTACAAATGGAATCAGTGGCTTTTTCTAAAGATGCTTGAAAAAGGCATCGCCTACCGTAAGACACAGGTGGTGAACTGGGATCCGGTCGACAACACTGTTCTTGCTAATGAGCAGGTCATCGACGGTCGTGGCTGGCGCTCCGGTGCGCTGGTCGAGAAACGCGAAATCCCTGGCTACTACTTGCGCATTACCGATTACGCCCCCGAATTACTCGAACAAGTCCAGCACGGCTTGGACGGCTGGCCGGACCGCGTTCGCGCGATGCAGGAGAACTGGATCGGTAAAAGCGAAGGGGTGCGTTTTGCTTTTCCGCACACAATCAAAGACGCCTCGGGTCAACTCATCCAGGACGGTAAAATGTTTGTTTTCACGACGCGTGCAGATACCGTCATGGGTGTCACCTTTTGCGCCGTCGCACCGGAACACCCACTTGCTGCGCACGCGGCACTGTCCAATCCGGCCCTGGCTGCTTTCATTGAGCAATGCAAACAAGGCGGCACTACCGAGGCTGAGCTTGCCACGCGCGAAAAAGAAGGTCTCGACACGGGATTGACTGTGACTCACCCCATCACCGGAGCTCAAGTACCGCTTTGGGTTGGTAACTATGTGCTGATGAGCTATGGCGATGGCGCGGTAATGGGCGTTCCAGCCCACGATGAACGCGATTTTGCCTTTGCTAATAAATACGGCCTAACCATCAGACAAGTGGTTCAGGTTGGTGATAAGCCATTTAATGACAAGGTCTGGAACGAGTCTTACGCTGACAAACAGTCTGGCGTGCTTGTTAATTCGGCTGAATATAACGGGCTGAACTTTACAAAAGCCATCGATGCGATTGCCTCGAAGCTTGAAACACTCGGACTTGGCACCCGTCAGACCACCTGGCGCTTGCGTGACTGGGGTATCTCACGACAGCGCTACTGGGGCACACCGATCCCGATCATTCACTGCGCGGATTGTGGTGCAGTCCCTGTGCCGGAAAAAGATTTGCCCGTTGTCTTACCTGCGGACCTGATTCCCGATGGCAGTGGCAACCCGCTTGCCAAACATGAAGCATTCCTGTCCTGCCAATGTCCTAGCTGCGGTAAACCCGCGCGTCGCGAAACTGACACGATGGATACCTTTATCGATTCCTCCTGGTATTTCATGCGCTACACCTCGCCTGGCAACGATCAGGCGATGGTAGATGCCCGTAATGATTACTGGATGCCAATTGATCAGTACATCGGCGGCATTGAACACGCAGTGCTTCATTTGCTTTACGCGCGTTTCTGGACCAAAGTCATGCGTGATCTCGGACTCGTTAAGTTCGATGAGCCCTTCACCAAATTGCTCTGCCAGGGCATGGTACTGAATCACATCTATTCAGCTAAAAACGAGAAAGGTGGAGTTGAGTATTTCTGGCCCGAAGAAGTCGAAAACCTGTTCGATGCCAAAGGTGCGATCACCGGCGCCCAGCTCAAAAGCGATGGCCGTGCGATTACATATGGCGGCGTAGGCACCATGTCCAAATCCAAAAATAACGGTGTCGATCCGCAATCCCTGATCGACACCCAGGGTGCTGATACTGCCCGACTTTTTGTGATGTTTACAGCGCCTCCTGAGCAAACGCTCGAATGGTCAGACTCGGGCGTTGAAGGGTCAAACCGCTTCTTGCGTCGTCTCTGGTCGCTCGGGCATACCAAGCAATCAAGTATCGCGCGCGGCCTTAAAACAGCCTCAGAAACCACGGACTGGTCAAACGCCTCCCCAGACATCAAAAAACTGCGACTTGAGATCTATACCTTACTCAAACAAGCCGATTACGATTACCAGCGTATTCAGTACAACACCGTAGTGTCTGCTTGCATGAAAATGCTCAATGCGATTGATGATGCAAAACTTGGCGAGTCAGACCTTGCCGATGCAGCAACGGCTGAGTTGATGGGTGTTTTGTTACGCGTTCTCTATCCAGCCGTTCCCCACATTACCTGGAAACTCTGGGAAGAGCTGGACTACACCACCCAGTATGGTGACTTGCTCGATGCGCCGTGGCCTCTGGTTGACGAAGCAGCCCTGGTCACCGATCAGTTAGAGCTGGTTTTACAGGTTAATGGCAAACTTCGGGGTAATCTGACTGTTGCGCGAGAAGCTTCGAAAGAGCAAATTGAACAAATGGCTTGCGCGCACGAGGCTGTAGTCCGTAATCTCGAGGGACGCCCGCCGAAACGTGTGATTGTTGTGCCCGGTAAACTCGTCAACGTAGTCGGTTAAACAGGATCAGGGTTTGATGAATCGTCTGACAGCATTTGACAGAAATTTTGCATCCCGTGCAACGCCGGCATACGGACGGCTTTTGCTCGGTCTGGCTGTCCTGCTGCTGACGGCTTGTGGCTTCAGAATGCAAGGTGTAACACCCATGCCTTTTGATTCACTCTACATTACGATTCCTCAAAACTCTCAGTTCGGTGCAGATATCCGTCGTGCGATCCGGGCGGCTTCTCCCAACACCAAAATCATCGAAACCTCTGATATGGTGATCAGAGCGACCGATTTTTCTGAGGAGGATGATGCGGATAATCCAGGGGCAGTTAACGCGCTCAAACTCAAAAAAGCGCAGAAACTAGCCCAGGCAAAGCTCGAACAAATCTCCGAAGTTCGCAATACTCGGCAGGTTTCATTGAACTCTCAGGGCAAGGTTGAGGAATTCGAATTATCTTTGCTTTACACCTACCGATTGGTTGATGCAAAAAATCGCATCATTATTCCTGACACCACACTCTATGCAGTGCGGAGCATGCCTTTTGATGATCGCGTTGTGCAGGCTAAAGAAGGCGAGGCAGCGACTTTATTCAAAGACATGCAAAAAAGTCTCGTGACGCGCATCATGCGCAGGATCACAGCACCGGATGTGAAAGAGCGCTGGGATATTGTAGAGGCTGAGCGTGGCGAAGACGACTTGGAACACGAAGTCGCCACGCCTGCTCGTCTGCCAGGTGTGATCCCCAGTCCGTGGCAGAACCCATCGCTCACGCCTAACCCGATTCCGGTCAATCCTGACTGATGGGTATCTGAAATGGATACCGACAGACTGCTTCAATCTCTCGCAAAACCAGGCGCGAGCCTGGCCTGCCTCTACGTCGTGACGGGGGATGATCCCTTGCTCAGCATTGAAGCAGTCGATGCACTTCGCGCCATAGCTCGTGCAGCCGGTTTTCTGGAGCGCACGTCCTATGTCATGGACGCACGCAGTGACTGGAGCACACTAGGTGTTGCCTCAGGCAGCGGCTCGCTGTTTGGAGACAAACAGCTTATGGAAATTTCAATACCCACTGGCAAACCGGGCAAACAAGGCGCCGACGCCCTGATTGCGCTGGCCTCTCGCTGTCAGGGACAGGCTGACGAGGTTCTCACTATCGTCTCTTTACCCAAGCTCGATAAAGCAACGCGTGAGGGCAAATGGGCCAGTGCGTTACTCAATGCAGCTACAACGCTTGAGATGGCCAATATCGAACGAGCTCAATTACCAGAGTGGATCTCGCATCGTCTGGCCCGCCAAGCCCAGCAGGCTGACCGTGCCACTTTGCAGTGGCTTGCCGACAAGGTCGAGGGCAACCTGCTTGCTGCCCACCAGGAAATCTTAAAGCTCGGTTTACTGTTTGAACCTGGAATGCTTGCTTACGAAGAGGTTGAACAAGCCGTGATGAACGTCGCACGCTACGACGTTTTTGGGCTGCGTGACGCCATGCTGGTGGGGGACGTACCCCGGATGCTCAGAGTCATGGCGGGGCTGAAAGCCGAAGGCGAAGCCTTGCCACTTGTCTTGTGGGCGATTGGAGAGGAAATTCGCATCCTTGCGCGTATCTCGCAAGGCACTGCTGCAGGACAAGATATGTCGACCATGCTACGCTCACAACGTGTGTTTGGTCAGCACGAGCGTCTTGCAAGACAGGCGCTGAGTCGCGTGCCTTCGCGTAACTGGGTCGCAGCCGTCCAGCATGCCCACGAAGTAGACCGGCTGATCAAAGGTTTACATGTTAGTGGACGGCTACAGGATCCCTGGGAAGAAATGACCCGCCTGGCGATGCGCGTGGCGGTTGCGCGCTAGTGGTTTCGGAATAACCTTCACCTTTTTCGTTTTCAGAATTGCTTAAATCGGTATTGCCATGACTACATTACAGGACTCGATGCTGACTATCGGACAGCGTGCCAGACAAGCGTCGCGTGCCATGTTGCGCGCAAGTGGTGCACAAAAGGCGCAGGCGCTGATTGCCATGGCCGAGGCGCTGAGCGAGCAGCGCGCAGCGCTCCAGGACGCGAACAGAATAGATCTTGAAGCCGCCCGCGCACGCAATATCGAACCAGCATTACTGGATCGACTGACGCTCTCGGATCGAAGCATCGATGTAATGATCGAGGGCTTGCATCAGATTGCATCAATGTCAGATCCTGTCGGCGGTCTGACCGCCTCCTCAGTTCGTCCCAACGGCATGCAGGTCGCACAAATGCGCGTGCCGCTGGGCGTGATCGGGATTATTTACGAATCACGGCCCAACGTCACGATCGATGCTGCAGCCTTATGTCTGAAATCAGGTAATGCTGCCATCCTGCGTGGCGGCAGCGAAGCCTTGCATTCTAATCTTGCGCTCGGCAAAATCGTCCAACAGGGACTCGCCGCTGCAGGACTGCCTGCCGAGGCAGTGCAAGTGATCGATACCCCGGATCGTGCTGCAGTTGGTATGCTGATCACCATGACTGAACACATCGATGTGATTATTCCGCGCGGTGGTAAAAGCCTGATCAAACGTTTGGCCGATGAAGCTCGCGTACCCATGATCAAGCATCTGGATGGCAACTGTCACGTCTACATCGACGCCCATGCTGACTTGGAGCAGGCGTCAGAGATCGCCTTTAACGCCAAAACCTACCGCTACGGCGTGTGTGGTGCGATGGAAACTTTGCTTGTCCATGCTGCCGTTGCAGAAGCGGTGTTACCAAGCCTGGCTAAAAGACTCATTGACCATGGCGTTGAACTGCGCGGCTGCCCTGTAGTTCAGGCCATAGTTCCTGCCGCTCTGATTGCGACTGACGAAGACTGGGGCACAGAATATCTGGGGCCGATACTTGCAATCAAAGTCGTCGACTCTCTGCATGACGCTATTGCACACATCGAGCGCTGGGGCTCTGGACATACCGACTCTATCGTGACAAAAGATATCGAAAGTGCAAAACAGTTTCAACGCACAGTCGACTCCAGTTCTGTTTATGTCAATCTGCCTACCTGCTTTGCAGACGGTTTCGAATATGGTCTTGGAGCAGAGATCGGTATCTCCACGAACCGCTTGCATGCTCGCGGCCCGGTTGGCCTGGAGGGACTCACGACATTAAAGTGGGTGCTGCAAGGCAACGGTCAGATCAGAGGCTGACAATCATGCTCTGGATTAAAGCATTTCACCTCGTGTTTGTTGCCTCCTGGTTTGCCGGACTTTTTTACCTGCCTCGCATTTATGTGAATATGGCGCAGGAGTCTGATCCTGCTGTGCTCAAAACACTCGCAGGGATGGCCAGACGTCTCTACAGATTCATGACGATACTTGCCGTACCTGCACTCCTGTTAGGACTCTGGCTCTATATCCAATACGGCATCGGTCGCGGACCCGGCAACGGCTGGATGCACGCGAAATTATTTTTTGTATTGCTCATCCTTGGCTATCATCATGGCTGCGGTGTGTTGCTGCGCAAATTCGAACAAGGCGCCAATCGGCGCTCTCATGTGTTTTATCGCTGGTTCAACGAAATCCCCGTGTTGATGCTGGTCGCTGTGACGGTGCTGGTTGTCGTCAAGCCCTTCTGATAGGTTTATATGTCTGAGCAGGATTCCGGTCGCAAGACCCTGTCGATCAAACCGCGCGCTAAAACGGCCGAGCGCTCATCGACGAAAGAAAAACCCCGCACTCGTATCGGGGCGCGCGCTCGCAAAGTTGCGCAGATCACCCACGAAAAAGTAAAGATTGCTCGCAAAGCTGAAATCGAACAGCCTGCAGTGCGTTCGTCTGAGGCGTCAAGCAACTACGAGGAGCGGCCCCGGCGTGAGGGTCGACCTGCAACGCCCAGAACCGGTAGTGATGACCCTCGTCGCACGACTCGTCAGCCAGGCGCGCGGGTGGCTTCATCAAAAGGTATTCAGTCCAGGACAAGCCGACCAGCACATTACGAACGCAGCGATCGGGCACCACGTCAAGAGTCTCATTACGAGCAACCCTCAGTCGCCCCCAAGGCACGCACGACTTCATACGACGACGAGATCCCTGCAGCGAGCTGGGACGATATGTTCGAAGAGGACGACAGCGCACAAAACGTTTCTGGTCAGCTTTCTGCCAGGCAGTACGAGACCTCACCTCAGGATCAGACTTCAGGCCTCGCGCGCGCCAGTTTCTCCGGTGCGCCCCGTATGATTCAGGACGCAGAAATTTTTGCGATTTTCGCCCCATGCCCGATGGGTCTCGAAGAAGCACTCGCTGCTGAGCTCACCGCACTCGGTTACAACAACGTTCAGCCCACGCGCGCAGGTTGTCATTTTGAAGCGGACTGGTGGGGTGTGCAGCGTGCCAATCTTTATTCAAGACTAGCGACCCGGATTCTGGTTCGTCTGGGTCAGGCCCCGGTGCAACGCGAAGACGACATTCTGGAACTCGCACAATCGATCGCCTGGGAACGCTGGTTTGGCCCAGAGCACACTTTGCGGGTAGATACCTCTGCTGTACGCAGTCCGATGCAAAGTTTGCAGTATTGCAACCTGAGAGCCAAAGACGGTATCTGTGACAGGCTGAGAGAACTCGAGGGCGCCCGTCCCTCGATCGATACTGTGCGCCCCGATGCGCGCGTTCATTTATTTCTCTCGGCAGATACCGCGACGCTCTATCTCGACACCTCAGGGGAGTCACTGTTCAAACGCGGCTGGCGCTTCGACAAAGGCGATGCACCTTTACGCGAGAATCTCGCCGCGGGCATTCTGGCCTTGTCAGGCTGGGATCCTGCTGGCGCTCTGATCGATCCTTTCTGTGGCAGTGGCACCATCCTCATCGAAGCAGCCTGGATTGCCTTGGGTGTACCACCAGGCATTACTCGTCCTTTTGGTTTTGAACGCTTACGGGACCATCAGCCACGTCGCTGGGAGGACCTCAAAGAAGAAGCGACCTCACGCATCTTGCCAAGCCTTGAGGCACCACTGGTCGGGATTGATGCAAATCCGCTGGCGATTGAAGCTGCACAACGTAACGCAGAGCGTGCGTTCCTGACTGAAGACACCATTCATTTCGAGCTAGGCGACGCGCGCGATGCCGTGGCACCCGCCCCAACCGGCTGGATGGTGACAAATCCTCCTTATGGCGAGCGCTTAGACGAGGAAGATCTGGAGTTTTGGCGTGAATGGTCCTCAAACCTTAAAAAAGAATTTGGGGGCTGGCAAGTCAACATCATCACTTCAGATCTGGATTTACCTAAACACCTGCGTCTCAAGGCAAATCGCCGCACTCCGATTTTTAATGGTGCGCTTGACTGTAGATTATTTAATTTTGAATTGGTATCGGATAGTTATCGCAATTAATGGTGTTGCCGCAATGCCACATCGTTGACACTTTGAAGATAATTTCTTACGAAGATTAGGGTTATCCCTATATTTCATTTGCATTGGTTCGGGTTTTCCCTAATAATAGGGTTATCCCTAACCAGCACAGGAAATTATCATGCAAATCAACAACACCAGCCGCTTGACTGACACTCTTGAACGCGAACTCCTTGCCCACGCAATGGAAGAGCAATTCCGTCCCCATCCGCTTCGCGCAGTAGGCAAGCTTTTTAATGGCCTTGTATCCTTTACTGCAGCAGCCCGCGCAAAGACCAAAATGGGTCAGATGATCTAAATACTTTTCAGTCTTTGAGATTGGCAAGTGGTTGGTCAAGGTAGGTCATACTACATAAAGTGCGGGATAATACCCGCATGAAATCATCCTCTGTGCCCACGAGCCCTTCTCCAGTTCACGTGCCCGCCGTCCCGCGGGCACGTCGCTTTGCCTCAATGATGTATGAGGGAGTGCTGCTCTTTGGAGTAGTTTTCCTTGCAGACTATCTGTTTGATACCCTCACCCAAAGCAAACACGCTTTAATGCTGCGAGAGACCAGACAAATCTGGTTATTCATCGCAATAGGCCTCTATTTCATTGCTTGCTGGGCCCGTAGCGGTCAGACTCTGCCAATGAAGGCCTGGAACATCCGCCTGCTAAGCGCTGATGGCAAGCGTGCGCGTCTGTCACAACTGCTGCTACGTTACGCACTCATGTGGGTACTTCCGTTATGCGGTGCGCTCATCGTCTGGGGCTTATTAGCCGTGACTCAATGGCCCGCGACACTGATGTTCATCGTTCTGGCGCCCTTTACGGTCTTTATTCCAACCTGGTTTACACCCGAACAACTGTTTTTGCATGATTTGCTTGCTAAGACAAGACTTATAAATACCAGTAAAAACCCTTAAATGTTGCTTACATACACAATCGTGTATTGCGCTTAGCCTCTGGGTGAGCGATGCTAGCAGATTGTAAAAAAGCTAAATTCTCCTGCCCAAGGTATGGTTGACCAATATCAGTCTCTGTACGACTCTTTTCGCTGGCATGTCCCGACCCATTTCAATATAGGTCAGGAGTGCTGTCATCGCTGGGCCAACAGCTCCGTTGACGCAAGACGCATCGCTGTGTTTTACGAGTCTCATCTGGGTTCGAGAGAGATCTGGACCTACGAGCGCCTGGCAAGTACGGCTAACCAGCTTGCTAATGGTCTGCAGCGCATCGGGGTTCGAGCTGGTGATCGGGTCGCGCTAATTACTGCCCAAAGGCCTGAGGCGCTGGTCGCGCATATTGCCTGCTACAGCTTGGGTGCAGTGATCGTCCCTTTCTCACCGAACAACACGCCGCAGATACTTGAACAACGTCTGCGCGATGCTGAGGCGCGGGTTGCAATTTTTGATGACTCGGCCTCCAGTCTGATGCTCAGCAAGCTCTCCCGCTATCCAACACTCAAACAACTCATTGGGATTGAGGTCCAGGATGATCGAGTTTTGCACTGGCGTCATTTGTTACTGCGTCAACCGAACACCTTTAAACCCACCGTGACGCGCGCCTCCGATCCTGCCATCTTGCTTTACGACGGACCGATCGGCATGCTGCTCTCGCACGCGGCCTTGATCGGTAACTTACCTGCGTTTGTCTGCTCACAAGACTGGTTTCCACACGGTGGTGATGTGCTGTGGTCTCCCATCGAATGGTTTCGCGCTGAAGGGCTGCTACATGCCTTATTACCAACCCTCTATTTCGGGCAATCAGTCGTCGCGACCAATGAGTCCTACCCGGTTGTCAAAGTCCCGGAAATGATGCAACGCTATCGTGTGACAAGCGCCTGCTTACCCGCCGAAATGCTGGAAACCATCAGACTGCATTCCCAGGCCCTCACAGCCCCCCTCTCTTTCAAGTTGCGCAGCATGGCTACGACGGGGAATATTTTGTCCCAGGATATGAGGGACTGGTGCAAACAAATGTTTGACGTGACACCTAACGAAACCTTTGGTCAACGTGAGACAGGCCAAATTCTAGGACATAGTCATTCAAAATGGCCCATGCGCCCAGGAAGTCTGGGCAAGCCCTTTCCTGGACATCGCATCGCTTTAATTGATGAAAACGGCCAGACTGTGCAAACAGGTGAAACAGGAGAGATCGCCCTGAACCGTTTTGATCAGCACGGACATCCCGATCCTGGCTTGTTCAGTGGCTTCTGGCGTCAGGCTGAACACGCTAACCACGCATTTGCGGGTGACTGGTTCAAAACTGGGCTTTATGCACGCAGGGATGAGGACGGATACTACTGGCGTTCAGAACTACGCGTGCCGGCCGACCCGAGTAAACTAGAGGCTTGACCAACAGTTTTACTCGAGTACAGCACACTATGGCGATTTACCAACTTGGCGATCTCGTTCCCCGGATCGACCCTAGCGCATTTATTTTTGACTCAGCCGACATCATTGGAGATGTTCTGATCGAGGCCCATGCCAGCATCTGGGCGAACGTCAGTATCCGTGGCGACAACACGCTGATTCACGTTGGCCATCACTCTAATATTCAGGAAGGCAGCGTCTTGCATTCTGATGCAGGTGGCTCACTGGTGATTGATCACCACGTCACGATTGGTCATCAGGCCATGTTGCACGGATGTACGATCGAAACAGGTTCACTGGTCGGGATGCAGGCCATTATCCTGAACAATGCAAAAATCGGTAAAAACTGTTTGATCGGTGCTGGTGCTATCGTTCCGGAAGGACGTGAAATCCCCGATGGGAGTCTGGTAATTGGTGTGGGGAAAGTCGTACGCACGCTGTCGGACGATGAAATCAAAGGTATGCATGCCAACATCGCCAACTATGCCGAGCGCGGTCAGATGTACCGTCAGAAACTAAAACGCATAGAGCGCTAAGCACGCATGCAAGACTATCTGAAAAAGTTTTTACTCGAAGACCGCAGCGTTCGTATCGAATCGGTGCGCGTGCGCGACGCCTGGCATACCGCGCAGGCACACCACGACTACCCACCTGTAATCGCTTCATTACTCGGCGAACTGCTGGCTGCATCAGCCTTGCTTGCCGCAAACCTGAAATTCGACGGCTCTTTGCTGCTGCAACTGCAGGGAGATGGAGCGATTGCCCTGATGGTAGCCGAATGTCGCGCCGACATGAGTCTGCGTGCGACGGTCAAACTGCGCGATCGTCCCATAGATCCTGACGGTGACCTGCAGTCCTTGCTCAACCCGGGTGGTACAGCGAAATTTATTGTGGTGCTAGACCCACCCAAAAATACGCCCGGACGCCAGGCCTATCAAGGCATTGTTCCGCTTGAGGGTGAAACGCTGGCTGAGGCACTTGAGCAATACATGTTGCGCTCCGAGCAACTGCACACCCGGATTTGGCTCGCTGCGAACACTGACTGTTGCACGGGTCTGCTGCTGCAACGACTTCCTGTGCAAGGTGGCTCACAACAAGCTGAAAAAGATACAGCAGAGGAGTCGTGGCGCAGAGCTGTGCATCTGGCAGAAACTTTAAAGCACGACGAGTTACTCACCACGGAACAGGATTTGTTGTTACATCGTTTATTCTGGGAAGAAACGCTGTTGACCTTTGATGCGCAACCCATCGTCTGGAAATGTTCCTGCACGAGAGAACGTGTTGCGGATATGCTCAAGATGCTTGGTCAACCAGAGGTAGAAAGCATACTGCTTGAGCAGGGTAAGGTCGAAGTTGCTTGCGAATTTTGCGGCAAACCCTATTTGTTCGATGCAATCGATACCGATGGCTTGTTTAAGGGGATCACTGCTACAGGCAGTAAATCCCTGCATTGAAATATTTGAAAAGCTTGACCTTTGCCTACGCTTGGGCAAAGGTTAGTCTTTCAGGTATTCCAGCCAAGCGCTTATTAACAATAGCGTTTATTAACAATAGCGCTTATTAAAGGCTGGATAGACTGCATACGAATTTATTGAGTATGTTCGGCAAGATATTGAATTGCACGGCGCACGCCTTGCCCACCGGTCGCGATACCGACAGATTCCATTGCGGCCTCAACTCCGCCAAGTGCTCCCAGAATCATGGCTGAATTCAAACTGCCAAGATGCCCTATTCGGAACACACGACCAGCAAACTGTCCCAAGCCACCTGCGATCAGTACCTGAAATTGTTCTCGCGCAACTTTACGGATTTTCTCTGGATCAACGCCGGGCGAGACCTGAATCGTTGTGACAGAAACCGAACGCGCATCAGGAACTTTGCACAGAAACTGCACTTGTCCCTCGGCCGACCAGGCTTGGACCGCCGCCTGTACCGCTCCTGCGAGCAAGCGGTGGCGGGCAAAAACATTTTCCACACCTTCTTTTTCAATTAAGCCAAAGGCAGCTTCCATACCCATCAATAAATTTTGTGGTGGTGTACCGCAAAATTTACGATAGGAAAGTTCGCTCTTACGCACTCTCCAGTCCCAGTAAAAACGAGGGGCTGGATTTTTATTGCAGACTTCCATGGCACGTTCGTCGACAGCACAGAAACCAAGACCTGGCGGTGTCATCAGTCCCTTTTGGGAGGCCCCAATGACGGCGTTCACACCCCAAGCGTCCATTTCAAATTTGGTCGCACCCAGCGAGGCGACAACATCCACTACAAACAAGGCAGGATGGCCGGTCGCATCGATTGCGCGACGCAGAGCCGGGATATCGGTTGTCGTACTGCTGGCTGTATCCGTGTGCACGGCAAACACCGCGACAATTTCATTTTTTGTATCAGCGCGCAGGGTATTTTCAAGCGCCTCGATATCAATCGGAAAGCCTTCGTTGTAGGGTGTACGAATCACCTGTGCGCCGATCGCCTCAGACAAAACAGCCCATGAATCTGAAAAATGCCCTGTGCCAGCAATCAAAACCTTTTGACCTGGAGCAATCAGGTTGATGGTCATGGCTTCCCAGGCGCCGTGTCCGTTCGCGGCGTACATAAAGATATCTGCGGATTTTGTATTCAGTAAACCACGCAGCCCTCGTTCACACGCAGCAATAAAGCCATCAACGCGGGGATCACCCATATCCATAGGCTGATTGGTCATCGCATCAAGTACAGCTTTAGGCACATGCGACGGCCCAGGTGAATGCAAGGAACGAACACCTGGGAAAAAAGGAAACTCAGCGGCAGAAGTCATTATGATCCGGCTATAAGGATTTATATAGTGATGATGAACACGAATAAATTCATGAACAAGAATAAATTCTATTCTAACCTCTACACGTAACTCTGCGAATCGACAGAATCGAGCGCAGCAGCCAGACTGTCGCAATGTGCTCAAAGTATTTCAAACAAATCCAGCGCGGCGCTGCAGCCCTTGAGAGCAGTCTCGTCTGTATTCCGCTGCTTCTGATGGCTGCGCTGATTATTGAGCTCACACATAGTCAAAAAGTCAGCCAGATTGCACAGCTCGCACTTTATGAGGCTGCACGCGCGGGCAGCGTGCATGGTGCCTCAGCGGAAAAAATAGAGCAGGCCTTTAGCGCCGCAATTCTGCCGCTCTTTGCACCAGCAGGAATGCATCTCTTACCTGCACAACGCCGCGATGCCAGTATTCAGAAAATAGCGGGCGAGACTGGGCTGACGCTCTGGGAAATTGAAACTTTAAATCCTGATCCCGCTGTCCTGACTGATTTTGCCGACTCCGAGCTCTCAAGCAAACTTGGGAGACCCACCTTAAGAAACGATTATCTTGCAGAACAGCACCTTAAGCATGTCAGCCAAGGCTGGCCAAAAGGAATTGGACCTCAATCAGGCAAGACCGTTTTTGAGGCGAACATCTTGCGCCTCAGACTAAGTCTGATCTACAGACCAAGCACGCCCGCAACCCCGTTCATCCTGAGCAAACTCAATGCATACAGAACAGACCGTACAGGCGTTGCCTGGCGTAAGGGCTATCTGGTTCTGAACCTGACTACAGAGGTCATGATGCAGAGCCATGCTCAACTTGGAAAGTCAAGCCAAGCCTCGCGAGGAGTTAGCAGCCCTAAGCGCACTTTCAACGTCAGTACTAGTGCGGGTACAAGTGCGGGTACAAGTGCCGGTGCTAGTGCCGGTACAACTAACGGCGCCAGTAAAGAAACAGTGGAAATTAAACAATACTCACCGAGCCTGCACGAAGCAGCGATGAATACACCTTCGCAGCCGGGGTTTTCAAAACAAATCATCAATTCGGAAACTCAGGTCACTCGTGCGCAACAAACCGGCGAGCCAGCAGCAATAAAAGATGTGAAACCAGAGCAGAGCAATAATCTGTGTGAGAACTTACTTTGCTGCCAGTGAGCTTTTCAACCACTCCTGCCTTGGCTAGTTGCCACGCAGTCGAGCGAGCAGTCTAGCGTTGTTGCTGTAAAGGTTTTGCCGTCTCAGTGCTATTTGAGGGTGTAGTGGGCTTGGCGACCGATTTTGCAGCAGCACCAGGCACGGGTGTCGACTGCACAGCGGGTTTGGCTGGCGTTGTTGCTGTAGCTGAGGGCGCCACGGGTGATGCTGGCTTAGCCGCGGTGCTGGGTTTAGGATTAGGATTGCCTTTTACCTCAGGTGCCTTGACGTCAGGTGGCAGCACTTGAACAAACAGTTCGCCTTGGCGCATCATGCTGAGCTCAGCGCGCGCGCGCTCCTCGGCGGCTTCGGTACCTGAGCGCAGATCCTCAACCTCAGCGCTCAGCGCTTGGTTACGAGCACGCAAGCCCTCGTTAATCGTACGCTGCGAGGCCACTTGCTGCTGCATATCCCAGACCGACAACCAGCCGCCCCGTCCTATCCACAAAGGGTATTGGATCAGGCCGACCAGCGCCAGCAAGAGCAGCAACAGCAAACGCATACCGTCTCGATCAATTAACGCAAGTTAAAAAAGGCGTCACGTCCCGGGTAAGTTGCGACCTCGGCGAGTTCCTCTTCGATGCGCAGCAATTGATTGTATTTAGCCATTCGATCAGAACGTGACAAGGAGCCGGTCTTGATCTGCATAGCGTTGGTTGCAACCGCGATATCAGCAATTGTTGAGTCTTCGGTTTCACCAGAACGGTGGGACACTACCGAGGTGTAGCCTGCGCGTTTGGCCATCTCGATTGCTGCAAAAGTTTCAGTCAATGTACCGATCTGGTTAATCTTGATCAGGATGGAGTTTGCAATACCGCGATCGATACCTTGCTTGAGAATTTTTGTGTTTGTGACAAACAGATCATCACCCACCAACTGGATTTTTCGACCGAGCTGTTCGGTGAGCATTTTCCAACCATCCCAATCGTTTTCAGCCATGCCGTCTTCGATCGAGATAATGGGATATTTATCGCACCACGTAGCAAGCAAATTGGTAAATTCTTGCGAAGACAAGGCAATACCACCCTCACCGTCGAGTTTGTACTTGCCATCTTTGTAAAATTCGGAAGCTGCGCAATCCAGGCCCAGAGCTATTTGCGTGCCTGGCTCATAACCTGCATTTTCAATCGCACGCAGGATCAACTGAATCGCGGCTTCGTGGTTAGGAACGTTGGGAGCAAAGCCACCCTCGTCACCAACAGCTGTCGACATTCCGGCATCGTTGATCAGTTTTTTCAGCGCGTGAAATGTTTCCGCGCCCATGCGCATGGCTTCGCGAAAACTGGTCGCACCAATTGGCAAAATCATCAGTTCTTGCAAATCAAGTGTGTTGTTAGCGTGCGCGCCACCGTTGATAACGTTCATCATCGGCACGGGCATGCTCATCGGGCCACTACCACCAAAATAGCGATACAGCGACAAACCGGACTCATCGGCGGCTGCGCGCGCAACCGCCATACTGGCTGCCAGGATTGCATTAGCCCCCAAACGAGATTTGTCTTCGGTGCCATCCAGCTCAATCATGGTGCGGTCAATGAAAGTCTGCTCTTGAGCATCCAGGCCCATCAAACCTTCAGAGATTTCGGTATTCAGATTTTCAACAGCACGCAATACACCTTTACCCAGATAACGGGATTTGTCACCATCACGCAATTCAATCGCCTCGCGGCTGCCTGTCGAGGCGCCGGAAGGAACTGAAGCACGCCCCATCGCACCGGACTCAAGCAGGACGTCGCATTCGACGGTGGGATTGCCGCGTGAATCGAGAATTTCACGACCGATAATATCTACGATTGAACTCATTTTTATAATTCCTGAAAGATAAAAGATTCTTTTAGATCGTTAAAAACTGGCTTCGAGAAAACCATGGCGTTTGACCACGCGATCGAGATCCACCAATGTAGTGAGTAATTCTTTCATGCGACCGAGCGGGACGGCATTAGGGCCATCGGACAACGCTTTGGAGGGTTCGGGATGTGTTTCCATGAAAAGTCCGCAAACCCCCGCAGCCACTGCAGCACGCGCAAGCACAGGTACGAATTCGCGCTGACCGCCAGAGGACGTCCCCTGCCCGCCTGGTAACTGGACCGAATGCGTCGCATCGAAAACAACCGGACAATTCGTCTCGCGCATGATCGCGAGCGAGCGCATATCAGACACGAGATTGTTATAACCAAAAGACACGCCGCGCTCGCAAACCATGATGTCCGGCGCGACACCTGCAAGAGCAGCTGCCTGGCGGGCTTTATTGACAACCTGGAGCATATCGTGTGGTGCGAGAAACTGGCCTTTCTTGATATTGACGGGTTTTCCACTGGCCGCGCAAGCCTGGATAAAATCAGTCTGGCGACACAAAAAAGCGGGCGTTTGCAACACATCAACAACGGCCGCCACCGCGCTGACCTGGTCCTTATCGTGCACATCGGTCAGTACAGGTACCTTTAACTCTGCCCTGACATCGGCCAGAATTTGCAGGCCTTCGTCCATACCTGGTCCCCGGTAAGAGCTACCGGAGCTGCGATTGGCTTTGTCGAAAGAGCTTTTATAAATAAAAGGAATGCCCAGCGACTGCGTTATTTCAAGCAACTGCCCAGCTGTATCGAAAGCCATCTGCCGCGACTCGATCACACAAGGGCCTGCGATCAGAAAAAACGGTTGCGCCAGACCAATCTCAAAGCCGCATAACTTCATCATGCACCTGAATGCTTAAGCTGGTTGGTCAGCGCAGCCTTGATGTAGCTGGTAAACAAGGGGTGGCCATCACGGGGGGTGGAGGTGAATTCGGGATGAAACTGAACACCCACAAACCAGGGGTGATTGGGTAACTCCATCATCTCTGGCAGATTTTCAGTAGGTGTGCGGGCACTAATCACCAGACCAGCCTGTTCCAGTCTGGGCACGTAAACGTTATTGACCTCATAACGATGGCGATGACGCTCATTGACCTGAGGACCGTAGATTTTCCTGGCCAGTGTGCCGTCTTTGACTGGGCAGACTTGCGAGCCTTTACGCATTGTCCCACCCAGATCAGAGGACTCATCGCGCTTTTCAGTACGGCCCTCACGATCCATCCACTCTGTGATGAGAGCCACCACAGGATGGGCAGCATCAGGCGCAAATTCAGTACTGCTCGCCTCAGCCAGGCCAGCCACATGACGTGCGAATTCGATCACCGCCAACTGCATACCCAGACAGATCCCCAGGTAAGGCACATTGTTTTCACGTGCATAGCGAATTGCTGCGATCTTGCCTTCAGTTCCACGTTTACCAAAACCACCAGGTACAAGTATGGCATCAAAGGGTTTCAGGACTTCAACGCCTTTTTGTTCGATCTCTTCGGAGTCAAGATACTCGACAACAACTTTTGAGCGCGTGTGGATCCCTGCGTGAATCAACGCCTCAGAAAGAGATTTGTACGACTCGGTCAGATCAACATATTTACCAACCATTGCGATGCGGACCTCGTGCTGTGGGTGCTCGAGGGCATCGATCAGCCCCTCCCACATCGACAGATCAGCCGGAGGCGGACTGATCGCCAGCGCCTCGCAGATCAGATCGTCGAGCCCTTGCTCATGCAAAATGCCGGGAACCTTGTAAATAGAGCTCGCGTCCCAGACTGAAATGACTGCATCGAGGGGTACATTGGAAAAAAGTGAAATTTTGGCTCGTTCTTCGTCGGGAATCGGACGATCGGCACGACACAACAGCGCATTGGGAATAATGCCGATTTCACGCAGTTTTTGAACTGAATGCTGGGTAGGTTTGGTTTTGAGCTCACCTGCGGAGGCAATAAATGGCACCAGTGTCAGGTGAACAAAAGCAGCCTGGCCACGCCCAAGACGCAAACTCATCTGCCGGGCCGCTTCCAGGAAAGGCAGCGACTCGATATCACCAACCGTGCCACCAATCTCAACCACAGCGATATCGGTCTGCCCCTCCCAGGACTGAGCGGCGCCGCGGGTGATGAAGTCCTGAATCTCATTGGTAATATGCGGGATCACCTGCACAGTTTTACCAAGATAATCGCCACGACGCTCTTTGCGCAGGACTGACTCGTAGATCTGACCTGTGGTGAAGTTATTCACCTTGCGCATCTTGGAGGAAATAAAACGCTCGTAGTGACCGAGGTCAAGATCGGTTTCAGCCCCGTCTTCGGTAACGAACACCTCGCCATGCTGGAACGGACTCATCGTTCCGGGATCGACGTTGATATAAGGATCGAGTTTGAGAAGGGTGACTTTGAGGCCGCGCGATTCAAGAATGGCGGCTAAAGAAGCGGCAGCAATGCCCTTACCTAAGGAGGACACTACACCACCGGTGACAAATACGAATTTGGTCATGTCATCGACGCCCTGAACTGCGGCGTATGCGGGAAATTTGGATTATAGCCGCCCTGCTCGATTTTGCGGAAATTCCGCATGGACTTTTATTGAAATCTATTCCCTGCTGTTTGAACGCACGAGTTTTTCGGTGCGTTGCAACAACCATTTCAACGCAGCACCCGAAACCCGGGGCATGAGCCGCCTGCGAACTTCGGCATGGTAGTCGTCAAGCCAGTCCATTTCGTCCTGACGCAATTGCTCAAGCTGGATACAACGCGTATCGATCGGGCAAAGGGTAAGCGTCTCAAACTGGAGAAACTCCCCGAATTCGGACTTCCCAGCGCTCTGATTACAAACCAGATTTTCAATCCGTACCCCCCAGCGCCCAGGGCGGTAGAGACCAGGTTCGTTGGAGGTAATCATGCCAGGCTGCATCGCCGTATGAGACGCAGGCGCAGCCCGATAGGAAATCACCTGCGGGCCTTCGTGCACATTGAGGTAATAACCTACCCCGTGCCCGGTTCCGTGTCCATATTCAGCCAGACGCTCCCACAAAGGCGCCCTGGCGACGGCATCAACCATTGGAGAGGCGATTCCAGAGGGAAAACGTAATCTGGATAACGCAATCATGGCGCGCAAAACTGCGGTGTAATCGTCTTTCATTGCCTGCGTCGGCTGCCCGACAGGCACAACACGCGTAATGTCGGTTGTCCCACCCAGATACTGGGCTCCGGAGTCGATCAAAAGCAAACCATCGCCAGAGATCTGCGCATAGGAGGCAGCAGTAGGCCGATAATGCGGCATCGCACCATTGGCGTTATAGGCTGAAATCGTGCCAAAACTGCGGGAGATGAAACCTTCCTGTTGCGATCTGAGTGCGGTCAGTCGCTCATCGATCATCAACTCATTCAAAACTTGGTTGTCGCACAGGCCGATCACCTCTTCAAGCCAGGCAAAAAATGCGCAGAGTGCAGCTCCATCTTGCTCCATCACGCGGCGTACGTGCCTGAGCTCGAATTCGGTTTTTTGTGATTTAAAAAAAGTACTGGGATTCATGACGAGTAGTTTTCGCGCATGAATTTGGTCAAACAAAGCGCAGGTGGTGCGGACCGGATCAAGCATCAATACGTCAGAGACGCCGATTCCGGCTAAAACCTGTGCAACCGAGTCATACGGCCGCACATCAACCCCATCCTTAGCCAACACACGTGCCAGCGAGCAATCTATCTTTCCTGGTAGAACAAAAAGCAGCGCACTCTCAAGGCCGATCAGCGCATACGACATGAATACCGGGTTGTAAGAAACGTCATTGCCACGCAGGTTAAACAACCACGCAATATCATCGAGCGTAGAAAGCAGATGCCACTGCGCACCTTGCTCACGCATGGCTGAGCGCACACGCTGTAATTTTTCTACCCGACTCTGCCCAGCTATCTCTAATGGCAAATCACGAATTGCAGCGGTTGGTAACCCAGGACGATCGACCCAGCACTGCCCCGCGAGATCAAATCCTAACTCTAAACGAATCCCCCGGGGTCCAAATAAGGCGTTGAGCGCCTCACGCGCTGAGACACCAAGTGCGCGTCCATCCACAGCCACAACACCCTCCACTGGGACATGTTCTGCCAGCCACTGGGTATGAGCCTGATCGGCCGCAGTACCAATTTTCATTAACTGAAAAGCAGTGCCTGCCAATTCATTTTCAGCCTGCACCCAATAGCGGCTATCAACCCACACACCCGCAAAGTCCTGTGTCACAACAACCGTCCCAACCGAGCCCGTAAAGGCTGTCAACCAGGCACGGAGCTGCCAGTAATCAGGCAGGTACTCTGATAAATGGGGATCAGCCGAAGGTATCAGGCAGGCATCCACACCCGCTTTTTGCATGGCAAGACGGATACTGGCTAGCCGTGCGTCTTTTGAAGTAGAAGTCGTTGTATTCATCATCTCAGCATAAAGGACATAGCAGCCATACTATTGAGTATTCGAATCACCTGCGCCATGGACGGCGCAGAAAACTCAAGCGTCACACCATCAAGACGATTGAGCTGTGGCAACGTACAAAACAGATCTGCGAAAGCAGGACCTTGAGTCGTCAGTCGGCAGTGGATTGCAGAGGACAAACTACGGGGTGCAAGAGCGTTGACTTTACGCTGCGCCAGCGCCCTGACCGCTGTCTCAGCGCCCTGGGCAATAGCGAGCCGGGAAGCCTCAAGGGACAAAGATAAGCCACTTGAATGACCATAAGCGATTTTGGTTTGGACCCACAAAGCATCAGGAAATCTTTGTTTATTTTCTGCGATGAACTGATCGTCACCAGAACCAAAAATAACCGCTACGCCCATCTCAGCCGCTAAGCCGCCATAGAGAGCTGCTTCACCAAAAGGTTCGCCGTTGATTTCAACACGCGCGAAAGCAAAACTATTAATAGTGTGCGCTAAAACACCCCGACCCTGAGCTTGGGAGTGATAGCCCAGCAGCAGCACCGCATCACAGCCAGACTCCAGCCCAGCCATCATGCCGAGATACCTAGGTTTACCCAGGACATAGCTGGCGCGGGGGTCCAAGGCATCGACCAGCAAGTTTCGGAAAGTGCCATGGGAATCATTGACCAGCACCTCGGTAGCCCCACCCTCAAAAGCACCACGAATCGCAGCGTTTGCCTCCTCAGTCATCCAGCGTCTTGCGCGCTCGTACTCGCCGTTACCCGGACGCGTCTGCTCCAGATTGAAGACTCCGGCTACACCTTCGATGTCTGCAGAAATGAGGATTTTCATAGTTCAGGCTTTTGACTTGGCCATACGGGCGCGAATAATTGCGATGATGCCTGGTAATAAGGAAAGAAAAATAATCCCCAGAATCACCAGCGTCAGATGATCCCTGATCAGAGGCAGGTTTCCAAACAGGTAACCAGCCAGCGTGAGCGAGACAACCCAGAGCACTCCACCGCTGACGTTATAGGAGAAGAATCGCTTTGGATCCATGCGGGCAAAACCCGCGACGAAAGGTGCCATCGTGCGGGCGATTGGTAAAAATCTGGCGATGACGATGGTCTGACCACCGTAACGATCAAAAAAACCTTGGGTGTAAGCCATCCTCTGCGGACTCACCAGGCGAGTGCGGCTAATCAGTGCCGCACCGAACCAGCGACCGATTGCGTAATTCACCGCATCTCCGGTGATCGCTGCAGCAGTCAGCAGCCCCATGACCAGCAAAATATCCATCTTGCCCATCGCACATATCGCCCCCGCGACGAACAATAAAGAGTCCCCAGGCAGGATACTCGCAAAGACCAGACCAGTTTCGGCAAAGATAATCAACACAAGCAACAGATAAATCCAGGCGCCATGAGTTTGAATGAACTGCAACATCGTTTTATCGATGTGTAGCAGTAAATCAAACAAGCTCGTGATTATGTCCATTGTGAAATCCTTGTGCACTGACGAATCAAAAAAACATTGTAGCTAACTGACTTTGACTAACCGAGTTGCGGATAAGCCTCTCGCAGTGCCAATCTGCGGTGGCCATCGCGGCCCAGCACAGACTCGGCCCACCAGAGGGCCGACACAATGGACTGTTCAACGCTTTCTGCGACGGCTTGAAACAAACCGTCCAAGTGTTGTTCATGCACCATCGCAATCGCAGGCATTTCAGCCGTGGGCGCCTGGGGGTAGGTATAGGCCGTTGAAAAGGCCAGTGCAATATCTCCACTACCATGGCCGAAATTGGAACCAGTCCTGGCCAGACCAACACTCGCTCGCGCAGCGAGTCTGCGCAACTGTCGCGCCTCAAGAGGGGCGTCAGTCGCCAGAATCATGATGATGGAACCTTTTTCAGGATCATCAGCGCCCTCCTGCTTACGCGACGCAAGCGCCTGTCCATTCAAGGTGAGTTGGGCGCGTTTACCAAAATTTGCAAGTACCAACGCGCCTACAGTAAAAGAACGCTTACCGATCTCGACACGGCGCGATGCAGAGCCAATCCCGCCTTTAAGCTCAAAGCAGGACATGCCGCGGCCCGCGCCGACACTACCTTGTCCAAACTGTTCCGATGCTATGTCATGCGCCTGAGTGTAATCAGAAGCCCTGACGGCCAACGTCTGGATATCATTCAGATAACCGTCATTACATTCAAACACCAAAGGATTGACGGTCGGCCATGTACGGCCGATTTCCGGATGCAAAGCGAGCGCCTGTTTAATTTGCGCCTGGGCAACGACTGGCACACTAAAAGTATTGGTCAACGCAATCGGCGTTTCGAGCACACCGAGTTCATCGAGCTGCATTAAGCCCACCGATTTTCCAAAGCCATTGATCACCATCGCTGCGGCGGGCACCTTGTGCAGAAAATGCGACCCAGCATGCGCTCGAATCACCGTCACACCTGTTTGCACGGGTCCCTCGCTCAAGGTCGCGTGTCCAACCACAACCCCTGCCACATCACAGATCGTATCGAGCGCGCCTGACTTGAGAGAGCCTATGCGTGGAGGTTGTGCTGCTTGGTTCAAGGTCGAAGGAGTCATGGCGGATATGGCTGATAGGGCGGGGATGTTATTTGCGATCAATTTTAGGGTCCAGTGCGTCACGCAAACCATCACCCAGCAAATTAAACGCGAGCACCGTAAGGAAAATGGCGAGGGCAGGAAAGATAGCCACATGGGGAGCAACAACCATATCCGACCTCGCCTCGTTGAGCATCGCCCCCCACTCAGGTGTTGGCGGACGTGCGCCCATTCCGAGAAATGACAAACTCGCCGCGGTAATGATCGAGGTGCCGATACGCATCGTGCCGTACACAACGATCGAAGAAATAGTACCTGGCAGAATATGCCTGAAAATGATGGTCGTATCCGATGCCCCCAGACTTCTGACTGCCTCGACATACGTCATGTGTTTAAGTGAGAGTGTGTTGCCACGCACGAGTCTGGCAAAGGCTGGCACACTGAATACTGCAACAGCGACAATCACGTTGATCATGCTCGAACCAAGAATCGCCACGACGCCTATCGCCAGTAGCATGCCCGGAAACGCCAGCAACACATCAGAAATGCGCATGGTAATGCGATCCCACCAGCCCTGATAGTAGCCCGCCATCAAACCCATGAACGTGCCAATCACCGCACCAATCGCAACCGAGACCAAACCGGCAGCCAAAGAGATGCGCGCGCCCATCAGGACACGACTAAATATGTCACGACCCAGAGCATCGACACCAAACCAGTGAGTAAGGGTTGGAGGGGCATTGAGCGCATCATAGTCAAAATAATCTTCAGCATCGAACGGCACCAACCAGGGTGCAAACAAAGCGCTGGCGACCAGCAACAGCACAAACACCGCAGCAATCATGGCCAACTGCTGTTTTTTGAATTTACGCGCGAACTCTGTCCAGGGAGTACGCACACGGTTTGCGATTGTCATGTGTCCCCCCTTATTTGTAACGAATACTAGGATTGATCGCGCCGTAAAGCACGTCAACCAGCAAATTAATCAAAATGAATTCAAACGAAAACAACAGCACCAAGCCCTGAATCACCGGATAGTCGCGCTGATTGACGGCATCCACAAGTAAACGACCCAGTCCAGGCCAGTTAAATACCGTCTCCACGACGATCGAACCACCCAGCAAAAAGCCAAACTGCAAGCCCATCATGGTGACAACCGGGATCAAGGCATTACGCAAGGTATGTTTTGCGACGACAAGGGCCTCCGACAGTCCTTTGGCACGCGCAGTACGGACAAAGTCCTCCTGGATCACCTCAACAAACGAGGCACGGGTAAAACGTGCCATCACCGCAGCGACGGCCGCACCAAGTGTCACCGAAGGCAAAATGAAATGTTTCCAGCTATCAGCGCCAACTGTGGGCAACCAGCCTAGTTTGACTGAGAAAATTTGCATGAGCATCATGCCTAGTGCGAACGCCGGGAAGGAAATTCCCGACACCGCCAGGGTCATACCTAAGCGGTCAGGCCATTTGTTGCGCCAGACTGCCGAGCATATCCCGATCGCCATGCCAATCATCACAGACCACAGCATGCTCCAGATCGTTAACCACAGGGTCGGCATAAAACGTTCCGCTATCTCAAGCGTGACCGGACGTTTGGTGCGTAATGACTTACCCAGATTACCTTGAGCCAGATCCGCGCAATACCTGAAAAACTGTTCATGCAAGGGCAAATCCAGACCAAGATCCTGACGAATCAGGTTGATGGTCTGCTGATCCGCGTCTTGTCCTGCGACTAAACGCGCGGGATCTCCCGGCAACATATGCACGAACAGAAACACGATCACCACCACAATCAGCAACGTGGGGATCATGCCAAGCAAACGACGGAAAAGATATGAGATCATAAAACTTGAAAAAATACGTGGTGCATGCAGCAAACATGCACCACCTCAGTACACGGCGTCAATACGTCGCCTCAGTAATCACTTCAGATCAATATCACCAAACCATAATGAAGTATCGGGCTGCACGTATACGCCTGACAGGGTTTTCGCACGAACATAGACGTTATTTGCGGTCACCAGAAACGCCCAGGGCGCATCTTTCCAGATTAACTCTTGCGCATCTTTGTACAACGCAGTTTTTTCCTCACGGCTGGTTGTGGTCAGAGCTTTCATAATATCCGCATCGACTTTGGGGTTCGAGTAATACGCGGTATTGCTCATCACAGGTGGAAATGCTGGAGTACTGAGCAAAGGACGTAGTGCCCAGTCAGCCTCACCTGTCGAGGAGGACCAACCAGCGTAATAGAGACGCACTTTCGCCTCCTCGGGCTTCTGGACTTGATTCACACGCTGAACTCGCTGTCCTGATTCGAGGATTTCGATCGAAGTCTTGATTCCTACCTGAGTCAGCTGCTGCTGCAGGAACTGTACAACCTTGACCGAGGTGCCATCGTTGTAGGCTGACCAAAGAGTTGTTTCAAAACCATTGGGATAACCAGCCTGAGCGAGTAACTCTTTAGCTTTCTTCGGATCATAGGACCAGGGCGTCATTTTGACTGCGAAGTCGACACCCTGAGGCACCACGCCTTCCAGTGCTGCGGCAAAACCGGAGAAGGCGACTTTTGCCAGTGCCTGCTTGTTGATCGCGTAGTTAATCGCCTCACGCACACGCACATCGTCAAAAGGCTTGACCATGGTATTCATGGAGATATAGCGCGCCATGATTGATTTTGCATCATCAATCACATCAAGCTTGGGGCTTTTTTCGAGAACGGAAATTTGCTCATAAGGAATGGGGAAAGCAAATTGTGCTTCACCAGTCTGCATGACGGCTGCACGCGTGTTGTTGTCCGGGACTGTGCGGAAAGTCAGCGTATCGACTTTTGGAAAGCCTTTATTCCAGTAACCATCGAACTTTGCAACCTTGAGGTACTCGGAGGGTTTCCATTCGACAAATTTGAAAGGACCTGTACCGACTGGATTCAAGCCGATGTCTTTGCCATACTTGGTTAAGGCAGCAGGTGAAATAATCATCGCAGAGGGATGAGCCAGTGCGTTGATAAACGCTGAAAAAGGTTCTTTCAGCGTAATACGAACGGTCATCGGATCCACGACCTCGGTTTTTGCGACGCGATTGAATTGCGTATACCGGGCTAGCTTGTTCTCAGGATTCGCAACACGATCAAAGCTTGCTTTGACTGCCTCAGCATTAAAATCCGTTCCGTCATGGAATTTGACACCTGAGCGCAATTTCAGCGTGTAGACCAAACCATCTGGCGTCACACTGTATTCCGTTGCGAGCTTGGGCTGGATTTTCAGATCCTTGTCAAACTCATACAAACCCTCGTAGTAGGCCTTGCCGGCTGCCTGGTTCAGGGTGCTGTTGGTGTTGTAGGGATCAAGGGTTTCAAGTGCGATAGCAACAGCGAAGGTCACATCCTTAGCCGCCAACACTGCAGGAGTGAACATCACACCGCCCAGCATGCTGGTCGCGAGCGCCAGGGATGCAAGGGTACGTTTTTTAAAAAGTCTGACAGCCATGTTTATTTCTCCAGAAGATTCGGATTCAACATCCACGTTTAAGACAACAATCCTGCAATTCGAGCAAACTGCATTTATTAATATTGACCGCCCACCCGATGGCGAGCGACATAATGATCAGGTCCAACTCTTACTAAGGGTTCGACCACTGGCATGTCATCGAGTGCGCGAATCGAGCTGGGTAACTCGTCCGTTGCAATCTCTTTTTTGAGGTGACGTCTGGCGGGATCAGCGATCGGTACGGCCGACATTAACTTACGCGTATAAGGATGCTGCGGATTTTGAAAAATCTCGCGCCGCGGTCCGATCTCAACAATCTGGCCAAGGTACATGACGGCCACGCGGTGACTGATGCGTTCGACAACGGCCATATCATGCGAAATAAACAGAAAAGAAACCCCCAGCTCTTGTTGCAAGTCGATCATCAGATTAATGATTTGTGCCTGGATCGACACATCCAGGGCTGAAACCGATTCATCGGCAATGACAACCTTGGGGTTCAGTGCAAGCGCGCGTGCGATGCAAATCCTCTGGCGCTGCCCACCGGAAAACTCGTGCGGATAGCGCTGAGCCATCTCCGGAGTAAGACCAACACGCTCAAGCAAATAAGCGACGCGCTCACGCGCAGACTGTGGTGTAGCCACGCCATGGATCAGTAAGGGTTCCATGATTGAGAACCCCACAGTTAGCCTTGGATCGAGCGACGCGAAAGGATCCTGAAATACAAACTGTATATTGCGACGCAGTGATTGCAACTGCCGATGCGCAAGCGTCAGGACATTTTGTCCGTCAAAATCGATTTCGCCACCCTGTGTGTCAACCAGCCTGAGAAGCGCACGCCCCGTAGTCGATTTACCACAACCTGACTCGCCCACCAGAGCCAGCGTTTCGCCAGGATAAAGATCAAAACTCACTTGCTCAACCGCGTGAACACGTTGTTTGACGCGATTTAAAAAACCACTGCGCAAATCAAAACGGGCAATCAGTTTTCGTACGCTGAGCAGAGGTTTGCTCGCGCGATAAGGTAACTCTGGCGTTGCAGTGTTTGAGCCGG